>Ga0154020_10003659_pt1 | contig 18447 bp, 14 predicted proteins | sample Klosneuvirus_201_FD_109709 | JGI IMG/M metagenome (GOLD analysis project Ga0154020, IMG submission 109709) | Active sludge microbial communities from wastewater, Klosterneuburg, Austria - Klosneuvirus_20160825_MG | ecosystem: Engineered > WWTP > Aerobic digester > Activated sludge | place... | reverse complement strand
GCAGGACATTTTGCAGTATATCGCCGTGTTTTATAACAACCAAAGACTGCATTCATACCTGGATTACAAAAGTCCGAACCAATATGAAGCTGAAGCAGCAAAAACGATGAAAGTTGCTTAACTAAGGTGTCCGGTTTTACTTGACCAGGTCAATTTTCTAGCCATAAAAAGCCTCCTAGGTCAGCATTTGCGCATAAGCTCTTGTGTAGGGTGGTTTGAACAGAATCCGGAATACAAACCGCCTTAAGGAAACCCTAAGTAACTCGCATTTGTCATTCCGAACCCAGTGAGGAATATTTAATAATCAATGCAATAGATTTCTCGCACTTGCTCGAAATGACGCTGGTTCAGCGTTTCCTTAATGTTTTTTCAATCATGATTTGATAGTCTTAAGACGCAGGCGGAGCTGTTTTTCGGTCTCGATGATGGCAAATAGCGCGACACCAATGCCGATTACCAGCAAACAATCAAGAAAGGGCACTGGTTCTGTGGCAAATATCGCCTGTAGGGGCGGCAGGTAGGTGATGGCAAATTGTGCCAGGGTAATAATAATTACTGTCAGCCACACCACTTTGGTGCCTCGCACCGCTTTCCAGGTGAGCGATGTATCGTAAATATTGCGGATAAAGAACAGATGAAAAATTTCCATTATCACCAGCGTATTCACCGCAAGCGTGCGGGCCAGTTCTATGCTGTAGCCACGGTCTATCGCGTAAGTGTAAATTCCATACACGCCACACAGGAACAAAATGGATACCAGCACAATGTGCCACACCAGTTCGCCACTGAGCAGCGGCTCTCCTCTTGGGCGCGGCGGGCGGCGCATGGTGTTTTCCTCGGTTGGCTCGAAAGCAAGTGCAATACCCAATGTAACAGAAGTAATCAGATTGACCCATAAAATTTGAATGGCCGTTATCGGAAGCGTCATGCCAAACAGCAGCGCCACTATGATGGTCATCGATTCACCTGCGTTGGTAGGCAACGTCCAGCTGATAACTTTCTTGATGTTGTCATAGACCGTGCGCCCTTCACGCACGGCGCTGGCAATGGAGGCGAAATTATCATCCGCCAGCACGAGCTCCGCTGCTTCCTTGGCGGCTTCGCTGCCTTTTTTGCCCATCGAAATGCCTACATCGGCACGTTTTAGTGCAGGGGCATCGTTCACTCCATCGCCTGTCATGGCTACTGTCATGCTGTGTGATTGCAGTGCCATGACAAGCCGCAATTTATGCTCCGGGCTTGTGCGGGCGAAGATGTCGCATTCCAATACAGCTTCTTTCAGTGAGGCATCATTCATTCCATCAAGATCAGCTCCGGTGAGAACCTTGCCGGGGTTCAGCAGGCCAATTTGTTTGCCGATTGCTGCCGCTGTCATGGCGTGATCGCCAGTGATCATTTTCACGCGAATACCGGCTGTGTGACATTCTGCTACAGCGGCAATGGCTTCTGCACGCGGTGGATCAATCATCCCGACCATGCCGAGTAGCGTGAGCGTGCTTTCAATATCTGTATGTTCCAGCACGGTATGCTCTGATTGAACGGGTTTGACAGCGAATGCCAGCACGCGCTGACCGAGAGCGGCGATGCTATCCGCCTTTTCTTGCCAATAAGCTTTGTTCAATGGCTCCACATTCCCGTCCGCAACCCTTTGAGTTTTGCACATGGCAAGAATCTGCTCCGGCGCGCCCTTGATGAACACAAATGCGCGGTGTTCATGGTCGTGATTCAGCGTTGCCATGAAGCGGTGTTTGGCATCAAAAGGAATGGTGTCAGTGCGCGTCCAGGTCGCCTGTTCCTTGCGACTTTCAATGCCTATTTTGCTTGCAAAGGCTAGCAATGCACCTTCCATCGGATCGCCTTCCACCGTCCAAACACCCTCATGATCATGCAGCGCTGCGTCATTACACAGGGTTGCAGCACGGGCGAGTTCTTCCAGAACGGCATATTCGGCGGGAGAAACTTCGGCATTTTCCAGCAATAGTGTGCCTTGTGGTTCATAGCCGATGCCTTGCAATGTAAAGAGATGCTGGTGCGTCAGCACCGAGGAAACCATCATCTCATTGCGTGTCAGTGTGCCGGTTTTGTCGGTGCAGATAACCGAAACAGATCCGATGGTTTCAATCGCGGGCAATCGCCGTACAATGGCATTGCGCCGCGCCATCGACTGCACACCCACCGCCAGCGTAATAGTCAGCACAGCGGGTAAGCCTTCGGGAATCGCCGCGACCGAAAGTCCCACCACTGCCATGAACATCTCGGTGAATTCATGGTGACCGACAAAATATCCATAACCAAGTAAAATCGCGGCAATCAACAGGATGAAGATGGTCAGCCACTGGGCGAATGCCCCCATCTGCTTTACCAGCGGCGTGGTCAGTGTTTCTACTTCCGACAGCAATCCGCTGATGCGTCCGATTTCGGTGGCAGCGCCTGTGGCCACCACCACGCCTTTGCCCTGGCCGGAGGTGACCAACGTGCCGGAAAACGCAATACAGGAACGGTCACCTAACGGTGCATCGAAGGGAACAGGCTCGGTATGTTTCTCCACCGGCACGGATTCGCCGGTGAGGATCGCCTCCTGAATCTGCAAGCCATGGGTTTTCAGCAGCCGCAGATCAGCGGGAACCTTATCACCTGCTTCGAGTAAAACAATATCACCAGGCACGAGCTTTCCTCCATCAATACTGTAACGCTCGCCGCCGCGCAGTACCGAGGCATGGGGTGCCAGCATCTGGCGGATGGCATCCATTGCCTTTTCTGCCTTTCCCTCCTGGATGAATCCGATGATTGCGTTGGCCAGCACCACCGCCAGAATGACGAAAGTATCGATCCAATGATCCAGAGCCGCCGTGATAATTGCGGAACCGAGCAGCACATAAATCAGGATATTGTGGAATTGCAGCAGGAAACGGGTGATGTTGCTGCGTTTCTGCGGCTCCGGCAGCCGATTAGGACCATGGGTCTTCAGGCGCTCCTCAGCTTCTTGTTGATTCAGGCCTGCAGACGTTGCGCCCAGTTTTTCCAATACCGGATCAATGCCGATGTCGTGCCAGGAAGACTCCATTATTTTTGTTTTTATTTCCTGCATGATTGCCCCAAATAAAATCAATAATATAGAACAGTTGGACTGTTCCCCGGTATGGCCTGCTTCCGCCGCGCCGATACGACTATTTGACGAGCAGCAGGGGCTTCTCGGTAAGGTGAACAACCTTGCTTGCCACTGATCCGAGCAGCAGATTCTTTATCGTACCCATGCCGCGTGTACCCATCACAATCAAATCACAGTGATATTCGCGCGAAAAGTCGTTGATGACTTCGGCGGGATTGCCACTACGTATATGCGCATCGAATGCGATGCCGGCACTCTCGAGGCGCTCCTTCGCGGGCGTCAGTAATGCCAACCCGGCTTCTTCACGCGCTTTATTGATGCGCAGCATGTCTAAAAGCGGCTCTGTGTTGAAAGCGACTTCGTTGATTTGAACTGGCTCGTGCACGTAGAGTAGATGCACATGCAGCTTGGTTGTATCCATTGTATCCAGTACTTCATCGATGGCGCGCACCGCATTTTCCGAACCATCGAAAGCAATCAGGGCAATAGTCATGATGAGATCCTTCCTCTTGTAAATCCAATTAAATAGATTGAAACTTTAGCAGGCCTGTTAAATGCTTGCAGAGTGCATAGTGAATTGGCAGATCACGATGTACAGACCACAGAATACCTTTTTTGTTACTGCGCATGTAATTATCATTAACTTGGAATTACAGTAACACTATCTTTGTATTAAGGAAACTCCGAATAAGTTGATTACACCCATAGTTCGACAAGCTCGCTACGAACGTAATCAACACATTGCCGTTCGTCCTGAGCATGTCGAAGGACTTAATCAGAGCTTCCTTAAGGAGTTTCTACAGAACTGCTTTTAATTGGAAAAGTATCTGTCGATGCAGAATGCATTCAGATTGGTGATTTCAGCATGGCAATCACAGGTTTTGTTTGAGGCCGGATGCCGCGCCATAAGAAGAAGGATTCAGCCGCCTGTTCCACCAGCATGCCGATGCCGTCAGCCAACTGATGCACACCATTTTGCTGTGCAAATTCAAGAAAGTGTGTGGGTTCATGGCTATACATCAAGTCGTAGGCGAGGGTAGCCTGCGCCAAAACACTGGCTGGTAATTCGGGTAGTGCATCGTGCAGGCTGGCGGAAGTTGCATTGATGATGATGTCAAAATGTGCATCGGCGAAATGCATAAAATCGCCCGCGATGCTATTGCCATAAGCATTAAACTGTTCCTGTAGTGCCGCTGCTTTTGCGGGGGTGCGGTTAGCAATTGCCAGCAGTGAAGGTTTTTGTTGCAGCAGCGGCAGGATGATGCCCCGCGCGGCGCCGCCAGCACCTAGCAGCAATATGCGTTTTTCTGCAAGAGGAATGCCCAGATTGCACTCGATGTCGCGTACTAATCCTGCGCCATCGGTGTTATCACCGAGAATTTCATCGTTTTCAAATTTAAGTGTATTGACTGCCCGTGCGATGGTTGCCCGTTCGGTTAAACGGGTGGCGAGCTGGTAAGCTTCCAGCTTGAACGGCACAGTAACATTCAACCCCTTGCCGCCTTGCTGGCGGAAGCTTTCCACAGCCGCCTGGAATCCATCCAATGGCGCCAGGATGGCGTCATATTGCATGGATTGTTTTGTTTGTTGCGCAAAGGTTTTGTGGATCAGGGGTGATTTGCTATGTGATATGGGATTGCCAATCACGGCATATGAATCAAGCATGGATAGTAAAATCTTTAGTGATGGGCATCTCTGAAAATCCCAATTTCGTTACAACACATTGTTGCTCGCAAAAATGTTTTCTTTCTATCAGACATATGCTGCGTCACCATTTTTTGTTCACGCCCCATTATGTTTAGAACTTTGAATTTTTAGAGGCGCCCTTATGGTTGAATAAAAACCAGTTCCGGTTGCCTGTCAGTACAGTAACTATTGACTCAGCAGCATATCCGAAGCTGCAAATACCCAGGTGCGGGTAATATGCAGAATGTCTGTATCCTGGCTGATATCCGGTGGAAAAGGTGCAAATCCATTTTGCCCGGCGAGTTTTACAATATTGATGGCGGCTTCATCCAGAATTTTTTCTCCAGATGAGCGATTGATTTCGATCGATTCCACACTGCCATCCGCCCGTATGCTGACGGTAAGCTGTAAGTTGCCATAGAGTTTATCTTTTCTGGCGGCTTCGGGGTAATTCAAATTGCCGATGCGTTCTACTTTCATGCGCCAATCCTCGACATAGCGCGCAAAGCGATATTCCTTGGTGCGCGCCCCTACAAATTTGCGTTTCGGACGCTTTTGATAGCTATCGTGATCCTGATCAATCTGTGCTCTCAGGCGGGCAATATCAAGACTGCGCAGCAATAAGTCAGAAGGATCCGCTGTGACTTGTTCGCTTTCGGCCTCGCTCTTGTGTTCACTGGGTTGTTCGATTTGCGGGGTTTCGCTGACAGCAGCCATCAGTTTTTTGGCTTCCTCTTCCAGTTGCTTTACTTTTTTCTGGGCTACGTTGGCATCGTTAACCGGCTTGCTTCTTGGCAGTACCGGGAATGGTGTTTTTGCCCGGCGATTGGCATCCGTATTACCGCCGCCGTCCAGATTATCCTGCGCAAGCAATTCAGTTTCTTTTGGTTTTGTCAGTGTTTTGTTGTTAACAAGTACAACTTCCAGGGATGATGCAATTTTGTCTGATTTCGGTTGATGAAACTGAAAAGTCACACCAAAAAAAATGATTCCATGCAACAGCAGGGAAGCGACCATCGCCACAAAAATGCGATTGGTCTGGGATGATTGATAACTGCCCGTTGCTGCTGGTGGAGTTTTGTGTATTTGAATGGTAATCGCCAAAAGGTCAAACCTTGAAAATTAAGTTTAAGCTAATTCATGCAATTATATTATTCTAGCAGGCTGTTGAAAAACTATCTGTATTGCCGCTGCGGTGTTAAAAACAGACTCAAAATGCTTATTATTAAGTATAAACTGCGGTTTCTGCCTTGCATCGGCGGCCTCGGAAACGTTTTTCAACGGTCTGCCAGGCAACAAGCATGCACTTGTCACATGATTCATCATAAATCTGGAGATTGGCTTCTTATACATCGTGTTTTTGGATGAATTCTGCGTGCAAGCTGCGCTCCAGCAGATCTATTTCAGATAATTTAAGTTTGACGTAAGTACTGGGTGCCATTTCTGGGAGTGAGGGTACTCGTGTGAGGAATGGAATATGATCCAATTTCACTAAATTTTCTTTAATGACCTGTGCATTAATGATTTGAATTTTCTCCTGCAATAACCAGCGCAAACACCAGTAACGTTCCATTGCACGCTGGAATTCGCTATAAATCCCATAGGCTGTTTCAAAGTCTCGCATCGCGATTAGAAGACTGTTGTTCTCCTTGCTATAGTGTGGCGGTTCCGCGCGCAGCATGGCAATGATTTGCCGCTGATTAATCAGGTCAACATAACGCCTCATGGGGGAACTGCTCCAGGCATACTGCGAGACACCCAGTCCCTGGTGAGGAGCAGGTGAGGTGCTCATTTTCACCTTGCCGTTGGCTTGACTGCGAAAGATGCCTGTAATCCCTGCAGCGGTCAATTGTCTTCCCCACTCCGTATTGACATAAATCATCAGCTCAGATACGACTTTATCAATGGGGGATCCGCGTCGGCGTTCGCTGATTGTGATGGCGTCATTCTTGATTTCAAAACTGTAATCAATTTTGTCATTATTAGTATCACTGGCTTTGCCGCGTTGGTTTTCCATCTTGCAGGCAAATTTCCACAAAAGGCTCAATTCCTTGCTGAAGGTGTGTTCAAAATTTCCTTTACTTAACGTGGCTTCGTTGAAATACTGCTCCAGTGAATTGTGACGTAAATTTGCTGCAATTTGTATTTTTTCAATCCGGCTCTCTGTCCCTATGACTGTAAAATCATCTGATACATCAAGATACAAGGAGAGTGCAGGGCACAAACGGTTTTCTGCCAATGTGAAATGATTAATGGTTACATCCGGCAGCATGGTGATTTTGTTTCCAGGCAGATAAACCGTCGACAGGCGCGATGAAGCGACTTTATCAAGCGCTGAATCGGGGTCGATTCCCAATGCTGGCGCGGCAATATGTATGCCGATGCGAAAACTGCCAAATGCTAATGGTGTAACAGAAAAGGCATCATCAATTTCTGTCGTTGTAGCATCATCCATACTGAATGCAACGACATCTGCGATGGGTAGGTCGGAAAAATCGCTAAGTGTTGGATGCGGCTCAAGTTCATCAAACCCGACGCCTTCAGGGAAATGTTCCGAGATAAACTGATTAAAATGGTAATCGTGTGAGGACGGAATGGCGCCACACTTTTCCATCAGTTTTGCGACGGTGAGTTTTTTTTCTGTACAGACTGATTCGAGGGCTTTCCACTCAATCGAGTTTTTATCAGGCCTGTAGAGTAAATTAGGGATGTGCGGTTTAAATTCCTCTGGCAGCTTAGAGTGATTTAATTGCTCAACATAACATGCTTGTTGCGCTGCTTGCAGGCGTTTTCTTTCCTGACCGGCTAAAGCCGCTTTAAGCGCATCCGGCGGTGCTGCTTTGTAGCGTCCGTGCCCTTTTTTATAGAAATACATCGGCGCATTCTGAAGCAGCAGCAAAGTAGCAGCAGCTTCAACCGGACTGGGTGTATGGCCAAAGTAATCGGCTGCAAGGGTATCGCTGGCAAATTCAGTATCCTGTGTGCAACATTCCCAGAGAAAATCCGGATCCAATTCGTCGGCTACTTTTTGTACATGATTCATGAACTCGGATAAAGGAGGCGCATCAAACCGGAATAGCACTGACGTTGCTTTGATCTTTGAACGCTTGCCATGCACGGCCTCTATTTGTAACGAGGTATTGTTGTCAGCCAGTATGGCGCCTACCTTAAAGGTTCCAGCTTCTTCGAAAAAAACATTCATGAGATTGTTTTTATAAAATTACGGTCGGAAAGTCAGAACAGGACTGCATCGGGAGAGATTGAGCTATCATCGGAAAATTAAAGGTTTTGACATATAATCTTTGTAATGTAAAAACCTGATCAACAATTCTGCATTATATACGAGTCGATTGCTAAAAATAAAAAGCAGAAGGCAATTGTTGGCAAAAATAGTGCCAGCATTCTTCAAGGAACCGCCGGAACTATTGACAGGGCCTCAGAATGCTGCGGGTAAATTAAAAGAGGAAATTATGGGATTTATTCGTGTTGTTTTATTTTTTGCGATTGTATTTCTGTTTTTCGTTGCGTGTACCCCTATAAAAATCCCTTCTAATCCGGATTTGCCGGTAGCTCTCAAACATTGGTCAGACAAAACCGGTGTGCCGTTGCTGGCTGATCTGGGCGGGTACAGTCATACCGTGACAACGCAGAATCCAGCAGCGCAGCGATATTTTGATCAAGGATTGGTGATGAGCTTTGCATTTAATCACGGCGAATCAATACGTTCATTTCATGCAGCCCAGATGTTCGATGGGAATTGCGCAATGTGTTACTGGGGCGAAGCTTTGGCGCTGGGCCCAAATATCAATGTGACAAGCAATGGACAAGTTGTCATGGATGAGGAAGCGCATAATCAAGCATACAAGGCGATTCAGAAAGCGATCAGCTTGAAAGCTCAAGCGAGTGTAAGAGAACGTGATTATATTGATGCATTGGCTGTGCGCTATAGCAGCGATGCTTCAAAATCCAGAAGTGATTTGGATATGGCCTATATGCATGCGATGCTTAAGCTTTTCCGGAAATATCCTGAAGATGATGATGTGGCTGCATTGTTAGCAGAATCTGTGATGAATACCATGCCTTGGGATTATTGGGTGAATCCGGAGACACCCAAAGCTTTGATGGTCGAGGTAATTGATGCATTAGAGACGGTATTGCAACGCTCGCCACGGCATCCACTGGCCCTTCATTTGTACATTCATGCCGTTGAGGCATCGTCAAAGCCTGAACGTGCCGAACGTGCTGCGGATACCTTGCGTGATCTAATACCTGGCGCAGGCCATTTGGTGCATATGCCTTCGCACATATACTGGCGTGTTGGACGGTATAACGATGCAGTGGAAGCGAATTTCAAAGCGGCAGCCATTGATGAGGCGTATATCGCTGCTTGTCATGTGCAGAGCTATTATGCGGCGACATATTATCCACATAATCTACATTTTCTATGGGCGGCATATAGTATGGAAGGCCGTAGCCAAGCAGCTATTGAAACAGCGCAGAAAGTCGCTGCAAGTGTTTCGGATGAAATGATCGTAAATTTCCCGGCTGTTGAGTTTTTTAAAACAATACCCTTGCTTTCGCTCATTAATTTTGGACAGTGGAGCGATGTGCTGATGCAACCGCCTCCAGCAGATCATATGGAGTTTTCGCATGGAATCTGGCGCTATGCTCGTGCAATAGCCAATACCAGGCTGGGTGATTTCGATGCTGCTCGTGCAGAATATTCTATGCTTGCGACTCTGCGCAAGACTGCCAATTTAGCTTTGCTAGACGCGCAAGACTATCCGGCAACTTTGCTATTACAAATCGCAGATAAGCTGGTTGAAGGTGAAATTTTTATGGCGCGAAGAGATTTTGCGAAAGCTATTGCTTCTTTTAAAGAAGCTGTTTTGATACAGAATCAATTGCCATACACAGAACCACCTTACTGGTATTACCCGACGCAGCTTTCATTAGGTAAAGCTTTATTAGAAGCGGGCGATTATGCTCAGGCGGAAATGGTGTATCTCGATAATCTCAAGCATTATCCGAGGAATGGGTGGGCTTTGTATGGCTTGAAACAAAGCTTGCAAGCGCAGGATAAAGATTTTAGTGAGATACAGAGTGAGTTTGACAGGGCATGGCAAAATGCGGATGTTAGTTTGACTGCATCAAGGTTCTGAAATAGTGAGTTTGATTGGAGGTTTCTGAATGTGGTTTCTTAAGCTTTTGTCCGTGATTTAATCGTTTTTGTGTTTTTTTAGAAATAACTGGATGGTTTTTTTTAGCTCGGAATCAGGCAATGTTATGGCTAACTGACTTAAACAATCTTTTCCGGTTTTACTCAATTTTAATTTTTCTTTTGCATATCCTTTATCCGCAAGTGTTTTAGTGCTTTTTCCAAAGCTAGGTGCTTGCACCAAAATTTGAATTGAAGTAACTTTCCATCCTAGCTCCTGTAGCTTGAGCAGCACCGATGGTGAAATTTGCTTAAGTTTTGAAGCTATGGCCCCATTCTCGGCCATTATGGTTATCCTGCCATTCGAAGTTCGACTCAGGGTGCAGTGCTGCGCCAATTGTGCTGGAACTAGTTTAGAGAATAATAATTGATCTGCATATAATTGCTGCGCTAGAGAGAATAATTTTTCATATTCAGGCGTCTTGCCGAGAAGATTAAGATAAGAATTAACTTTATAAGAGGTCATGTGGGTATTTAAAAATATCCAATAAATTCAAAATATGAATATTATTTTTATTTCAAATAAATCAGAACGAGCGAGAAAAATTACATTAACAAGGATACACATTACATTATTAATAAGCGCTTTTCTATTCGTTATCGTAACATTAGCACTCAGTCTAAACTTTGTTTCACTCCGTTACGCTGATCGAATTGATGTGCCAGTATTAAGAGCGTTATTAGTCAATCCTCAAGAGGAAAGGCATCAGAAAATTCAAACGCATTTGCAAGATAATTTAAATATCATGGCCATTAAGTTAGGGCAAATGCAGGCGCAATTATTACGCTTGGACGCCTTGGGGGAACGATTGGCAGAAACCTCTGGCATCGAGTCGGGGGATTTCTTATTTAATGAAGTACCGGGGCAAGGCGGCGCACGAACTGATCATTCATCTGAAGAATTAACCTTTACGGAATTTAATCATAAGCTCCAGGAATTATCGAATATGTTGGATGAAAGGACAGATAAACTGGGCGCATTAGATTCTTTATTGCGTCATGACAGACTGGCAAAATATGTTCTGCCATCTGAGATGCCAATTGAAACAGATTGGTATTCATCTGGTTATGGATATCGGATTGATCCATTTACGGGGAAGAAAGCGTTTCACGAAGGCGTGGATTTTTCTGCTGAGATAGGTACGGCGATAAAAGCAGCAGCCGGTGGTGTAGTGGTCTATTCAGATCGACACGCTGAATATGGTAATATGATCGAGATTGATCATGGAGATGATCTGGTAAGTCGTTATGCGCACGCATCAAAACGTTTTGTGGAACTGGGGCAAGTCGTATTGCCAGGGCAGAAAATAGCCGAAGTAGGCAATACGGGACGTTCTACAGGACCGCATTTGCATTTCGAGATCAGACATAGAGACAAACCGCTTAATCCATCCAGATTTTTAAAAAAACTGAGCTAAACCGAAATTAAGGAACTGCTGATTATTCATGCATGAATCTTGTTTGTTGAGTATTCTTCACTTCATAGTTGTTGTCCATCTTAAACATAGTGTAGCTTTTGGCGGTGTGTTTTGTTTTATTCTAAGTGAATTTAATCCGCCCAATAAATGGTTTAAATTTAATCCATAATTCATTAAAGTATTTTTGTGGGTGAGGTAAAATCTCACCCTTTGTTTTTTAAACTAATTGTTTAAATAGAATTTCTAGAGACCTTATGCTAAGCAATCTACTTAAAAAGATTTTTGGAAGCCGTAATGACCGGATGGTGAAGCAGTATTCTCAAACCGTGCGAATTATTAACGAAAAGGAAGCAGCCATCGCGGGTTTGTCGGATATTGAATTGCGCGCCAAAACAGACGAGTTCAAGCAGCGTATCGATAATGGGGAATCATTGGATGCGTTATTGCCAGAAGCATTTGCGGTAGTGCGTGAAGTGGGTAAACGGGTTCTGGAAATGCGCCATTTTGATGTGCAGCTCATCGGCGGCATGGTATTGCATGAGGGTAAGATAGCTGAGATGCGCACTGGTGAAGGTAAAACACTCATGGCAACTTTGCCCGCATATCTGAATGCATTGGCAGGTAAAGGTGTTCATGTCGTCACTGTGAATGATTATTTGGCAAAGCGTGATGCTGATTGGATGGGGAAAATTTATCAGTTTCTCGGAATGAGCGTGGGTGTGATTTATGCGCAAATGCCGCATAGTGATAAGCAGGCTGCCTATGCTGCAGATATTACCTATGGCACGAATAACGAGTATGGCTTTGATTATTTGCGTGACAATATGGTGACTCATGCTTACGAACGTGTGCAACGCTTGCTCAATTTTGCAATTGTTGATGAAGTGGACTCGATCCTGATTGATGAAGCACGCACGCCATTGATTATTTCGGGGCAAGCTGAAGGCGATACAGAAATATATGTGCGTATTAACGCCCTGATTCCTAAGTTGACGCGCCAGGAAACAGAAGATAGCCCAGGCGACTATAGTGTGGATGAAAAAACTCACCAGGTTACTCTCAGCGAGGCTGGCTTTGAACATTCAGAGCGACTGTTGGCAACAGCTGGGTTGCTGAAGGAAGGAACCAGTCTTTATGATCCAGCTAATATCAATTTGATTCATCATTTGAATGCAGGTTTACGTGCACATAACTTATATTTTCTCGATCAGAATTATGTCGTGCAGAATGGTGAGGTAATTATCGTTGATGAATTTACCGGTCGCCTCATGGCAGGCCGCCGCTGGTCTGATGGCTTGCATCAGGCAGTGGAGGCGAAAGAAGGTGTTGCAATTCAGAAAGAGAATCAGACGCTCGCTTCAATAACTTTCCAGAATTATTTTCGCATGTATCAGAAATTATCCGGAATGACCGGTACTGCTGATACCGAAGCGGCTGAATTCCAGCAAATCTACGGATTGGAGACTGTTATCATTCCGACGCATCGCCCAATGATTCGTGATGATCGTATGGACCAGGTGTTTCGTACGGCGAAAGAAAAAAATGAAGCAATTATTCAAGGAATCAAGGAATGCTACGAGCGTGGGCAACCGGTTCTGGTTGGCACAACATCCATTGAGAGTAATGAATTGTTGTCCAAGCTGCTGGAGCGGGAGAAACTGCCACATCAAGTTTTAAATGCCAAACAGCATGCAAGTGAAGCGAATATCGTCGTACAAGCTGGCCGCGCTAAAATGATTACCATAGCAACGAATATGGCAGGTCGTGGTACGGATATTGTATTGGGCGGTAATCCGGAACCAGAGATAGAACGAATAAGACACGATGAGAAATTAAGTGAAGAGGCAAAAGAAAAGCTTATTAATGAAGCTTATGCGAAATGGAAAGAAGCGCATGAAGATGTTTTAAGTAAAGGCGGTTTGCACATTATAGGTACTGAGCGGCACGAATCACGCCGGGTCGATAATCAATTACGTGGACGTTCAGGCAGGCAGGGGGATCCAGGATCCAGCCGTTTTTATCTTTCACTTGAGGATCCTTTGCTGCGAATATTTGCGTCAGACCGTGTTGCCAATATTATGACGCGCCTCAAAATGCCCGAAGGAGAAGCTATTGAACATCCATGGGTTACTCGTGCTATTGAAAATGCTCAGCGTAAGGTAGAAGCGAGAAATTTTGATATGCGCAAGCAGCTACTTGAATTTGATGATGTGGCTAATGACCAGCGTAATGTGATTTATCAACAGCGCAATGGATTGCTGGAAGAAGATCACGATATTTCGGAAACAATCACAGCAATACGTGAAAGTGTTTTAAGTAATTTATTCAGCTTATATATTCCACCTCAAAGTGTTGAAGAGCAATGGGATGTCCATGGCCTGGAAAAAGCGCTTGCAGCGGAATATCAGTTGCACTTTCCTTTGCAGAAATGGCTTGAGGAAGAGCCGGAGTTGCATGAAGAAAATCTATATGAACGTATTATTAATCTTGCTAATGAGCAATATCAAGCGAAAGTCGAGAAGGTGGGCGCTGAGATTATGCATCACTATGAGCGTGCTGTAATGTTGCAAAGTCTGGATTCGCATTGGCGGGAACATCTGGCGGCATTAGATCATTTGCGTCAAGGCATACACTTGCGTGGTTATGCGCAGAAGAATCCAAAGCAGGAATATAAACGCGAAGCTTTTGAGCTTTTTACCAATATGCTCGAGGCGATCAAAAACGAAGTCTCAAAAATACTTTTAACTGTGCAAATAAAAAGTGAGCAGCAGGTTGAGGCCGTGGCCGAATCACTACGATCGCCAGATAATATTCAATTTCATCATGATTCCTATAAGGAAACGCTGGTTGAGGATACAGAGTATGAGAGAGCTCAAGAAGAGAAAACACAACCTTTCGTACGCCAAAATGAAAAAGTTGGCCGTAACCAATCATGTCCTTGTGGCTCTGGCAAAAAATATAAGCAATGCCATGGAAAGGTTAAATAGTTACTCTAGAAAACAACCTGTCATGAGCGTGTCATGCTGGTTTGCTCTATGGAGATACGTTTAAGTTTTCTATAATCCTTAATTGGAGTATGGTATACTGCGCCCTTTTTTGGGGTTTAAAGATTATAAATTTGATCGTGATAGTGACGGGAAGTAGATTAAATTTGCCTTTTTATTAATAGCCTTACATGAAAACATTACTGATGGAATAGTTGAATATGGCAGATAGTTTTAGTATCAATGATGAAATGAGTGGCAGAAGAAAGTTCTTGGTCGCTGCAACTTCATTAGCTGGCGGTGTCGCAGGTGCTGCAATTGCAACGCCTTTTCTGTTAAGTATGATGCCGAGTGAACGAGCCAAAGCAGCTGGAGCGCCGGTAGAGGTGGATATATCAAAGCTTGAGCCTGGCATGCTTCTGATGGTCGAATGGCGCGGCAAAGTGGTATGGGTTTTGAATCGCACTACGGAAATGCTTGCGACGCTCGAGAAAGTAGAAGGTGATCTAGCCGACCCAAATTCAGAAAGGAAACAACAACCGGAATATGCTCGAAATCGTACGCGTTCAATCAAACCGGAAATTCTCGTTACTGAAGGCGTCTGTACACACTTAGGGTGTTCTCCTGTATTCAGGAAGGAGATTGCTCCTGCAGATCTAGGGCCAGATTGGTTAGGTGGATTTTTCTGTCCTTGTCATGGTTCAAAATTTGATTTGGCTGGTCGCGTGTATAAAAGTGTGCCGGCTCCAACTAATATGGTTGTTCCTCCTCATGTATATTTGAGCGATAGTCGTCTTTTAATTGGATCTGAAAGCGAGGGGGCAGCATAAATGAGTAACCTATTTACTTCGATGATTGAATGGATCGATAAACGTTTTCCATTAACGTCAACCTGGAAAGCACATCTTTCCGAATATTATGCGCCAAAGAACTTTAATTTCTGGTATTTCTTTGGCTCACTAGCCCTACTGGTGTTAGTTAATCAGCTACTCACCGGAATTTTCCTGACTATGAATTACAAGCCAGATGCAAGTTTGGCTTTTTCTTCGGTAGAGTACATTATGCGTGATGTGGATTATGGCTGGTTAATCCGCTATATGCACTCCACAGGAGCATCCATGTTTTTTGTCGTGGTTTATCTGCATATGTTTCGCGGAATGATGTATGGCTCTTATCGAAAACCACGCGAGCTTTTGTGGCTGATTGGTATGGTCATATTTTTTGTACTGATGAGCTTAGCATTTACCGGATATATTCTGCCTTGGGGGCAAATGTCTTACTGGGGTGCGCAAGTGATTGTAAGTATGTTTGGAGCAATTCCAACTATTGGAGAAACACTTCAACAATGGTTGCTGGGGGACTTCACACTTTCAGATGCTGCGCTAAATCGTTTCTTTGCTTATCATGTCGTAACATTACCCTTAATACTTTTAATTTTGGTTTTTGCGCATATTCTGGCGCTACATGAAGTTGGATCAAATAATCCAGATGGCATTGAGATAAAACAAAATAAAAATCCCAAAACAGGAATTCCAGTAGATGGAATACCATTTCATCCTTATTACACTGTAAAGGATATTGTCGGTGTCGTGGTGTTTTTGATAGTATTTTGTGGAATTATTTTCTTTGCTCCGGAAATGGGCGGATATTTCCTGGAATACAATAATTTTATTCCTGCTAACACATTGCAGACGCCGGATCATATAGCGCCGGTCTGGTATTTCACGCCTTACTACTCGATGCTGAGAGCAGTAACTGTTAATTTTCTCTGGATAGATGCAAAACTATGGGGTGTGATATTGATGGCGGGTTCGGTGATTATCTTCTGTTTCTTGCCTTGGTTGGATAGAAGTCCAGCTAAATCAATACGCTATAAAGGCTTATATTTTAAGACAGCCTTGACACTTTTTGTAATCAGTTTTTTTGTATTGGGTTGGCTAGGAACAAAATCTCCAACTCCTTTATATACTTTATTAGCGCAAATCTTTACGGTTATCTATTTTGCTTTCTTTATTTTAATGCCATGGTATAGCAAGATAGATAAAACAAAACCTGAGCCAAAAAGAGTAAAAGAGTAAAAAAATGAAGAAAATAACAATCGTTATATTTATCTTGTGTATGGCTCCATTAAGCTTGTTCGCTGCTGAGTCTGGTATGGCATTAGATAGTGCCCCTATTGATACAACTGACAATGCTTCGTTACAGCGTGGCGCAGAGAGTTTTGTAAATTATTGCTTAACTTGTCATGGTGCAAGTTTTATGCGCTATAACCGTCATCGTGATATCGGTTTCAATAATGAAGAAATTCTTAATAAGCTCGTTTTTACAGGTCAGAAAGTTGGCGATCTGATGCAATCAGCAATGCGGAAAAAGGAAGCTGAGAAATGGTTTGGTGTTGTGCCGCCTGACTTATCTGTGATAGCTCGTTCACGAGGAGCAGATTGGTTATATACTTATTTGCGAGCGTTTTATCGTGACGACTCTACTGTGACTGGATGGAACAATCTCGTTTTTGATCGAGCAGCAATGCCTCACGTGTTATATAAATTACAGGGTGAGCAGAGATTAGTTGTTAAAACGAGTGATAAAGGGGAGCAAAAATCCTTGCTGCTTGATAAACAAGGAGAAATGAACAAGGCAGAGTTTGATAAATTTGTTGGCGACCTGGTTAACTATCTGGTTTATTTAGGCGAGCCACACGCTAATACTCGTAAGGAATTAGGTATTATAGTCATGGCTTTTCTTTTAGGTATGTTGATTTTATCCTACGCATTAAAAAGAGAATATTGGAAAGATATTCATTGACATCAAACTGAGTATATTGTGAAGAAGTTTGGGAATTAGAAGTTATGATGACACTATATTCAACAATTACATGTCCATATAGCCATCGTTGCCGGATTGTCCTGCACGAAAAAGATATGGATTTTCAGGTAATTGATGTTGATCCAAATAATAAATCAGAAGACCTGGCAGTAATGAGTCCGTATGGAAAAGCCCCGGTGCTTGTGGAACGCGATCTTGTATTATATGAATCAAACATCATTAATGAATATATAGATGATCGTTTTCCACATCCGCAATTAATGCCAGCAGATCCCGTTATGCGGGCTCGTGCTCGTTTGCTGTTGTTTCGCTTTGAACAAGAATTATTTTGTCATATAGATGCGTTCGATGGGTCAGATCAAAAAGCAATTGATAAAGCCCGTACAGTAATAGCAGATAATCTGACGATTATATCGCCAATCTTTGAAAAACAAAGGTTCATGCTCGGAGATGAATTTTCGATGCTTGATGTTGCCATAGCACCTCTGCTATGGCGTCTTGAACATTTTGGAATTCGCCTTCCTAAACAAGCAGCGCCACTACTAAAGTATTCGGAAAGACTGTTCAGTAGACCGCTCTTTATTGATGCATTATCAGCTTCAGAAAAAGTAATGCGGAAATGAGCATTAATTCAACCAAACCTTATTTGATTCGCTCAATTTATGATTGGTGCATTGATAGTGATTTTACACCGTATGTATCTGTAAAAGCCTCTTCAGATCTGGATATTCCGATGGAATTTGTAAAGGATGGGGAGATAGTTTTTAATATAAGCGCAAAAGCAGTGCATGAGCTTATTATTAACAATGATTTTATCAGTTTTACTGCACGATTCAATGGTGTATCAACAAAGCTAGAAATACCGCTTAATGCTGTTAGAGGTATTTTTGCAAAAGAAGTAAATCAAGGAATAGCGTTCTCCACTGATAATGAAAATGATAAAGATGAAAATCAAGGAAGAGCAATTAAAGGACAAAAAAATACTTCAATCCAGAATGCATTGAAATTTCAAACAAAAAAAACACGCAAACCTAATCTTAGAATAATCAAATGATTTCAGCATTTGGGTTTGGTCATGTAAGTTGCCGGCATAGCTCAGATGGTAGAGCAGCTGATTTGTAATCAGAAGGTCCCGAGTTCGATTCTTGGTGTCGGCACCATAAAATCAATGGCTTGCAATTTTCATGCAAGCCATTTTTGTTTCCG
>Ga0154020_10003658_pt1 | contig 18450 bp, 15 predicted proteins | sample Klosneuvirus_201_FD_109709 | JGI IMG/M metagenome (GOLD analysis project Ga0154020, IMG submission 109709) | Active sludge microbial communities from wastewater, Klosterneuburg, Austria - Klosneuvirus_20160825_MG | ecosystem: Engineered > WWTP > Aerobic digester > Activated sludge | place... | reverse complement strand
CTGCGGTGAAGAAGCCTGCGGTGAAGAAGCCTGCGGTGAAGAAGCCTGCGGTGAAGAAGCCTGTGAAGAAGCTCGCGGTCCGGTGAACGAGCTCGTGGTGGAAGAAGATCAGCGCACCCAGGTCTCGCCGTTGCTATCGATACACGTGAGGTCTTGCGCGTACGCGATGAACGTCGCGCCGTTCTCGTAGATGTAATAGCTGACCTCGATGCGCACGAGCTCACCGGTGTGCATCCACTGCTCGGAGCCGCACCCGCTCGCGGCGAAGGGAAGCACGACGCCGATGTCCACGTTGTTCGAGCGGATCGTCGCGGTCTGCGCGACGTCGCGAAGCTCGTCGTAGTCGCTGACCTCGTACGTCTCGGTGTGCATCGTATACAGCCGGTCGTCGTACACGAGCCGGGCGGTTCCTGCCGACGGAAGCCGCGTCGTCACCTGGTATGTCACCGGATCCGTGCAGCCCAGCATCAGCACGCTCGCGATCGCGACCCGCCACATGCGGCCGAGCATACGCGAACGCTCGCGCGCCCGACGGGAGACGTCAGCGGCGCAGTGACATCGCCCACTTCTCGAACACCGGCTGGAACGACGCGAGGTCCTGGCCGAGCACCGCCTCCATCGCGCGCTGGCCCGTGAGGTCCTTCGAGTCCGTGGAGAACTTCTTGTAGAACTCGCGCAGCTTGCCGTGGTCTTGCAGGTACTGGCAGAGGAAGCGCGCGTACGCGTACGCATCGAAGTTCGCGTCGTAGAAGCCATCGCGCGTCGTCGAGAGCAGCGACTTCAGCGACGGCAGCTTCTTCGCGCGGATCATCGACTGCAGCCCGGGCAGCCGCCAGTTCGTGGTGCCCCACATGTGCCCGTCGCGCTCGCGCGGCTGTTCGTAGAGCGACGCGAGGCCTTCGTTGAACCACGACGGCGAGTCGGGGAAGTTGGCCTCGATGTAGGGATGCACGAGCTCGTGCGAAAGCGTGCCCGCGCCCGGGCCGATGTTCATGACGAGCGCGTCGTCTTCGGACGAGTAGTAGCCATAGGGAGTCTCGGGCTGGTCGTCGAAGTACTTCTTCGCGCCCGCGCGATAGGTCTTCTCGTTCCGGAACAGCCAGATCTCGATCACCTTGTCGGGCTGCTTCGCGAAGAAGTCCTTCTCGATCAGCTCGATCACCCAGTTCACGAAGTTCACGCGCGAGCTGACCTTCTTCGCGCTCTCGTCGCCGACCACCACGAACGGCGGTGACACCACGACGATGAAGCCCTGTCTCGCGAGCTTCTTGTCGAGCGCGGCCTTGCGCTCCTCGAGCTGCGCCTGGGTGGGGGCCGCGTGAGCGGCGGTCGTACACAGCACCAATGCAGCGGCGACGAGTGCCTTCATTAGAGAGGGCGACAGCGAAACTCGGAGCAGGTTGCGTGAATAATTCACGAGTTAGCGACCCAAGGATCGCACGACGCGGGTGTCTGGCGACGAGGGGTGTGACCGGCAGCGCCTGCTAACGTACATCCCACGTGTCCGCTCCACCGACCGACGCTCGCCCGATGCGCGGACTCGTACCCGCGGAGATCGCGATCGTGCTCGTGCTCGCGATCGTCCCGCTGTGGGATCAAGTGCCGCTCGCGATCCCGCTGGTGGTCGCCGCCTCGATCGCGAAGTGGGTGCGTGGTGCGAGCTGGGGCGATGTCAGCTCGGCGAACGGGTTCCATCTGCTCGTCGGCCTCGGTGCGGGCATCGCCGGCCTCGTGCTCGCGTTGATCGGTGGCACGCCGATCGTCGAAGCGCTGACGTCGCGCGGGGTGGAGTGGTCCACGTACGCGATCGTGCGCGGCAACTTCGCGATGGTCGGCGGAGTGGTGATCTTCGTCGCGATGGTGTCGTTGTGCACGGAGGCGGCGCTGCGCGGCTGGATCGTCGACCGCGTGCTCGAGCTCGCGCCCGCGCAGAAGGTGCTCGCGGTGCTCGTCGGCGCGTTCGCCGAAGCGATCGTCACGCCGGGTGACGCGACGGTGCGGATCGGCGCCGCGATCTTCGGCATCGGTCTTGGCTGGATGTATGTCGCGGCGAAGCGCAACATGGTGGTGACGATCGTGGCACGCATGACGTTCACCATCTCGCTCGTGATCCTCGAAGGGATGCGCGTCATCGGATGAGGGCGCGCGCGTGCATGGTGGTCGCGCTCGCATCACTCGCGATCGCGAGCGCCTCGGCGAATCCGCTCCCGCCCCACATCGCCGACTTTCGCTCGGTGTCGGCGGAGTGTCCGGCCGAGCGCGCACACTGCTTCGCGATCCACCTGCACGTCGTGAAGGGCGTCGTCACGCCTGCGTGGATCCGCACGCAGATCGAAACGGCGAACCACTACTTCGCCGACGTGTCGGCGGGGTTCCGGATCTCCGCCGTCGATTCGAAGACGATGGATCGCGTCGACACGATCGCGGAGCGCGCGTCGCTCAAGAAGTACGTCACGAATCGCGTGATCCACGTGTTCGTCACGAGCCGGCTCCAGGACGTCGATGTCGCCGACAAGGAGATCCGCGGCGTCACGCTGAAGAAGGGCGAGACGAAGTACATCATCCTGTCCGAGATCGCGCCCGACCGCGTCCTCGCCCACGAGCTCGGCCATCTGTTCGGTTTGCCGCACTCTACGTACGCGGAGTCGATCATGAACAAGACCGAGCGAACCGAGCCGCCGCTCGAGTCGCGAACGTTCGCGCTCGCGGAGATCGAGAAGCTGAAGGCCAACGTCAAGCGGCTCGTACGCGCGAAGATCCTCGCGAGCGCGCACTGACGCGCGACGCTTGTACCAAAACGGTACACCAGTGCAGGAATTGCGCGGACCACGTTGGACTAACGGTGTGTTCACGGTGTCGACCTTTGCGATCTCCACACATGGGCGATAACTACCGCCATGCGAACACTACTCGCGCTCGTTCTCGGCCTCGCGGCCTGCGGGACGACACCCGATGAACGGCCAGTGACGCTCGAGGTCGTCGCGCTGTCGATCCTCGCGCCGAGCTGCGGCCAGGTGCAGTGCCACTCGACGACGACGCGCCTCGAAGGCTACGCGTTCGACACGCTCGACGCGGCCAAAGAATCGCTACGCGATCTCGTCGGGAGCACGGTCAACAACAGCGAGCTCGTCGAGGTGTTGCACGCCGACGGCGAGGAGCGCATGCCGCCGGATTCGCCGCTCGCCGAACAGGACATCGCGCTGATCGAGGCGTGGATCGATGCCGGAGCCCCGGGGCTATGAGCGCCGCACGATTCGCGCTCGCCGTCGTGATCGTCGGCGTGCTCGCGCACGTCGCGCATGCGTATCCGCAGTACCAGCTCGCGAACGAGCGGACGTGCACCGGCTGTCACGTCGCGCCCGATGGCGGCGGCGCGCTGAACGAGAACGGTCTCGCGGTCGCCGAAGCCACGGCGTGGAAGTCGCACGATCCGAGCTTCATGTACGGCGCGTCGTTGCCGGACTGGCTGCAGCTCGACGGTGATATCCGCGGCGCCGGCGGCTTCGTCGCTCCTGGCATTCCGAGCGCGGCCGTCTATCCGATGCAGGCGGAGATCGCCGCCGATGCCGGAGCCCATGGCTTCTCGGTCCACCTCGTCGGTGGACTTCGCCGCCCGCAAGAAGACGGCAGCGCCATTCACGTCGCGTGGTCTCGCGAGCACTACGTCATGTGGCACGCGAACCCGGGCGAGAACACCGGGCTCTACATTCGCGCGGGCCGGTTGCTACCGACGTTCGGTCTCCGGCTCGCGGAGCACGTCGTGTACACGCAGCGCTTCGGAGGCCGGCCGCTCTACGGCGAGGTCTACGGTCTCGCCGCGTCGTACGTCGATCCGCGATTCGAGGTGCACGCCACCGGCTTCGTCCACGACTCGATCGCCTCGGCGGCCGAGCACGGCGATGGTGGTGCGCTCTACGCGGAGGCGCGCATCGGCGAGCACGCCGCCGTCGGGCTCGAGGGAAAATACGCGAAGGGCGACGAGGTCACCTCGATGTACGGCGGCGTCACGGGCAAGTTGTATCTCCCTGGCCCCGAGGTGTTGTTGCTCGCGGAAGCGCAGATGGTTCGCAAGGAGATCACCGTCGGCGCGGGCGACAAAGCCACGCAGCTCGTCGGCTACTTGATGGGCAGCCGCGCACTGCCGCACAACTTGCTGCTCGACGTGGGCATCGGGCACTTCACGCAAGACACGCGCGTGAAGGGCCTCTATCGCGACTGCGTCGACGTGAATATCCACTGGTTCATGACCACGCACCTCGAGTGGCTGTTCACGACGCGGCTCGAGCTCCTCGACGCGGGCGGCGGACCCAACGGCGGCTACGCGCTCGCGCAAGTGCACTACAGGCTCTAGGCGGCGCTAGCCGAAGATCGCGTGCAGCGTCGGTCGATCGATGTTCGATCCCGACAGGATCACCGCGACGGTCTTGCCCGCCAGGCGATCGCCGAGCGCGACGAGGCCGGCGAGCCCCGCGGCTCCAGCGCCTTCGGCGAGGTTGTGCGTGGCTTCGATCATCAAGCGCACCGCGCTCGCGAGCTCGGCTTCGGTCACGGTGACGAAGCCCGCGAGACCGTCGAGCAGCGTGGGCCACGTCAGGTCGTACGTCGAGCGCGTCGCGAGACCGTCGGCGAACGTGGTCGCGCTGTCCGTCGTGAGGCGCTGCCTCGCGTGCCACGAGTCGTGGATCGCGGATGCACCGGCGGCTTGCACGCCGAACACCTGCACCGATGGTCGAAGCTGTCGCGTCGCGACGATGGCGCCGACGGCCTGCGAGCCACCGCCGATCGCGACGACGATCGCGTCGAGCTTCTCTTCCGTCGCCGCGGCCTGCTCGCACAGCTCGGCCGACAGCGTCGCGGCGCCCGCGATCACGTTCGCGTCGTTCGTCGAGTGCGCCATCACCAGGCCGCGCTCGGTACGGAGGCGCAGGGCGACCTCGACTGCCTCGTCGTAGTCGCGGCCCGAGATCACGAGCTCGGCGCCGTGTCCCTGGATCGCGGCGTTCTTCTCGGGGTTGTTGCCGTGCGGCACGCAGATCACCACGGGCACGCCGAGCCGCGCGCCCGCCCACGCGAGTCCCGCGCCGTGGTTGCCACGCGTCGCCGCGATGACGCCGCGCGAGCGCTGGTCGGCGGGGAGCGCGGTCATGAACGAGATCGCGTTGCGTGCCTTGAACGCGTTCGTCGGCAGGTGATTCTCGTGCTTGACGAGCACGCGCGCACCCGTGGCGGCGTCGAGGACGGGATAGTGGCGCAGCGGCGTCGGCGCGAGATGCGGCGCGATGCGAGTCCGCGCGGCGATGACATCGTCCCAGGTGATCGGTGAGGTCACGGGCGCAGTCTATATCGAGCGCGCCGCGTACGCCTCGTCGGGCCGCGTGGCACAATGCGCACGTGGAAGTGTTCTTCCTCATGATGGGCCTGTGGCTCGTCGTCGCCATGGCGCTCGGCTTGCGCCGGCCGACGGGGTTCGGCGGTGCCGCGTTGCGTGCGCGGCTCGATGCGGTGTACGGCGAGCCGCACGAGCTCGTTCGCGTCGAGCCCGCCGCATTCCCCGAGGCCGATCTCGAGTTCTACGATCGCGCGCGCAAGGAGCTCGAGTCGCGCGGGTATCGGTTCCTCGCCGACGTCGAGGATCTGACGCTGTCGCGCATCTATCCGCAGAACCGCACGTTCATGCGGATGATGGTCGATGCGGGCGGGATGATCCGCGCGACCGCGTATCACCTGCATCCGCGCGGCGTGGTCGTGTCGCTGCTGCAGCTCGTGCAGCTCTATCCGCGGCACCTGCGCGTGCTCGAGCTCGTCAGCGAAGTGCAGGGCGCGTTCCTCGTCACGAGCAACACGAACGGCGTCGATCGCCTGGAGCCTCCGCCCGAAGCGAAGGTCGAGCGCTTGCCGCTACAGGCGACGCTCGCGGAGATCATCGCGCGCCACGAGGCGCGGATCACGGAGCTGTTGCGCACGTATCCGGGGCGCTCGCCGACGACGTTCGAGTCGTTCGACGAGGTGACCGCTTCGATCGCGCGCGCGCACGTCGTGATGGCACGCCATCGCCAGAAGGTCGGCGGGCTGTCGCGCGACGAGCTCGAGCGCCTCAAGGGGCGCCCGCTGTCGGCGAGCGAGGAGCAATTCCTGCGCGAAGTGCAGGCGCCGAGCTCGACGAAGCCCGAGTAGGCGCGGACCCGGATAGCCGAGGTTCGCTACGGCGCGCGGTAGATCCGCACCGTCGCCGACTTGCTGCTGCCGACGAGAATCTCGCGCGGTCCCGCGAACACGATGCCGCGGAAGCTCGCGTACTTCTCGACGCGATCGAGCTTTCCGAGCTCGGTGACGAGCTTGTTGCCCGTGCTCTTCCACACGCTCACGCGAAGATTCTCACCGACGACGACGAGCTTTCCGTCCGTCGACACGGCCATCGCGTTCGGGCCGTCGAGTTTGGTCGCGACGAGCTCGCCTTTGCCGGGCTTGCCGGCCGCGATCGGCCAGCTCGCGATCTGTCCGGTCTCTTGGCTCGCGAGCAGGCGCTTGCCACCATCGACGAACGCGATCGCGAACACGCGACCACCGCCCGGCATCACGATCTCGCCGGTGTCGACGTTTAGCGATCCGGTCTCTCGCGTCGGTGCTTTGCCGGCGAGCGTGACGAGCGGCCCGAGCTTCGCGCTCGCGAGCGGCGAGAGATACACGCCGCCTTCGTACGTGCCGATCGCGATGTTGCCATCGGCGAACGCGAGAGACATCACGCCGCCGTCGATGGCGCGCGTATCGAGCGATTTGCCCTCGATCGACCACAGCTCGATCGGCCCCTTGTTGAGACCGACGACGAACGTCTTGTCGTCGACGAATGCGAGCGCCGACACGGGATACGCGAACGCGCCGTACGCGCCGAGCTTCACCGGCGCTTTCACCGAGAGCTTGTAGAGGTGGACCTCATTCTTCTGCGTGGCTCCGCGTCCCGACGTCACACCGAGCGCGAGAACGCTGCAATCGGAGTTGAACGCGAACTCGTGCGCGTCGGGGATCGCGCCGAGGTTGGTCGCGGAGCGCTTCGCGAGATCGACCTGGTACAGCGCGGGCGTGCCTCCCTCGATCGCCGCCGCGAGATAACGCGCCGACGCGCAGTAGCCGAGGTAATGGACGCGACCCTTCGCGGCGAGCTTGATCTCGCCGGTGGGCGCGAGCTCCTTCGCGAACGCGGGGGATGCGACGAACAGGATCGCGACGAGCAGCGAGCGCATATCGCCCTCGTATCACGGACCGCGATCCGTACGGGCTACAAGCAGACGGGCGAGCCGAAGGCTGCGGTGATCGGCGTCGCGACACCGTTGATCATCGCGTTGCCCGAGAACGATCCGGTGATGTACGTCGCGGTCACGCTCTCGATCACGAGCATGCCGTCGATGCCGGTGTTCGCGCCGTAGCGCAGGTACGCGGACGGCAGCGTCTGCGGCGTCTCGGTCGTGCGCAGCGAATACGATCCCACGGGCAAGTCGGTGATCCCCGACAGCGTGGTCAGCTCGATCTCCGCGATCACGTCGCCCTCGCAGCTCTCGATCGTCCCGAGCTCGATCCCCCACTTGTGAAACGGGGCGCCGTAGCTGACGAACGCACTCTTCGCGCGCGAGGTCCGCACCGTGGCGTCCGGGGTGAACGTGGCAGAGCTCAGCGGCGCGTCGGGGCTCGTCGCGCATGCCGAAATCACGGCCAGGCCCAGAAGGAATCTCACTCCCCGAGTAGGGCCCCAGCCCGCAGCGCTGTCAACGTGCGCGCAACGCACACCTACATCGGCCACCGTCGGCGCCTGTTATGGGCCGTACCCCTCCGAATGTTGACGCGGCGTAGCCGATCACCGCACGCTTATAGAGAGTGGCGCTGACGGTCCCAGCGGGTGCGCAGCTGGGTCGCTACGAGATCGTCAAGCATCTCGCGAGCGGCCTCATGGCGGAGCTATTGCTCGCGCGCGCGCGGGGACTCGAAGGCTTCGAGCGCCACTTCGTGATCAAACGGATCCGCGCCGAACAAGAGCGCGACGAAGCGTTCATCGAGATGTTCCTCGCGGAAGCTCGACTCGCCGCGTCGCTCCATCACCACAACATCGTCCAGGTCCACGACATTGGAGAGGACGATGGCAAGCCGTACTTCGCGATGGAGTACGTGCACGGCGAGGATCTCCGCCGGGTGCTCGGTCGATTGTTCGAGCGAGGCGAGCACGTCCCGCTCGAGCACGTGATCGCGATCGTGTGCTCCGTCGCTGGCGCGCTGCATCACGCACACGAAGCGGTCGGTCCCGATCGCGTGTCGCTCGGTATCGTCCATCGCGACGTCACGCCGGCCAACATCCTCCTCGGCTACGACGGCAACGTGAAGGTCGTCGACTTCGGCATCGCCCGCGCCGCGATGCGCCGTACCGAAACCCAAGCCGGCATGCTCGTCGGCAAAGCGCCGTACATGGCGCCCGAGCAGTGCGTGGGCGGCACGATCGATCGCCGCTCCGACGTCTTCGCGCTCGGCATCGTGCTGTTCGAGCTGATCACGGGCCGCCGTTTGTTCAAAGGCGACAACGAGTTCCTGACGATGTCCGCCGTCGTCGAGGCCAACGTGCCCCCGCCGAGCGCGCATCGCTCCGACGTGATGCCCGCGCTCGACAAGATCGTGCTCAAGGCGCTCTCGCGCGATCCCGCGCAGCGCTACCAGACCGCCGAGCAGATGTTCTTCGCGCTCGACACGCTCGCGTCCGCCGAAGGCCTGCGCTCGTCGGGGCTCGGACTCGCGGCGTTCATGAAGGAGCTGTTCGGCCATCGCGTCGAGCCGTGGCTCGGCGACGACGATCGTCCGCGCTCCACCTCGCCCGACTTCGACGGCGCGTACCCCGGCCTCGCCGCACCGCCGACCGGCGCCCTCGACAACTTCGTCGAGCCCGCCGCGAAGAAGGCCTCGCCGATCACGCGCGCGCGCAACCACGCGATCAGCGATCAGCCCGCGACCATCCGCGCGACCACCATCGCGGCCGCCGCCGTCCCGCAGACCGTCGGCGAGCAGCGGTCGAATGCGGTGCGCATCCCCGAGGGCCCCGTCGTCGCGCAAGGCCGACCGCGCGACAAGAACGCGTTCCGGACGACGCAGGTCCCGGTCGCACCGATGCCGAAGCGCCCGCGTCCCAAGACCAAGACCGTGCAGATTCCGATCACGCCGCGCACGGACGTGGTCGAGCTCGTCGAGTCGACCAAGGTCGACGCGGACCTCCTCGAGATTCCCGTCGAGCCGGCACCGCCGCGCGCTGTGCCGACCATCGCGAAGGTGGACTCGACCGCGGCGCCGCGCAAGGACGCGACTCCTCCGCCGAAGGTGGTCTCGATCGACGCACCGAAGCCATCGTCGACGCCGACGACGAAGGGCGCGCCGATCGCCGCGCCATCGAGCAACGCATCGTCGACTGCGGCGAGTGACCCGAAGTCCACGCCGGCCCCGCCGCGCTCGGGTTTGTCGGTGACCGCGTTCGCGCAGCGGACGAGCAGCGCGCCAGGAGCGTCGAAGATTCCTTCGGTGACGAGCGCATCGAAGTCGTCGTCGGGCTCGCTCGCGCCGGGTTCGAGCGCCGCCGCGGCGGTATCGAGTGCGCCGGTATCGAATGCGCCGTCGACATTATCGAGTACGGCGAACGTCGCGACGGCGAACGTCGCGGCGTCGTCGACGACGTCGGGCGCACCGTCGGGGAACGCGCAGCGGAAGAACACGCCGCCGCCGATGCCTGCGATGGCCGCGGGTGCGAGCGCGACGACGACGTCGGGAGCGCCACGAAGAAATACACCGCCACCGATGCCCGCGGTGACCGCGCGCAACACGCCACCGCCGATGCAGGCACTCGCGCCCACGCGCGATGCACCGCCGTCCACGCGCGATGCACCGCCGCCCACGCTCGCGACGTCATCGCAGTCGATGGCGCCGGTCGTCGAGTCGTCGCAGTCGATGGCGCCGGTCGTCGAGTCGTCGCCGTCGATGACGTCGGTCGGGGCGCTCGTCGAGAAGTCGTCGTCGCGCCACCTGCCGCTGCCGATCGACGACGAGCCGGAGCCGGAGACCGAGATCGATGCGCTCAGCAGTCGACAGGGCGAGGTCGCGGCGAAGTCGGCGTCGATCTGGAACAACCCGGAGATCTTCGAGCCCGACGAGCCGTCGGTGGTCGTGCGCTCGAAGTCGCTCGTGCTCGCGGCGCTCGCAGCGGAAGCAGCGCGTACGGACGAGGAGGATGCGCGTGCGGATGCGGCGGATGCGCGGGTCGAGGCCGAGCGCGTGCGTGCAGACTCGCAGATCGAGCCGCCGACACGCGTCGACGACATGCGCACGCGCGCGGCGAGCGAGACGTTCGCCGAGCCGACCGAGATCGACGACGGCCCGACACGGGTGCCTGGAGATGGCGGTCCGACGCGCATCCCCGGCGACGACGGTGTGCCGAGTGTCGTGACGAGCGACGACGTCTCGACCCGCGTGGGTGACGAGCGCGATGACTCGATCAACGACGATGGCCCGACGAGCGTGATGCCGGACTACGGCAACGAGGTACCGCAGCCGCCGAGCGCGATGCCGGCGGGATGGGTGCCTCCGGGTGCACACCTGCCGCGTGCACGCACGCCGCGCGCGACGGGCGGACCGGCCGAGCGCGGCTCGCAGGATCGCATCACGCCGTTGCCTCCGCCGCCGATGATGCCGGAGATCACGGACTATCCGCGGCTCCATACCGATCGCCACAATCCGAAGCCCGTGCCGACGGCGACCGCGACGCCGGTGCAGGGATGGATGCCCGCAGCTCCGACGGTGGACTCGCCGTCGATGTCGACGCGCAAGAAGAAGCTGATCGCCGGTGGGATCGGCGCGGTGCTGCTGATCGCGATCATCGCGTTCGCGATGCGCGGCGGCGATGACGAGAAGCCCGCGACCGGCAGTGGTGAGGTCGCGACGCCGAAGATGCCGGAGCCGACCGAGTCGCGGCCGGAGGTGCCGACGCCGACGGAGAAGCAGTCGATCGAGCCGACGCCGACGGAGACCGGCACGGGAACGCCGGTGCCATCGCCACCCGACAAGACGACGTTGCGTCCACCGAAGAAGCCGGTGAAGGCGCCGGCGAAGGTCGCGGTGAGGCCGCCGGTGAAGAAGCCGCCGGTGAAGAAGCCGCCGGTGAAGAAGCCGCCCGTGAAGAAGCCACCGTCGAAGCCTGGGTGGGATCCGAACTCGCTATTCCCGAAGAAGAAATGATGAAGGCCAGTCTCGTTGCTGTACTGCTCGCTATCGCGCCTGCCGTCGCGCTCGCGAAGACGCCCCAACAAGAAGCGAAGGCACTCGTCGCGAAAGCGATGAAGGCGCACGAGAAGGGCGACTACGCGACGGCGCTCACGAACCTACAGGCGGCGTACGAAAAGGATCCGCAGCCCGAGCTCCTGTACGCGATCGCGCAGGTGCACGTGAAGCTGTTGCAGTGCAAAGAGGCGATCAACTTCTACGAGCAGTTCCTCGCGACGAATCCGAGCGAAGCTGCTGCGCAGGACACGCGCGAAGCGATCGACACGTGCAAGGCGCAGCTTCCGCCCGAGCCACCACCGCCGCCGCCCGAGCCGGTGAAGGCGCCGCCGCCGCCACCGCCGCCACCGCCGCCGTCGCTGCCGTGGTATCGCGACGCGATCGGCGCAGGACTCGTCGGTGGTGGGCTGATCGTCGCCGGTGCAGGCGTGTTCGTGTACATCAGCGCGCGCAAGGATCTCGACGACGCCGAGGCCGCGATGGATCACGAGGCGTACTCGGATCTCGTCGACGGAGCGCGCAGCAAGCGCGTGCTGTCCGTGGTGTTGATCGGCGGCGGCGCCGCGCTGTTGGGATACGGTGTTACTCGGATCGTGACGAGAACAGCGACCGAGACCGAGCCGCGACTATCGATCGCGCCCACGCGTGGCGGTGGGATCATGACGTGGGGAGGCTCGTTCTAATGCGCGCGTGCATCGTCGTCGTGATGCTGCTCGGTGGATGCCTCCGCGCGACGGAGTTCCACTGCATCGACTCCACGCAGTGCGGTGGTGGCGTGTGCCAGTCCGTTGGCTTCTGCAGCTTCGAGGACAGCAAGTGCCCGAGCGGGCAACGCTTCGGCGACTCGGCCGGTACCTACGCGGGGCAGTGCGCCGACGGTGGTGGCGGCGACGACGCCGGTGTGGATGACGCGCCTCTCGACGACGCGATGATCGATGCACCCGTCGACGCGGCACCCGTGACGTGCCCGGGCACGTATGCGGCCGTCACGAACGGGCAGGCCGGGCATGTCTATCGGTTGATCAACACGACCGCGACCTGGGACGCGCAACGCACGGCCTGCGCCGCCGATGGCGCGAACGCATACCTCGCGATTCCTGATGCGGCGCCGGAGCTGATGGCGATCAACGGTCTCATTCCCGCGGGCACCGACTGGTGGATCGGCGTCGGCGACGCGGTGACCGAAGGTACCTACGTGACCGTGAAGGGGACGGCGCAGACGTTCCTCCCGTGGGACATGGGGCAGCCGAACAACGTCGGCGAGGCCGACTGCGTGGAGGTCCACCAGAACAACCGGGCCTTCAACGACACGGCGTGTTCGAACACCTCGCGTGCGATCTGCGAGTGCGAGCCATAGCGCTACCCCTAGGGCTGGGTAGAACCGCGGCACGCCACCCCTGTGAATAACTCGGGATCGCACCGAGATCACTTCGAGATCGGACGTCAGACCCGTCTGCGATCCTCCTGATCGCGATGCGGATCCTCCACACCTCCGATTGGCACCTCGGCCACACGCTGCGAGGCGAGGTGACGCGCGATCACGAGCACCACGCGTTCCTCACGTGGCTCGTGGCGACGTGCGCGCGAGAATGTCCCGACGCGCTGCTGATCACGGGAGACGTGTTCGACAGCGCCACGCCTCCCGCCAGCGCGGAGCGCATGTGGTTCGAGTTCCTCGCGCAGGTGCGGCGCGCGTGCCCGGCGATGGACGTCATCGCGATCGCGGGCAATCACGACTCGCCCGCGCGCCTCGGTGCAGCGTCGCCCGTGTTGCGCGAGCTCGGAGTCCACGTCATCGGCGGTCTGCCGCGCACGGACGCGGGGGTGATCGATCTGGATCGCGTGCTGATCCCGATCGCGGGCGGACGCGGCCTCGTCGCGGCGGTGCCGTTCCTGCGGCCCGTGGATATCGATCACGGGATCGACGATCCGGTCGGCGCGATCTACAGCGAGGTGCTCGAAGGCATGCGCGCACGGCGCACCGAGGGCCAAGCGATGATCGCGATGGGGCACCTCTATGTCGCCGGGGCGGACGCCGCGTATCTCAGCGAGCGCCGCGTGTCGATCGGCGGTGTCGAGAGCGCGCCGATGCGCCTGTTCCCCGACGAGCTCGCGTACGTCGCGCTCGGCCATATCCATCGGCCGCAGCGCGTGATGCGCGAAACGATTCGCTACGCGGGCGCACCGATCTCGCTGTCGCTCGACGAAGCGCACTACAAGCACCAAGTCGCGGCGCTCGACTTCGTCGACGGTCGCGTCACCGAGATTCGCTCGTTGCCGATCCCGCAGGTGATCGACATCGTCCGCGTTCCCTCGCGCGGCGCGGCTCCCCTCGGCGAGGTGCTCGGCGCGCTCGATGCGCTGCCGCTGCGCACGCGGGGGCCCGACGGAGAGTGGGTCGAAGACAACGCGCGTCCGTACCTCGAAGTCGTCGTCGCGCTCGACAAGCCCGAGCCCAAGCTGCGCTCGCTCGTCGAGACCGCGCTCGCCGACAAGCGCGCTCGCCTCGTCTACCTTCACGTCGAGCACACCGGCAGCGGACAGGCGCTCGCCGACGGAGCTCACATCGCGCGTCGCCTTGCCGAGCTCGATCCGCGCGAGGTGTTCGGTCGGTTGTGGGCGCGCGATCACATCGAGCCGCCCACGCCGGACGTGCTCGCGGGCTTCGATCGTTTGCTCGCCGGGGTGCAAGGCGACCTCGCCGATCCGGAGGTCTCGTGACCACGCGGCTCGCGACTGGCAATCCGCAGGTGCAGCGATGAGGATCCTCGCGATCCGCGGCTGCAACCTCGCGAGCCTCGCGGGCGAGTTCGAGATCGATCTCGCGCACGGGCCGCTCGGTGCCGCCGGCGTGTTCGCCATCGTCGGAAACACCGGCGCGGGCAAGAGCACGTTGCTCGATGCGCTGTGCGTCGCGCTGTTCGATCGCACGCCGCGCCTCACGAACCACTCGCGCGTGCAAGTCGGCCGTGGCGACGACGATCCGCTCGCCCTGGGCGCGCAAGACGTACGCACGCTGCTCCGTCGCGGTGCCGCGCACGGCTGGGCCGAGGTCGACTTCGAGAGCGGAGACACGCGTCGCTATCGCGCGCGGTGGAGCGTTCGCCGCGCGCGGGGGCAGGCCGATGGCACCATCCAAGCGCAGCAAGTGTCGCTGGTCGCCCTCGACGGGAACGAGCGCCTCGGCGGCACCAAGACCGAGACGCTCGACGCGATCCACGCGCGCCTCGGTCTGACGTTCGATCAGTTTCGTCGCTCGGCTCTCCTCGCACAGGGCGAGTTCGCCGCGTTCCTGCGCGCCGACGGCAAGGATCGCAGCGAGCTCCTCGAGCGCATGACGGGCACCGAGATCTACTCGCGGCTGAGCGTCGCGGCGCACCTGCGCGCCACGCTCGCGGAGCAAGCGCTCGCCCGCGGCCGCACGTACGCGCACGCGATCGCGGTGCTCGATGATGACGCTCGCCGCGCCGCCGAGCGCGAGCTCGCACTCGCCGAGGACGCGAAGCTCGCGGCGAAGAAGCGGTTCGAGGCGGCCGAGCGCGCGCATCGCTGGGGTGCGGAAGCCACCGTGCGCGCCGACGCGCTCGCGAAGGCCGAGGCCGCGCACGCGTCCGCATCGGCCGCGATCGCCGACGCCGACGTGGATCGCGCGGAGCTCGCGCTGCGCCGTCGCGCGGAGTCGCTGCGGCCGGCGTGGGAAGCCGCCGCGCGCGCGGATCGCCAGCTCGCGATCGCGCGGGTCGAAGCAGCGAGTGCCGCCGAGGCATCACAGCGCGCGATCGAAGCGCACGCGAGCACGATCTCGCGACGCACGGAGCTCGCGGAGCTGCTCGCGCCATTGCGGGCTGCTCGTGTCGCCGCAGGGCTCGTCGAGCTGCGCGTCGTGGAGCGCCGCAACCTCGATCGTGGCGCGTATGCCCGGAGCGCACGCGTCGATCGTGGCGCGGACACCGATGTCCTCGCCCCGAGCGCCGATCGCTTGCTCGCGATCGTTGCCGATGCGCGGCGCGCGACCGACATCACGGGGGCCGATACCCTCGCCCGCGCGGCGACAGGCGATGCCGAGTGGGTGCAGAAGCGCGTGGCGCTCGCCCCCGAGGTCGCCGCGTGGAGCGAGATCGATGCGCGGTTCGCCCAGCACGCCGTCGCAGCGGATGCGGTGATCGCGACGGGCCGCATGATCGCCGAGCATGCGGAGTCGCGTGGCAAGCTGACGAAGGCGCGCACCGATGCCGCCGAGGAAGTGCGCAAGGCCACCGACAAGCAGGCCGAGGCGCAGCGCAAGGTCGAAGCCTTCGCGAAGAAGCGCGGACTCTCGCTCGAGGCGGCGCGCAAACAAGAAGATGAAGCGCGCAGGCGCAAGTCGGATGTCGAGCAGCTCGTCGCGGTCGCGGCGGCGGCGCGGCAGGCGAGGGCGGCGTGCGAGGAGATCGATCTGCAGTTGGCCGAGCACGCGGCGCACGAGGCGGCCGACGGCGAAGCCCGCGTGATGGCGAACGTCACGCACGAGCGCACGTTGATCGTGCGGGCCGAGCGAACGCGCGTGGTCGAAGAGCTGCGCAAGGCGGCGGGCTACGAGCACGCGCGCACCGAGCTCGTCGATGGCGAGCCCTGTCCGCTGTGCGGCGCCGAGGAGCATCCGTGGCGCGATCGCGGAGCGCTCGACGGTGTGATCGCGTCGGCGACGGCACAGCTCCTCGAGGTCAGCGCGCAGCTCGATGTCGCGACGAAGTTGCTCGCGACGCTCGACGTCCGCGCGACGCATCGGGCCGCGGACATCGCGCGGCTCGGCAAGCATCGAACCACGGCGGTCGCGAGCGCGGCGGCGGCGCTGCCCACGTGGGCGGAGCAGCTCACGGCGCTCGGCGAGCTGTCGCTCGTGCGCGATCCCGCGTCCGACGAAGCAACGCAGCTCGCGGCCGAGCTCCACGCGGCGGCGACGAAGGGCCTCGAAGCGGCGCGCGCGACGCGCAGCCAGACCGAAGCAGCGACGAAGGCGGCGACGGAAGCGCAGGCCGAGGTCGCGCTGTGCCAGACGGCTCTCGATCGCGCGGCCGCGGTGCTCGCGGAGATCGATCGCAAGGTCGCGGACGTCGACGCGACGATCAGTCGACTCGACGGCGAACGGGCCGGACGCGCCGATCGGCACTCCGAGCTCACGCGCGAGCTCGACGCGGCGATCGCCCGGTGGCTCGAGGCTGCGCCCGACGGTGCGCCCGGTGCATCGCGACGAACGGCCCGCGGCTCGACGAGCCCCGACGCCACGCCCGAGGCGCGCGACTCCGCCGCGGCGATCCAGGCAACGCGCGCGAAGTACGGCATCGATGCTCGCGATCGCACGCCGACGCACGACGTCTATCGCGCGTGGATGGCGGAGCTCGCGGCCGCGTGGCGCACGCGCACGGACAGGGTCGCGCGCGCCGAGGCGGCAGTGGCCGCGGCGCTCGACGCGCTCGACATCGACGCACGCGACGCCGATCGCGCGGTCGCCGAGAATGCCGCGCGACGCGCGGACGCCGACAAGCGACGCGACGACCTGATGCACGAGCTCCGCGCTGCGAGCGATGCACTTGCCCTCGCGCGCGAAGGCACGGGGTTCGACGACGATGCGTTGCGCCGGCTGCTCGTGGCGGATGCCTCGCGGTTCGAGGCGCTCGTCGACAAGCTCGCGAAGCTCGATCGCGCGGTCGAGCGCGAGAAGGCCGTCGTCGTGGAGCGGCAGCGGCTCGTCGAGGATCACCAGAAGGCGCGGCCCGCGGATCTGTTCTACGACAAGGTCGATCTCGCGCAGGTCAACCAGTTCGCCGCGCTCGCGGACACCGCGCAGAAGCACGCGGCTCAGCTCGCGGCGATGTTGGCCGCGGATCTCGATGCGCGCGCACGTCGCGATCAGGCGCTCGCGCAGCTCGCCGTGGCCGAGGGCGAGGCGAGCGTGGATCGCATCCTCGGCGACGTCATCGGCTCGCACGATGGCAAGGCATTCCGCAGCTTCGCGCAGAGCCTGACGCTCGACGGGTTGCTCGCGGTGGCGAACGCGCACCTCGAGGAGCTCGCGCCGCGCTATCAGCTGCAGCGCGTGCCCAAGCACGATCTGGAGCTGCAGGTGATCGACCGCGATCTCGGCGACGAAGTCCGCAGCGTCCAGAGCTTGTCCGGCGGCGAGAGCTTCCTCGTGTCGCTCGCGCTTGCGCTCGGGCTATCGTCGATGTCGGCGCACGATGTTCGCGTGCGCACGCTGCTGATCGACGAGGGCTTCGGCACGCTCGATCCCACGACGCTCGAGATGGCGCTGTCGGTGCTCGAGGCGCTGCGCCAGCAGGGGCGTCAGGTCGGCGTGATCTCGCACGTGCCGCAGCTCGTCGAGCGCGTCGGCGCGCACGTGCGTGTGGTCGCGCGCGGCGGCGGCCGCAGCGAAGTCATCGTGTCGTGAGAACCAGCTCCGGCGCGACAACGGTCGCGCTCGAGCCCTGGATGACGGTTCAGACTCGTACACGCGTCGAACGCGCTCGCGCGGCCCGCTTCGCCGTGCTCGAGCTCGGCACTTCGAAGAGGCTGATCAGGCCGTGTCGTCGCCATCCCGTGGCGAGCAGCCACGTGCGCGGAAACCAGATCGCCAGCGGCTCGAATCCATCGGGCGTCGGTGGAACGAACAGCTCGTCCGCGCGCTCGCGCCAGCCCGCGAACATCCACCCCGACGAAAACCAGTCGTGCTCGAACGCGACGCCGGGCTTCCTCGGCAGAGCGCCGTCCTCGCGGTGCTTGCGCCAGTTGTTCAACACGTAGGCGAGCGCGTTTCGCGCCTGGCGTGGGCTGGTGATGTACTCCGCGTGATAGCGATCGGTGAACACCTGGCCGCGCCGCCGCACCTTCCACTTCAGTGCGGCGTTGAGGCGCTTCGCCGCCGAGACCTGGAATGCCTTCATGCCGCGCGCGAGGCACTGCTCGTCGTCTGCTTCGACGAGCAGATGGATGTGATCGCGTTGCACCGAGATGTGCACGATGCGGCAGTCCTCGTGCTTGGCCGCCAATGCGAGGGTGGCCCACCGAAGCGCGTGATACATGAGCCGCTTGCGCAGACTGCCGATCACCGAGACCACACGTAGCGTGACGTGAACCGGCGTGCTCGCGCGCAGCCGCGGACGCTTCTTGTGCGGCGAT
>Ga0154020_10003657_pt1 | contig 18451 bp, 11 predicted proteins | sample Klosneuvirus_201_FD_109709 | JGI IMG/M metagenome (GOLD analysis project Ga0154020, IMG submission 109709) | Active sludge microbial communities from wastewater, Klosterneuburg, Austria - Klosneuvirus_20160825_MG | ecosystem: Engineered > WWTP > Aerobic digester > Activated sludge | place... | reverse complement strand
TGCGGAAGTGCCCGGTGCAACTGCACAAGGCGGCGTGTTGAACTGCAACGTGAGCAGCATCATGCTTGTTGGAACTGGCAACGGAACCTTCGCTTGGAGCGGTCCGAATGGTTTCTCTAGCACTGTTCAAAACCCGAACGTGGGTGCATCAGGCACTTACAACCTGGTGGTTACCGGAGCGAACGGTTGCACAAGTGAGGCTTCTACGGAAGTAACACAGGATGATCAAGTGCCCGGTGCAACTGCGCAAGGTGGTGTGTTGAACTGTAACGTGAGCAGCATCATGCTCGTGGGAACCGGCAACGGAACCTTCGCATGGAGCGGTCCGAATGGTTTCTCCAGCACTGTTCAAAACCCGAACGTGGGTGCCGCAGGTACTTACAACCTGGTTGTGACAGGAGCGAATGGTTGCACAAGTCGGGCGACGACCGAAGTAATGTTGGATGCTGAAGTTCCAAGTGCGCAAGCAACCGGAGGAACCCTTACCTGCACCAACACTAGCGTTACGCTGATCGGTAGCGGCAATGGAACCTTCGCTTGGAGCGGACCAAATGGTTTCTCTAGCATCATGCCGATGCCGATCGTGAATGTGGCCGGTACCTATACGCTTGTTGTGACAGGTGCCAATGGTTGCACCAGCACGGCGACAGCAATGGTAACGGAGAACAACGAAGGCCCAGGTGCGCAAGCAACCGGTGGAACCCTGACCTGCACCAACACCAGCGTTACGCTTATCGGTAGCGGCAATGGAACCTTCGCTTGGAGCGGACCAAATGGTTTCTCTAGCATCATGCCAATGCCGATCGTGAATGTGGCCGGTACCTACACGCTTGTTGTGACAGGTGCCAATGGTTGCACCAGCACGGCGACCGCAATGGTAGGTTACAATGGCACAGCTCCTGTTGTATCAGTTGGAGTTGAAGCAAATCTTCCTTGCGAAGGTGGTTCACTCTTGATCAACAGCTCATCTACTGTTGCGGGTATGTACATGTGGACCGGTCCGAACGGCTTCACAAGCACCTTGGCTGAACCAACCGTAACGGTGGCAGGAACCTACACCTTGATGGTGACCGCAGAAAACGGTTGTACGGGTAGTGCCTCGATCGAAGTAACGCGTGATGAGTGCGGTGGCGAGTGTCCACCGATCTTCACCTCCTGCCCTAGCGACATCACTGTGCAGTGTGCAGATGATTTCTCACCATACGGCGAGGGTGGCGAACCGACCTTGCGCGATGTGGTCTTGGTCGGTGACGACAAGGACAAGGACAAAGACAAGAAGTGCGCAGAGATCGTGGACTACGGATGGTACGAGGAGCTGATCCAAACTTGCCCGTACGTGATCCGACGCACATTCTACGCTACAGATGCTGATGGCAACACGGAGACCTGCGTACAATTGATCACCGTGGTCGATGACATCGCACCGATCTTCGAAGGAACCATTGCAGACATTACCGTGTCTTGTGATGCCGACCTCGACAATGTGCAGATCCCTGCGGTCTGGGCCTACGATGAGTGTACCAAGACCGAAATGCCGGCGTACATGAACGTAACGTACGTTGATGGAAAGTGCGCTTCGGAGTACAGCATCGTCTACTCATGGACCTCCGTTGACTACTGCGGAAACATGAGCGAGACCACATGGACCATCCACGTGGTGGACAACACTGCACCAATGATCGTGTGTGATGTAGCCGATATGACCGTGTTCTGCGACGAAGTGCCCGAGGCATCTGATTGCAAAGCAGTGGACAACTGTGATCCGAATGTGCAGGTCTTCTTCACCGAAGACAAGCAAGATGAGAACTGTGACAAAGGGTACATGATCACACGTACCTGGACTGCCATGGACGCTTGTGGAAATGTGGGCCAAACGGTGCAGAACATCACTGTGGTCGGCAAGAAGGATGATGGTAAAGGAGGACCGGATGAAATGACCGTGACGATCTCTCCGAATCCATTCCGCCATGAAGCGATGATCGCCTTTACCCCAACACAAAGCGGTAAAGCGGTGATCGAAGTGATGGACATGCAAGGCCGGAAAGTTGCACAACCCTTCAATGGTGCGGTGCAGAAAGGAATGCCGGTGCGTGTGGAATTCAAACCGGAACGCAATGGTGCCGGAACCTTCTTCTACCGGATAGAACTGAACGGAAAGGAACTTCGTGGCCGCATGCTGTACCAGCCGTGATCCCTGACCTGGACCGAACAAAGGGCCCCTGCCGCAAGGTGGGGGCCTTTTGCGTTGGTACCGTATCCTTCCCAATAAGTGGAATGGCCTTAATGGTCAGTCATCTCCACACCAAAACCCGTGTTGGTAATTTTGCCCACTAGGGAATGAGCACACCATTGGCAGAACGACTTCGACCGCGCACCTTGGAAGAGGTGGTGGGTCAAACACACTTGGTGGGTTCCAACGGCGTGTTGCGCAAGGCATTGACCGGTGGCATGCTGCCCAGCATGATCCTGTGGGGACCACCCGGTGTAGGAAAGACCACACTCGCTCGCTTGATCGCTCAAGACCTGAAGCGCCCTTTCCACTCCCTCAGTGCGATCAACAGCGGGGTGAAGGATGTGCGCGAAGTGATCGAACATGCTGGTGGTTCTGGGCTATTTGCACGCAGCGCGGTCCTGTTCATTGACGAGATCCACCGGTTCAGTAAAGCACAACAGGACAGCTTGTTGGGGGCCGTTGAGAAAGGAACCATCACGTTGATCGGTGCCACAACTGAGAACCCGAGCTTTGAAGTGATCCCGGCGCTCCTCTCCCGCTGTCAGGTCTATGTGTTGGAATCTTTGGCCGTGGAGCAATTGTTGGCCCTCTTGGAAAGGGCGATGGCTGAAGATGCCGAATTGAAGGAACTGAAAATTCAACTCACCGAAACGGATGCTCTGATGCGCGCCAGCGGTGGTGATGCTCGTCGCTTGTTGAACACCTTCGAACTCTGTGTACGCACAGCCGCCAAGGGATCCAGCGATGGACCGGTCATGATCACCAATGCGTTGGTCCAAGAAGTGGTGCAGAACAACACGGCACGTTACGACAAGCAAGGCGAACAACATTACGACATCATCAGTGCCTTCATCAAAAGCATGCGTGGTAGCGATCCTAATGCTGCGGTCTACTGGCTTGCACGCATGGTTGAAGGTGGTGAGGACCCGATATTTATTGCACGGCGCATGGTGATCCTGGCCAGCGAGGACATCGGAAATGCGAACCCTAATGCGTTGTTGATGGCCACCACCAGTATGCAGGCCGCACAAATGATCGGCTGGCCAGAGAGCAGGATCATCCTTAGCCAGTGCGCGATCTACTTGGCCTGTTCGCCGAAGAGCAATGCCAGCTACGTGGCGATAGGTGCCGCCCAACAAGCCGTGAAAAGTACCGGTGACCTACCTGTTCCCCTGGCCTTGCGCAATGCTCCCACCAAACTGATGAAGGACTTGGACTACGGCAAAGAGTACAAATACAGCCATCAAGGTGAGGGCAATTTCATTGATCAGGAGTTCTTGCCTGATACCCTGTCGGGCACCACTTTCTACTCTCCCGGAAATACACCCAAGGAACGTGAGCATTCAGCTTTGCTGGAACGGCTTTGGAAGGGGAAGTACAGTTCCGACGATAGCGCGAAGTAGTGGGATCGTGCTTTTCCACGACTTCAGTAGCTTCGAACCATGCACCTGCACTCCTTTACGGCTCCATCCCCCTTGCTGTGGAAGTACCGCTACCTATTGTTCGTTGCTTGTATAACTAGCCTTTCCGTCGCTTTTGGTCAAGTGAACAAAGCACGCGATCTCGTTGATCCCTTTATCGGCACAGGTGGTCACGGACACACGTTCCCTGGTGCATGCGTGCCGAATGGACTTGTGCTGCTAAGCCCGGATACGCGCACTGATGGCGTTATGGATTGGGACGGTTGCGGCGGTTACCACTACAGCGATTCGTCGATCTACGGTTTCAGTCATACACATTTGAGCGGGACGGGAGTGGCGGATCTCTGCGATGTGTTGTTGATGCCGATGAGCGGGAATTTCTCGTTCAACCCGATAGAATATCGTTCGAACTATCAGCATGCTTCAGAAAATGCATCTGCCGGTTATTACAGTGTGTACTTGGAAGATGAGAAGACGAAAGTGGAACTAACCGCCACACCTCATTGCGGTATTCACCGCTACACCTTCCCAAGTGGAAAAGATGCGTGGGTTGTTCTTGATCTTGAGCATCGGGATGAACTTTTAGATGAAAGAATTGAGGTCCGTGGGGACCAACTTGTTCATGGCATGCGAAGAAGCAAATCTTGGGCATCGGATCAACACCTCTACTACGCAATTGAATTCTCGAGGCCGTTCAAAGAACATCGTTTGGAGCCCGAAATGACGCGGATTGATGACGTAATCATTCCTCTACCTACTCAAGGCGCTTTTCGTTTTGAAGCTTCCGAGGAACCACTTCTTATTAAGGTAGGCATTAGCGCAACCAGCGTGAAAGGGGCTTGGGCCAACCTCGACGCCGAAGTTCCCGGTTGGGATTTCGATGGCGTTCGCAAGCAAGCCGAGGATGCATGGAACGCCAAGCTGAACAAGATCGAAGTGGATGGTGGCACCAAGGAGCAGCAACGGGTTTTCTACACAGCCCTTTACCACTGTTATGTTGCGCCGTACATCTTTAATGATGTGGATGGTAATTACCGTGGTATGGACGGTAAGGTCCACCATGCCGATCACAAGGTGTACACGGTCTTCAGTTTGTGGGATACATACCGCGCACTTCATCCGTTGATGACCATTCTGGAACCCGAGATGACCAGTGACTGGATCAAGACCTTCCTCTTGCATTACCAACAAACTGGCCGATTGCCGGTGTGGGAATTATGGGGGAATGAAACGGATTGCATGATCGGTTACCACAGTGCGAGTGTGATCGCAGATGCCTATGTGAAGGGCATCCGTGGGTTTGATGCAGACCTCGCCTTGGAAGCCATGTTGGCCAGTGCCATGCGCGATGAACCCGGGCTGAACGCTTATCGCAAGCAAGGCTACATCAGCAGTGAAGACCAGAGCGAAAGTGTGAGCAAGACACTGGAGTACGCTTACGATGACTGGTGCATAGCACAGATGGCCGAACATATGAAAGGTGAAAAGGACCTTCCGATCATAAGGACCACGTACTTGGACAGCATCTTCCAAGTGTTCACGGGCAGATCTTACAACTATCAGAACTTGTTCAACCCGAAGACCCACTTCTTCCAAGCACGATCGAACGGTGGCTTCAAGGAACCCTTCGATCCGTTCGAAGTGAATTTCAATTTCACGGAAGCCAATGCGTGGCAATATTCCTTGGCCGTGCAGCAAGGCAAGCAATACCTTATTGACCTGTTCTCAACCGGAAAAACGAGCAAGCTCTCGGACCATTTGGATAAGCTCTTCACAGCGGAAAGTGCGACCACTGGACGTGACCAAGCGGACATCACTGGATTGATCGGCCAATATGCCCATGGCAACGAACCCAGCCACCACATGGCCTATTTGTACAATGCCGTTGATCAACCCCGAAGGACTGCGGAATTGGTCCATCGGATCTGCACGGACCTCTACCACGACGCGCCGGATGGGCTCAGTGGGAACGAAGATTGCGGGCAGATGAGCGCTTGGTATGTATTGAGTGCGATGGGCTTCTATCAGGTCTCACCCGGAAATCCTTGGTACGAAGGCGGATCACCGCTGTTCAACAAGATCAGGGTCGATGTTGGAAATGGAAAGTTCTTCACCTTGAATGCCGACCGCAAGGATCCAAGCGATTATTTCGTTCAGGCCAAAACTTCAGAAGGATGGAACCTAAGCTATGAACAGATCATGCGCGGAGACGAGGTAACGCTGGAAATGACGAAGGCGGTCGATCCTGAAAAACATGACGAGCAGAGTGTTCTGGTAAGTCCGTCCGTCCGACCATCGGCTGTGCCATTCATCCAAGCGTCGTCAAGGACTTTTTCGGATTCGTTGAGGATAACGTTGGACTGCTTGAATGGCCGCAGTTTCAATTACACGGTGAACAATGGTGTCGAAGTAACGGTTCCTTCCGGGCCGGTTTCCTTCACACTTTACGCAGATGCCACGATCAGTGCTTACAACAGTCCGTCACCGGTGATGGCCACGTTCACCAAACACAGCACTGATCTTACATTGACCCTTCAGAGTGAGTATGCCAACCAATATGCGGCCGGAGGTGCCAACGCATTGGTGGATGGTCTTCGCGGTTCAATTCATTTCCGGACCGGTGAATGGCAGGGCTACGAAGGCAAGGACCTTCTCGCCACCATCGACCTGGGTAAACCACGCACGATAAAGCGCATAGGCCTCAGTGTTTTGCAAGACCAGAAGTCGTGGATCTGGTTCCCTGCGGAAGTACAGTTCGTCTTCAGTACCAATCAACGCCAATGGAGTACGGTATCTGTAGTGAACGATGTACCGCACAATACCGAGGGTCCCTTGACGAAAGAACTTTGGACAGAGCCGATAGCCAAGAAGGCACGCTACATCAAAGTGATCGCGAAGAACGCCGGTCCGTGCCCCAAATGGCATCCCGGAAAAGGCGGCAAGACCTGGATCTTCGCCGATGAAGTGTTGTTGGAAGTGGAATAACACTGAGTGACCCATCGGCATGATCTGTGCGTTGAACAAATGATCTGGAACAAGAAAGCCCGACTTCCGCCGGGCTTTCTTGTTCTATCAATGAACCGATCAACGCGCGACGTGCACACGTTCGGTTTTCACCCAATCCGGTGTGGTAAGCTGCACCAAGTATTGCCCGCTTTGGAGTTCGGTCATATCCACTGCGTTGCGTGTACCACCGTTCATGCGGAGTTGCTCCTCCATTACGATACGTCCGCTCATATCCGTGATACGCAATTGGACCTTGCCTTCAACCTTGTTCCCCAACTCGATCTGCAACAAACCTTCAGTGGGGTTCGGGTAGACGGAAAAAGAACCATTTGTAAATTCATCCATCCCGATGGCTCCACATCCAATGGCCCATTGTAACGGAACAGCCACGCCACTGTCCTCGCATGACCCAGTATCATTCGAACGGATCCGAAGCGTTAGTGCATAGTCCACGTTCTGAGAGTTCACTTCGAACCCGGCAAAAGATGAACCGTTGTTGTTGCCTTGGAAGATGGTGTTGGCGCTCCCATTCAGGCCATTGTAAATGGTGATCAGGTCGCCTGCAAGCAACTGGCCTTGTGAGAAACCGATCGTGATCGGCCCATTGATCGCGGACTTGTAGTTGTACCAACGGTCCTCGTTGTTCCCATAGCAGTACTCGTAGGTATCCACCCCACAGCTAATGATGACACAGCTATCCGCAGCGTACGTGACCGCTTGGCTGGTCGTGCGGCACTGTGGATATTCCTGGTTGAATACGCGGATCACGGAAAGGCTGTCCACTGGGAATGGCCCGAAGGTGTGTACCCCTACCCCAACATTCGTCAGGGTATCACCAGTGTTCAGGTTCGTGATGGACAGGTCGTAATTACCGGCGGCATCCGTAACGACCACCTCGACGTTGTAACCCATATGGAAACAATCAGGAACGACGTTCAAGGTCGCTTCAGGGTTCGCGCAATCCACACAGTACACTCTCCACTCCCAGGCGTCATAGGTCGTCGTGTTGCATTGAACGGAACCGTCTGATTCCATGATCATGTACAAATTTTGGCCGGTGGCAGCCACATCGACTTCAAAGTAATTGGTGCTCGTACTTAGTACAGCGCTGCCCAAAGGACCCAAGTCGCCTGTAAGTTGTTGCACAAAACCAGTAGGGTTCCCTCCTGCGTAAGGGTATTGAGCTGCATTGGACCAAAGGATCGGAGCACTGGCATCAGGCCCGTCGAAGATGTATATCCGGTCCAATATGGCATTTTCAATTGTGCCGCGATCAAAAGTGAGCCGGAGGTTGCCAGGTCCTCCCTGTAATTCGTAGGCCCACGTGTGCATGTCATTCGCAGTATAGCAATAGGTCTCTTGCAGACCAGCTCCAGGGCAGGGAACGAAACTGGGGCAAAGCGGGTTCACAATGGTAGAACTGGACACGTTACATAGGGTGTTCGGGAGGCTCACGACCGTAACACTAACTTCCGACCCTGTTGGGAAAGGTCCCACGGTAGCGGTGCCAACACTGCTAACGAAGAGCGTGTCCGTTAAACCGGTGGCTATGAGACCCAATTCGGTTGCTGTGCCGAGGTCGCTGATGGCCACATCAATGAAGTATTGCGAGTTGGCACAATCGTTAACGACGGTGTATGCTGCCACTGGAATGGTGCAGTCCAAGCAAACAACTTCCCACTGCCACTCGTCGTAGTCGTACAATCCGCCATCGCATTCCACACTTCCATCCGAACTCATTTCCATGTAGAAATTCCCGGTGGTGGAGTATACTTCGACCGCATCATAAATGGTCGAACCCGTGTACGCTCCGCTGCCTACAGGACCCAAGTTCACCGCACCACCAACGTGCTGGTACAATAACGCACCGGTGGCATTCGAGCCATCATAGATCCGGAGGTTGTCGAAGCTTGCGCTCTCGATCGTTCCTTGTAGGAACGTTAAACGTAAAGTTCCTGTCCCTGAACTTTCATAGTTCCAGTGCTGTGCATCAGACGATACATAGCAGTAGGTGGGTAACAATGGTGCATTGCCACATACTACGAGCGCCGTATCGCCTTGGGCTAACGTTGTTTGCGAAGGAGCCAGTGCCCACAGGGTCAAGGCCATGGTCAAAAATCGTACATATCGCATCATGCTTTCCGGTGTTGGTTCGATCTGGTTAGGCGACTAAAGTAGTGGCTATCGAGGTTCCCTGTTCTTCTGAGGACCGGGGCCGTGCAATTTGTGGGTACTCCAAAAAGGAAGCAGATGGACATTTCCCGCAGCTGCTTGGATCGACTTCGGAAACAGCATTCCTATTCGAAATTGGGCATTAGCGAACAATAGGAAGGGCCGCCCTTTCGAGGCGGCCCCTTCTCATTTGTAATGTCTTCAACTCAACGAGCCACTTGCACTCGCTCGGTCTTCACCCAATCCGGGGTGGTAAGCTGCACCATGTACTGCCCGCTTTGGAGTTTGGTCATATCCACTGCGTTGCGAGTGCCGCCGTTCATACGGAGCTGCTGCTCCATAACGATACGACCGCTCATGTCGGTGATGCGCAACTGCACTTTGCCTTCAACCTTGTTGCCCAATTCGATCTGTAACAGACCTTGGGTTGGGTTCGGGAATACGGAGAAAGCACCGGACTTAAGCTCATCTATGCCCACTGCGCCGCAGCCTACAGCCCATTGCAGGGGTACCGCCACACCATTGTCCTCGCAAGAACCACTGTCATTGGAACGGATACGCAGAGTGATCGCATAGTCCGTGTTCTGGGAGTTCACTTCCAACCCGCCGAACGAACCACCGTTGTTGTTCCCTTGGAAGATCGGGGCGGTATTCTCGTTGAGTCCATTGTAGATGGTGACCAGATCCCCCGGCAACAATTGACCTTGAGAAAAGCGGATCGAAGTTGGAACTGCGATAGCCGATTTGTACGTGTACCACCGATCCTCGTTATTGCCGTAGCAATAATCGTAATAGTCCACGCCGCAGCTAACGATCACACAGCTATCTGCTGCGTACGTAAGAGGCTGGCTGGTCGAACGGCACTGCGGGTACTCTTGGTTGAATACACGGATCACGGAGAGGCTGTCCAGAGGGAATGGACCGAACTGGTGTACCCCTACTCCAACGTTCGCCAGAGTATCGCCTGAGCTCAGATCGGTAATGGAAAGATCGGCATCGCCGCCAGCATCCGTAACCGTCACTTCCACGTTGTATTCCCGGTGAACACAATCCGGAACAACATTGACCGTGGATTCAGGGTTATCGCAATTCAAACAGTAGACCCTCCATTCCCATTCGTCGTATGTGCCGTTGCCGCATTGTATGGAACCATCGGAACGCATCACCATATAGAGGTTCTGTCCGGTTGCCGCAACATCCACTGTTTGATAGTTACCGGTAGCGCTCAACACTGCGCTACCATCCGGTCCCAAGTTGCAAGCCGGTAGTTGATCGAAGCCGGTTGAATCTCCATCGGGATATGGATACAACGAAGAGTTGGACCACAGGATCGGAGATTGGTCATCGGGCCCATCAAAAATATAGATGCGGTCAAAACTGGCGCTTTCAACAGTGCCGCGATCAAAGGTCAGGCGCAAATTGCCGGGGCCACCTTGAAGCTCGTATGCCCAGATCCGCATATCACTGGCCGTATAGCAGTAGATCTCTTCAAGACCTGGTCCGGGGCAGTCCACAATGGTTGGACAAAGTGGGTTCACCATTGTGGAGCTGTACACATTGCAAAGGCTGTTCTCGCTGTTCAAGATCGTTAAAGCGACCATTGTTCCAGTAGCGAAAGGACCAACTGACGTTGTGCCAACAGCACTCACGAAAATGGTATCTGTGGATACGGTGGAAATGATCCCTAGTTCGTTGGCCGAGCCCAGATCGCTGATCGCCACATCGATGGAGTACTGGGCATTGGCGCAGTCCTGCACAATAGTGAACGTGGCAGAGGCAGGCACACAATCAAAGCAACCTACCGTCCAACTGGTCGGGACCTGAGGTGAGCTGGTCGCGCACGATGTAAAGCCATTGGAGCGAATGCGCAACGTTAGGCGATGTTCTGGATTCGTACTAATGTACATGCGATCGGTAAGGTTAAAGGCACCTGTGCTCGTGAACAATCTCGGTGCACTGATATCACCACCATCGTAAACGATAACCGTGTCCCCGGCGGTGATCAACCCTTGATCAAAGTAGATCGCGATAGGCACCGTACCCGTTCCTCGGTAGTAATAGCGTTGATCAATGTTATCAGCATAACAGAGTTGGTCCGTCCACTCGGTGCCGCAATTGATCAACTCAGGGCATGTACCGGTATCGGTAAGGTCACCGAAGTTAACATTGCACAGAAAATTGCTCTCGTGCTCAACAACCACATTGACCGTATCGTTCTGGTTAAATGGCCCAAGTACCGTAATACCTGCTCCAACGTTGGAAAGGGTTTCCGCAGCCCCGCCATTCAGCACAAAAACGATGTTCACAACAGCCCCATCCCCTGTATCCGTAATTTCTACCGGAATACTGAACTGGCTGTTCGCACAATCATCAATGATGGTATACGAGACAACGGGTATAGTGCAGTCCAAGCACACAACTTCCCATTCCCATTGGTCGTATGTCGTAGAGCCGTTGCACTGAATACTACCATCTGAGCTCATTTCCATATAGAATGTGCCGGTGGAAGAGAACACTTGGATCGCATCATAGAGCGTGGTCGAGGTGTTCGCACCACTCCCCACCGGACCCAAATTAGCTGCGGCTCCAATGTGATCATACAACAAGGTACCCGTTGCATTGGACCCGTCGTAGATCCTGAGGTGATCAAAGCTCGCGCTCTCTATCGTCCCTTGCAGGAAGGTCAAACGAAGCGTACCCGACCCTGAGCTTTCATAGTTCCATTGTTGCGCATCACTTGCTACGTAGCAATACGTTGGTAACAAGGGAGCTTCTCCGCATACAACGATCGCCGTATCTCCTTGGGCATGTGCAGTTTGCATTGGAGATGTGGCCCAAACGATCAAGGCCATGGTCAATAATCGTCCAAATCGAATCATGTTTTCCGGGATTGGTTCATTTAGGGTTAGGCGGCTAAGTTAAGGTCTCTTGGGATTCATCAATAAAGCTGGGTTGTTGCCGTCGATTCACGCTTTTGAACGAGTGTGCTTCCATTCTGCCGATCTCCTCTGAAAATGGACGAGGTCGGACTTGGGTCGATCTCGGATGAGGAAGACGTGTTCGCCTTTGACGATGACCAAACGAGAAGGGGCCACCCTTTTTGAGGCAGCCCCTTTCAATTCGCAATGACTTCACTTCAACGTACCACCTGCACACGCGCGGTCCTAACCCAGTTCGCGGTAATGAGTTGCACCATGTACTGCCCGCTTTGTAAGCCGGACATATCAGCAGAGCTACGGGAGCTACCATTCATCTGGAGCAGTTGATCTTGAACCAAACGGCCGCTCATATCCAAAATACGGAGTTGCACTTTGCCTTCCGCCTTGCCGCTCAATTCGATCTGCAATAACGCTTCTGTAGGGTTAGGGTACACGCTGAAGGAACCGTCTTCAAGTTCCGAAAGGCCCACAACACCGCAGCCAATAGCCCATTGCAATTCTTCGGTGGTTTCGCCAGTTGAACAAGACCCACTATCGTTGGAACGGATGCGCAACGTGATATAGTGCCCTATGTTGGCCGCAGAGGTGTTCACGTTCAAACCAGCCAAAGAGTTCCCATTGTTGTTGCCTTGGAACAATGGTGCTCCCGTGGCATCCTTTCCATCGTAAATAGTGATCAGGTCGCCGGTCAACAACACCCCTCCATTGAACTGGATCGTGAGCGGCACATCGACTGCGGATTGATACGTGTACCAACGATCTTCGCTATCGCCGTAACAGTAGTTGTATTGGTCAACACCACAACTCACCATCACGCAACTGTCCGAAGCATAAGTGACCGGTTCGCTCAGGTACCGACATTGCGGATAGATCTGGTTGAACACTTGGATAACTGAAAGACTATCCACGGGGAACGGACCGAATTGATGCACACCAACGCCCACATTCGTCAGCGTATCGCCGGTATTCAGGTTGGTGATCGAAAGGTCGGCATCAGCCCCAGCATCGGTTACGGTCACTTCCGCATTGTAAGCCAGGTGGGCACAATCCGGAACCAGGTTCACGGATACTGATGGGTTGTCACAATCCAAGCAATACACGCGCCACTCCCATGGGTCGAAGCCGAAACCGCCACACTGCACAATGAAGTCCGAGGTCATTTCCACATACAAGCTCTGGCCGGACGCAACCACCTCCACAGCGAAATAGTTGCCCGAATTATCAGGAGTACCACTTCCTACAGGACCCAACTCACCTGTTGTTTGAGCGCCAAAGCCCGTGGGAGAACCTGTGTTGGCTGGATACAGTGCGGTGTTGGACCAAAGGATCGGCGCCGTGTTGTCAGGGCCATCAAAAATGTAGATGTGATCGTAGTTGGAGCTTTCAATGGTGCCTTGGTCGAAGGTGAGGCGCAGGTTGCCCGGGCCGCCATCCAGTTCGTAGGACCATGCGCGGACATCATCCGCCGTATAGCAATAGGTCTCTTGGAGACCTCCCCCTGGGCAAGGCACAGCCACCGGACATACCGGGTTCGAGAGCACCGCACTATAAACGTTGCACAGCACATTGGCACTGTTGCGGATCGTAACCTCCACCAGTGTACCCCAGGCAAACGGTCCAAGTGTGGTTGTGCCGGTCGTTGTAACGGTTATGGTGTCTGTGGAGGCGGTGGAAAAGATCTCCGGATCGGTATCAGAACCAAGGTTGCTTATTACCACATCAACCGTAAAAAGGCTATCGGTACAGGTTTGTACAATGTTGAATGCAGCAGTTGTTGGAACGCAATCGTAACAGGCCACGCGCCACGCCATGGCTTCCGGCTCAAAACCGTCCAAGCAGGACTCAAATGCATCCGACTTGACCTGTACCGTTAGCCGATGTTCCGGATTGGTTGTTACTAATAGGATGCCGGATACATTCAAATTCGAACTAGCAAAAAGACGTGGAGCATTGATATCACCACCATCATATATGATCAATGAGTCAGCGAAGTAAAGCAGGCCAGCACTGAACTGGACCGCCAATGGCACGGTGCCCGTCCCTTGATAGTAATAGCGAAGGTCCGCGTTGTTTTCGTAGCAAACGGTGTTGACAAGGTCAGTGCCACAAGTGATCAGTTCGGGACAGGTACCCGTATCGGTTAGATCACCGAATGACACGTTGCATAGGAAGTTGGTCTCGTGCTCCACCACCACATTCACCGTGTCATTCTGTACGAATGGTCCAAGCACAGCGGACCCGCCCCCCACAACCGGAACTGTTTGTGGTCCTCCGCCATTCACGCTGTAGACGATGTTCACTAGAGTGCCGTCACCGGTATTGGTCACCTCAATGGGTATAGTGAATGTATGCGCATCACAATCGTCGATCACGGTGTACGTGGCCAATGGAATGGTACAATCCAAGCAGACCACCTCCCATTCCCATTCATCGAATTCATTGAATCCATCCGCACATTGCACACTTCCATCCGAACTCATTTCCATGTAAAAGCTGGTCCCGGTGGCATACACTTCTACCGTCTCATACATGTTTGTTGTACTCGCCGTGCCACTGCCCACTGGACCCAAATGCACCGTAGTACCGAGGTGTTCGTAAAGCAGGGTTCCCGTATCGTCCGGACCGTCATAGATCCGAAGGCTGTCATAGAAAGCACTTTCGATGGTACCTCTAAGGAACCGCAGGCGCATTGTCCCCGAGCCTGAACTCTCGTAATTCCATAGTTGGGCATCACCAGCTGTGTAGCAGTAGGTGGGCAATAAAGCCGCTGCCCCGCAAACAACTACCGCTGTGTCGCCTTGGGCATTTGCCTGACCAATGGGTAAAAGCGCAGTTAGTAAAAGTGCTGGAACAAGGTTGCGTATGTTTCGATACATTCCGTTGGTTTTGATGATCCGTGATCAAGGCTCCGAATGTAACGTACTTATCAAGCTGCGTTAAGCAGATCCAGATCATGAAATCTCGGATATTTTGGAATGCTTCCCTAACCGTATCGCATTCGTTCGGTCCTACCGCAGTTCTGCACGAACATCAAAACCAACTCACTTCGAGCGGATCGGCGACCTTTGTCTACCTGTCTTCGGTACAACTTGACCAATCACCATGGGCCAGAAATTGAATGAAGTGATCATTGATGGTAAGAAGGCCAGTCCAGCTCTGCCGGAAGGCAAGAAGAACTTCATGATCGATATTGACGGTACGATCAGTGAGGACATCCCCAACGAGGAGCCGGAACGCATGAAAGGTGCCGCCTTGTTCGAAGGTGCAGTGGAAGCCTGCAACAAGTGGTATGATGAAGGGCATATCATCACCTTTTTCACATCTCGGCTCGAAGAACATCGGTCAGTGACAACCGCTTGGTTGGATGAACATGGCTTCAAATACCACGGCATTCTTTTCGGCAAACCACGTGGTGGCAACTACCACTGGATCGACAACCACATCGTACGTGCTACCAGGTACAACGGCAAGTTCACGGAGTTCGTAGAGAAGGAAGTGGTGATCGAAGTTTTCAAGGACTGACCATGGACCTGAAACGTTCCATGCGTGTCGAACTCCTTTCTTTAGTGGCCGGTTTCCTAATGGGCATGCCGCATGCAACAGCCCAATACGTGCTGGATAGTGTGCCGGATACAGAAGTGAAGGCACATCGGCTGTCCGCTCGTCCCAAGTACCATAACCAGCTCAAGTTCTCCCCTATTCGCGTTGTGGACCCGGTGAACCCAGGGTATGAATTGAGCTATGAACGATCCTATGGACGTTTCTCGACGCAAATGGCCGGAGCCCTACTCGCGGACCCGTTTTCGGGGACCGATAACGACCAGTACACCGGCGTGCGGGTCGCCATTGAGCAGAAATTGTTCTTCGGTCATAGCCCGAAAGTGCGTCCGTATGTAGCCATGGAGTTGGTCTTCCACAAGATCGATATCCGGCGAAAAGACCTGTTCACCGATGATCCACGTTCTTGGAGATATCACGGCGATGATTCGTTGTATGCCGCACCTTATGAGGATGACTACCGCATCGAGAAGTCAATGTCCACGTTGAGCGGCAAGGTTGGCATACAGGCGCTTTTAGGTAGGGTCGTACTCGACTTTGGTTACGGAGTTGGTATAAAATGGCGCACAGTACGTCACTTCGATCGCACGGCTCCGTCGGATAGGCTCTCCGGTGGCTTTGGGGTTAAGCAGCAGGCTTACAGCGAGGGAAGTTGGACCACACTGGTCATGCCTTTGAACTTCAAGGTCGGGCTCTTGTTCTGAAAAACACAACCGTTCATCTACTGTTCGATCCGGGACGGTCAATTCTGCGCCGCCTTCAACGTGTTGAGCAGTAAGCTCGTTATCGTCATTGGGCCAACGCCACCGGGTACCGGACTTATCCATGAACATTTGGGGGCCACCTCATCGAATTTCACATCGCCAACTAAGCGGTAACCAATTTTCTTGGAGGCATCTTCGATCCGGTGGATACCGACATCGACGACTACCGCTCCGGGCTTGACCATGTCGGCCGTTATGAACTCCGGCTTTCCTATCGCAGGGATCAGAATATCCGCTTGCCTGGTCATGCTCGCGAGGTCCGCGGTCCTGCTATGGGTGATGGTTACCGTGCAGTTGCCGGGTTCGCTGTTGCGGCTCATGAGTATGCTCATCGGTGTACCGACGATATTGCTACGGCCAACAACCACGCAATGCTTCCCTGTGGTCTTTACCCCAAAATGCTTCAGGAGGACAAGGATCCCCGCCGGCGTGGCGGGTAAGTAGCCCGGCAGCCCCAATACCATGCGCCCCAGATTCTCAGGATGAAAGCCATCGACATCCTTGCGCGGATCGATCGCCAAGGTCACCTTCTCTTCGTCGATGTGCTTGGGCAAGGGTAATTGAACAATGAAACCATCAAGTTCAGGATCATTGTTCAACGTTCGCACCAAGTCCAAGAGTTCGCTTTCCGTGATCTCCGCAGAGCGCTCGATCAAGGTGCTTCTGAAACCAACCTTTTCGCATGCCTTCACTTTGGCATCCACATAGGTCCTGCTGGCACCATCGGCACCAATTAGAACTGCGGCCAAATGAGGCGCTCGGCCACGTCTGGCAGTGACCTCTGCCACCTCACCAATGATCCGCTCTTGAACAGCTCTGGATGCGATCTTGCCATCAAGCAATTCATACGTGGTGATCGTGGACATCGCAGGCTAAGATAGGTGCGGAAGCCGATCAGTAAAATGAGTGCGATCACCCGCCACGCTGATCCCTCTGTCGCACCGCATGCTTCAAGAGAAACTCTTCGGCATCCAGAACCTCCATCTCTGCAAAATGGAAGTCATTTCGGTCGTAGGTAACAATACACTTGCACTTCGAATCTACGGCTGAATAGTACTCCAATCCATCCTCGAAGTCATCGACCTTTTTGTTGGCGACAGTTCGCATGACGGCTTCTTGACCCAGAGTTGTGATCTTCAACTTGCTCGCCAATAGGGCGATCTTCTTCTTGGCCAACTTGGCACCGTTCTTCTTCGCTGAAAAGTGTGTCGCGATCGCTAAGCAAAGTGGTGAAGTGAACACCTCGAAACGGGTGTCATCGCAGAGGCTGAGCACCCTTGCGCAGGCCGAGAAACGTGGATATTCGTTGCAGAGCACCGTGACAAGGATGTTTGCATCCAAGAATACGAGCATTACTTCTTGCGGCTATCCAGGTAATCCTTCTTCACGGACTTGGACGCATTCTTGCGGGTGTATTGGACTTCGCCTTCGCTCACCATGCTTACCCAATCGGAAACGGGAAGCTCATCAAGCGAGCGGTAGCGCTTGCTTACAACTTTACTGAGCAGGAATTCGGTCAGCCGGGACAGGCTCATATTGTTGGCTTCGGCGAATTCCTTCGCTTGCGCAATTATCTGTTGATCGAAGCTGAGGGTGATCTTGGAATCCATGGCTGAACTGTTTATACGACAAAGATAGTTCATCAATACGTATAAACAAAACGAACCGCAACATTAAGGAAACTCCATCCGCACTGAATCCCGAATAACATCGGGTTGACAAATGTGCTTCAACTCTTATGGCTTTGGCCTGCGCATCACCCACACATACTTCGTTATATTGTGGTCGTCCGGGTACACATAGATTTCGGTATCGAAGAGTACCCAGCCTTTCACTTCCATCTCTTGTATTTTCTTGAAGAATTCTAGAAGATCGGAATCCTTTGATTCCGTCTTCGCCAAGTCGATGACTTCAGTACCGGATGCCGTCGATGTAATAGTCAATTGGCGAAGAGCTTTCATCGAGAATTGTCTACTGTATTCTACCGCCGAATAATCGTAAACTACAGTCTGTGCCGAACACACGCTTAAGGCAAGCGCGAAGACCAATACAAAAAGCGTCTTTCCCATTGTTCTGATCATCTAATTGTCCGATCTTCTGTTCAACCTACCGCCGCATCCCCTGCGCCTGCTGCATCTTCTGCATCATCGCCTGCATCTTGCTCTTATCGCCCATCATCTTCATCATCTTTCGGGTCTCGTCGAACTGCTTCATCAGCTTGTTCACTTCCGGCACATTCGTGCCACTGCCCAGCGCGATCCGCTGGCGACGGCTACCGTTGATCACCGACGGGTTCTTGCGCTCCTCCGGCGTCATGCTCTTGATGATGGCCTCGATCCCTTTGAACGCATCGTCCGG
>Ga0154020_10003656_pt1 | contig 18451 bp, 27 predicted proteins | sample Klosneuvirus_201_FD_109709 | JGI IMG/M metagenome (GOLD analysis project Ga0154020, IMG submission 109709) | Active sludge microbial communities from wastewater, Klosterneuburg, Austria - Klosneuvirus_20160825_MG | ecosystem: Engineered > WWTP > Aerobic digester > Activated sludge | place... | reverse complement strand
TATAAACAGGTACCTCTCGTTCAAGGTTGTTCGCTGTTCTTCTCTTCGAGAGATGAATTTTTGTGTCGGTTTTAGGGCTGGACGAAGCCAGACAAGCAAAAGCTTGCTCCGAACATATTCAATGCGATTGTTCGCTTCAACATTACGTCACGCTGGATTCAAGCTGAGCTGCTGTGCGAGGAGGACATTAAGACGCGCATCCTCACCCTCAAGCACTTCTTGAAAGTCGCTGCTGTGCGTTGCTATTGTCTCTCATCCCTCGTTCATTCTCGCCTTTTTGATTATGTTTTATGATAGCATTTGATTGAGTTGAACAACTTTAACGGCTTGCTCCAAATCACCTCGGCCATCATGGCCACGCCAGTCTATCGCCTCAAGAAGACCTTTGAAGGTCTCTCCGAGTACGTGATCGTTCTTTTGTCATTTCGAATCCTGGATCTCAATATGTGTATATATTAGGCGTGAGCAGACCGCGTTTGATAAGGCGATGGAGATTGTCGACGGTGAAGGAAACTATAAAAAGCTTCGTCAAGTCCTCAAGACAGTCTCCATGCCTGCCTTGCCGTACCTCGGCATGTACCTTACAGAGCTCATATACGCCGACGTGCGCTTTTGATGTTATTATTCGTTGCTTTTCTCGATGGATTCACCGCCAATTGTTTATGGTGTGCTTTTAGGAGGGACAATATGGAAAGGCGAGCGAGGGAAAGGTGATTCTCAAGAAGTGGGCGCGCTGGGCTAACGTTATCCGCAAGGTGCAAAAGTATCAGCAAGTTCGCTACCACTTCATCCAGCTTCCGATTGTCAACGTACCTTTCCCTCTGTGTTTGATTTTCTGTCCATTTTCTGAGTTATCTCTCTCCAGGACCTCATCTTGAACGCTGAGGTGTACGACGACGATGTGCTCTACAAACTCTCCACATATGTTGAGCCTCGCGGCGGCGGAGAGCCCTCAGGCGAGCGCCCTCCTCAGCTGAGGGACACTGAAGTGCCGAAGGCAAAACATCTTAGCATCTTCTTTTTATATTTGGAAGATCACCATCTACTTATTTATGGCTTTCTGACTCGTCGTTGTTCAGGTTGAAGGCAAAGGCATCGGCGGCATGTTCAAAAAGAAGTCGACGCGGTTGGGTACCCCTGCGCTCGTCACCCCTCAGCGCAGCTTAAGCGTGAGCTCGATGCGCTCTGCTGACTCGCAGCAGCAACAGCAGCAACCACAACCACAACAACAGCAACAAGGACAGCCCACCACGACAATGAACCACGAGCGCGAATCGAGCAGCGGCAGCTCGAATCCACTCACTGCCTCTGGAGGCGCTGCAGTTGTGACGCAGGCGGATTCTGTTTCTGCCTTTCGTGCGCCATTGTTTTTTCAATCGTTTGCTTTATATTCTTAGTGTTTCGTAAGGCACTGATGCGGAATGGTTCACCAAATTCCCCGTCACCACGGGCAGCTGGCCGTGGGATGGGCAGGAGGACACTGCCAAGCTCCAACTCACTGCAGATGGCAGCATCTCTGGAGGTCCGTTGCCATGGTCTTGTCAAGTTCATCACTGCCATTCCTCACTTGCTATTGTTATATTAGGAACCTTGGCCAAGATCATTGAGAGGCTCTCGTTGATGGCCCCCACTTCGCCAGACATTGCCGACTTTATCAATACGTTTACTTGTCCGCAGGCTTCCTTTGTTGTTCCTTCTGGCGTGGCATCCCCTGATAAGTCCATGTAGGTCTTGTGACGCCAAAAGAATTCTTTGATCTTCTCACCAAGCGCTTCCAAGTGCCGCCCCTTCGTCGCGGCTCCCCTCCGAATGTCGAGGCGAGCTATCAGAGTCAAGTGATCGGCCCAGTTCGCCACAGGTCCTTAAGATTTCCTTATTGAAATGTTATGAAGAGCCTTGCCCTTTTTGCTCGACGCATCATGTCGTCCATGTAGAGTCTTGGAGATCTTATCGACATGGATCAAGTCGTATCCGATCGACTTTAAGGCGCCGTCGCCTCTCTACACTCCAGTCACGAGCTTCTTGAATTCGGTGGTCGCGCCTGTGCTCGGTGCTGACGCGATATCTCCGCTGCTCGAGTTGCTGGAAGCAAAAGATCTCTACCCAATCGATGGTGCACCGCTGCCCATGATGGGACAGCTTCCGAACAAGCCCGCTGGGCAGTGCTCCGCGGTTGACTTCTCGCCTGAGGAAATTGCTCGGCAGATCACTTTGGAAGACTACCACTGCTTAAATAAGGTTCCATCAATTACTTCCAACATGCTGCCATGGTGGCTTATTCGTTTTCCATTTAGATTCGCGCTCAGGACTTGAGCTCCAAGGTGAACAACGTGGAGGGCGCCCAATATAGTGCGTCGGTGAAGGCTCTCGTCACGCGCTCCTCGCAGCTTGCCGTCTTGGTGCGCAAGGAGATTGAATCCACCGATGCGGCCGCGGCCAGCAAGGCCCTCTCCCATTGGGGCAACGTCGTCCTCAAGCTCAAAAACTGGAATAACTGGTACGACGAGTCAATCGTATCTCTTATTGTGGCCTAGTGGCTCACGTTCATTTTCAGGCATTCGATCTATGCCATTGCCAGTGCACTTGGCCCGAGTCTCGATAATCAACGCTTGTGGCCTCCGGGATCGGATGGCATGCGCAATGGTCTTCGTGGCTTCTACGCGTCCACCTTGGCGGACTACAGCCTCGATAGTCTCAAGGCCGACCTCAGGGCGGCCATGAAGAATGCTCCTGGCATCCCTTACCTCACCCCGCTGCTGGTCGAGATTCAGATGCTCGAAGTGGTTCGCCTCTGCTCTCTCTCTCTCTGTTGGTTAGCGAGGTCCGTCAACGCCGCTGACTCCTCTGTCGTAGCTGCTTTTCACTGACGAGTACATTGACGAGCCGCAAAAGGTGATTAACTTTGATCGTCTGAGGGCAATGAACGAGCTCTTGACGGGTTTCATGACACAGCAGCAGCGGACTCCTTACCGCTTCAACGCCGTCCCTCTAATCCAATCGTGGCTGGGTCTTACATCTGTTGCCGGTTTGTTGTCGCATTATCTCTTCATAAGTCCTCCTTTCTTGAAGTGCTTCCCCCTTTGTAGCTTCCCCTGCGCCGCAGCCAGCAACGACGGCATCACCTGCCTCTGCTGCGCCGCCGGCCGGCTTCACCGCCGCTCCCGCGAGGAAAGTGACTGTGGGTCAAACCCGCCCAGGTTTCGCCATTGGCCAAAGGTGACCTTTTTGTGCCTTATCCTCGTGTCCTCGTGTCCTCGTGGATCAACAGGCCGTACGCTAGGACCTCGGGCGATTCCCCTGGCTCGCCCATGAGGAGAATCGAAAGCGCTGGCGCTATTCTCTCTGCCGGCACTCCGCCGCCCTCGACCACGCCGCCGACATCTTCCTCAGCCTTCCCTCCTGCTGCATCCCATCCTCCTCCCTCTCAACCAAATTCAGTTCCACCGCCCTCCTCCCCTTCTCCCTCTCCTTTCCCGGCGCCCACTCCAATTCAAGTGACCACCGCCGTCCCAGCGGCCAGCTCGGCCCCTGGTACGCCCACGAGCAATGCTCAACCTGGCGCGTCACCATTTGGTGTTCGTCGTCCACCACCAGGTGCCGTGGCCGTCATGCCGCTCGTCACTGGCGTCAATCCTGCTAGTCGCCCCGGTCCCGCCGTTCCTCCCAAGCGACCATCAAAGGCATCGGTTGGTGCTGGTGCCGATGCTCCCGCCGAAGCTGCTGCCGTACGAACAGGCTCTGATCATCTCAATCCCTCGCACTCCCTTCGCCGACCTTTCTTCAATAGGCGCCATTGGAGAAGAACATTTGGAGGTCACAAGAGAAGGTTGCGAATATTCTGGTGGCTGGATGGCCTGGTGTTGGTCGCAAGGCCTTGGTTGGCAAGCTCGCAGGTGGAGCGCCCCTCCCGAGGTAGATATCCTGTCAAATCCCATGACTGCCGTGCTCCCCTTTTGTTTCCATTTCAGCTCGGATGAAAGTGCGGTCGTGGAGGTGAAGGGCGTCGCCATGAGGTTCATCATCCCTGCTATGACACCGCAGCAGACGTTGAATGTGGCGCCGCATCTCGAGGGCCTCTCTGGCTGCCTCTTGGTGTACGATATCTCCAAGGCGACTTCGGCCAACGGTCTGTTTAGTTGGTGGAAGGCTGCCAACACTGCCAAGATCCCGACTATACTCGTCGGCACTCATAGCGACCTCCCACGGCAGATCCCTCCCGGATCCGTACTCTCCCCACAATCTCCGAAATTTTTCTGTAATTCTGATACTGAATCATAGGTTGCGGGATTTGCCTCGCAGCACGGTATGAAGGCCATGGACTTTTGCTATACGAACGAGACTAACGTCTCGGCCCTCGGCGGCCTCCTCGTGGAGGGGGTGGCTCCCTTTTTTGCTGCCAAGGCCTCCAAGGAGACCAAAGCCTTGCAAGGTATTGGCGGTGCGGTGGACCCTCCGAGCGCTCAACATTGGCCCGCCATCTTAGAGTACATTAATGCCCTCGAGGTCATTGCTGCGAAGGCTGGCGCTGGAGCCTTGCCTCCGAGGCCCCCAGGAATATAATCATCAATCTCTTAGCCGTCCTGTATTCAAAGAATTGCGACACGTAGGAACAATAAATCTAGACTCTTAGTAGCACGGCCTCTTCTGACGAAGATTCTCCAAGTCGACGGGGTGGAAGAGGTCTCCAAAGAGTGTCGGCTCCTGGACCTCACCGCGCGCAATCTTGTCGACGCGCTTAAGCAAGTCAAAGGCAATACCGGGAGTGACGACTGAGTCCTGCTTGTACTCAGGGTGGCTTGTCACGAAATTCCTGATCCAAGCTGCGTTCGTTCTGAGGAGAAAGACATGAGACGAAAGAAGTAAAACAGACGTGCAAAGGGGCGCACATGAGCTCACCGCTAGCGCGCTTTGAGATAAGCTGGAGATAGCGCTCAATCACCTCGACCTGCTCTTGGCAATTCTCCGCTTGATTGGAGGCCTCCTCAGTGATCCACTTGCGAACCAAGGAGATCAAGCCCTAGAGAAGAGAAATGGTGAGACCAAAAAGTGAGGTCAATCGCGAAGATAGGCGACGCACGGGAAAGTCGTGCGTCTTCGAGCCGTTAATGATCTCGTTCACCGTCATCTCAACAACCTCGGCAGTGTCGTTGTTGAGAATGTTGCGGCGGAACCAGAACTTCTGCTCGAGGACAGCATTGCGGGCGTGAGCGCGAGTCATGTTCTCGTCGACCTAGGTTGAACAGTGAGAAGAAGCCCACGCAAAACCATAATCAGATAAAACATCGTGCCTTGCTCAAAGGCATGTAGAAATTGAGCTTGTAGGCCTTGATGGTGAGAGTGCACAGCACAATGAAGATGACGTAGGCAGCGCTCTCGAAGTCAGTGAACTGGGCCTCCATTGGGCGGAACTCGACACGCCAGCCGATGTTGTGCTTGTTCGGGGGAGGAGGCGGGGGTTTCCAGCGGACCTGAGCAACCCACGATGAATACTCAACGTGCATTAAATAAAATAACATGAGTGAGTACCGTTTGCCAATTCGTTGACTGAATATTCTCGAAGTGGTCGCTACGAGTCTCATCGTCAAGTTCAATCGAGCCGTGGTAGATGACCAACCTATGGTACATCTATCAATAACAAAGTCCCATTGTATTTCAAGGTAGAGGGAGCATACGGATCACGAATGAACAAGTGGGCAATGTGGCGCGCCAACGGCACATCAACTCCTAAACAAGCGGAATCAGAGGGGTTCTTACAAAAGGAAGCAACGGCTGTGAAGACGCACCAGCATCAATGAGCTGCTTGTAGCAGTCCGTGTTAATGTGGTGCTGCAGGTCATTGTACTCGGCCAAGTTCTTCGCGCGAGAGGGATCATTGTCGATATAAGAGGAGACGCTTGCGTAGCGACTCTTGGCAATCACATACTTGTCTTCCTTCAGTGGCTTAAGGCCACGCTCCTCCTCAGTGCGATCGTCGACAGCGGCTGAGATGATGTTCCAACGAACATCCCAATCGCCCAAATATCCGCGAAGAATAGGGGTCGAGGCGGTCAATGCGAGCTATAAAACCCAACGGCCATGAGACAGAAAGAGGGGAAACTGAGCAACAAATAAGCCGTACAGCAACTGGAGCAAATGGAATAAGGGTATCGTAGAGCATGCGAGCCTCGGCAATGGAGTACGCTTGAAAGGTGCACTAGCAAAAAATAAAGGTTCATTTCGTAGCGACGACGATGATGCCAGGCGAAAGAAAACTACCTGCAAGCAGCACTGACCCATGCCAAATGCCATGGCGTCAGCGTAAATGTGATTGTCAAGTGCAGGGATTTGCTCCTTGGGAATGCCAGGGAAGAGCGACTCATAGGTCAGCGGCTTCGTGTTCTTGTCTTGGAATAAGGGAACATTGATGGCCACATTGCTACCGCGACGTAAACGAATATTCTGCGTCAGCGCACTATATCCACAATACAATGAGAGAGAACAAGATATCAGCAACTCTTTGATATCAGCAACTCTTTGATCAAGGCGCACGAAAAGCGCTTGTGGGCATTGATTTCGTCGTCTGAAACGAAAAAGGAATTGGCGATAGGCCCTTTGACAGCCGACGGAGGCATCGTGTGATCGGGGGTGCCCATCAGCGGAAAGTGTGACATCGTGAAGACTCCTGAGAACACGTTGAAATTAAAAGAGAAAAAGCGTTCATAATCTACCATGAAACTCGATAAGAGAACCTTCGTCAGAATGGAGGTGAGCAAGAGCGGCAGCCCTGCGCAAAGCCATGTTCTGTTCGACTTGGTGGAAGCAAGGCAAAGCGCAGAAAGGAGTGCCAGGTGTCGACTCAATCATAAAACGACCGTATTCGGGACGCCACAATGACGGGAGGTCGGGGTCATCACTACGAAAACGACTTCATCAGCCCCTATTGAAACTCGGAAATTACTCGGCAAGGCGAGGCGAAGCGCACGGATTCTCCTCCTCCTCGCGGGCGAGCTCGACGAGGATGTCGTTGGCACGGAGGTCGAGGCGGACCGTCCGCGTGCCCTCGTCGAATTTGACCAGAAAGTATTCAATCTAAATAATACCAAAAACATAGTCATTACACAAAAAGTCCAAGTATCATGAGCAAGCCAATTGAGGTCAGAAAATCATCACACGTGGCAAATCGGTGACGAGATCGACCGTCACAACGCACTCGAACGAGGCCGCAACCGAAACAAAAGCAGACATTAAAAATTGACACAAATAATAAAATAATAACAAGATACATAAGCAGGGCAGGGCGGTGACGAGGGGGATTAGAGGAATCGACAAGTTACCTCGTCGCCCCAGAGAAAAGGGTCGCCTTCGCGATCCTGGTGGCTCGCCAAGATACTCAAAAATTGCTTGATTCCATGCTCGCGGATATAATCTGCGAATTTCTTTGCCTCGTCCCACTTGAGGGTGTCGCCTTTCGAGAGAAAGCCCATTCACGCCACGCACGAACGGAGGCTTCCTCAACGACCACCACTTCACTCCACCACTTCTATTGGGGAAACAAGAAAATGGCAGGATGGAGTGGTACGAGAACTGTAAAGGGCATGAATGGAGCCTCCGCGCCTGTGACGCGGTGCGTCGTCGACAGGATCCTCTCGGCGTTTCAGTTTGTCGGGGTTGAGGAAGTTTTCTTGGCCGGCGTTTGGAGAACATCATCATGATGAGTGACTGATCATGATGGCAACAAAGCTCTCGAGATTCCTCATCTTATTAAGGATTGACGGTAGAGAGGATCAGTCAGTCACTGAAGAGAAGTAGTGGGTCAATGACGTTATGCCGTTTGGGTGGGGCGGCAGGGACATGCCTTCGGTGTCCAGAGATCCTCGAGGATCGTTTTCCGACCCTTGCGAGTTCCCCCGGAGCACTTTACCGCCCATACTGCTGCACTAACCGTGTCCTTGCATTTTATTGTTCAGAATGAAAGGAGCTGGCGGAGGCGCAACATGATTTGCGGTTGACATGGCCGCTGTTCTCGCTCGAAGTAGTAGGAGTACTCCCCCCGGCCAGCAAGCTTGAGCCAGGACAGGTCCCAGATCGTAGTCGGAAGAGCATTGATATCATCACTTCATCATTGAAGTCGGCAAGTGAGGGCGAATCATCGAAGTATCAAAGACCTTGAACAAGAGCGAGCCGCCTCCGTCTTGTGGCGAACCAAATTTCGCCAACAGATTTCTGGCTAGGAAAGGCAGCAATGAATGTCTGGGAAAGCTGTTTTATGTTGTCCGATCCAAACGCCTGCGGCCTGGGGACGTTGAAAGCTCCAGGAGTAGGGTCCAGCCGCGTCGAACCGCGTCAAAGCCCCTGACTGGCGAGTCTGATGGATCTTCCTTAAGAAACTCGTCGACGGTGTGTTCGCAGAACGGAAGCTTCCCCAGCTACTGCGACGTATCATGAAGAGCATCTATGATTCTATGTGAAATTAGCAAAAGATCATACAGGATTCAGAGCTTGTGCAAGGGCAAGAGGTCAGGGGCAGCCTCAGAAGGGCCCGCGCCTGCAGGAGACACTTTGACGTCGACTCCACTTCGTGAGGAAGCATATGGCGCAATCGAACTTTAAATAACTACGCAAAGTCGTTAAGTCGAGGGACGTAAAGGAACTTGTTAAGCGTGACTCGCCCTCGGCTCAGTGAAACGAATAAAAAAGCGGCCGTGGTGGTTTGCTGCGGATATATCGGCAGCGAATTCGCGGATGTCCGCGCGAATAATACCTGGAATACCGTCTCGCCATGAGGTGTGAGCGACTGCTTATTTCGTATATAAAATCCCACCTGCTCACCCGCTCGGCCGAGACTGACTGGTTCGGCCTTCCTCTCGACGATTCTTGCCTTGGGTTGAAGAATGTCGCTCGCCCTTTCACCCTGCCCTCCTTTTCTGTCGGATAGCTAGTGCTAAATATTATTTAGATTTTGTAGATGTCATCGAGCTCGAGCGGATCGAAGGAGGAACAAAGAGGCGTTCCTGAAGAAGGTGCGTCCAATTCCCAAGCCTTTTTCCTCATCTGATCAGCGCCCTGTCCCTCATTGCGCCTCAGAGGCTAAATTATACTCGTCGCATTCGTGGTTATTGTTTATTATTGTTATGTTTTTGCGCTTGGCGGGCCGCATAGGTCCTCCTCTTTATTGTTGGAATTCTCATGGTTCCGCAGTGGCATTGCTCCTTTTTGTTTGCCCTTTCTGTTTGCCATTGAAATTTCGCCCAAACTCGCAGACAATATTATTATCATAATATCGTATGATTAACTACTCCTTGGCTTGCGGGGAATGAACGTCTTTGTGCTAGGCGAGGCCAACCAATCCGCTTCGGCCTCGGCGTCTAGCGAGCGATCGAAATCCGAGTCCAAATCGAAATCTGAGTCGAAATCCAATTCAAATTCAAAATCAAAATCATCGGGGAGCTCTAAGTCAGGTGAAGGTGAGCCGAAACCCACCGCCGAGGCTCCCCAATCCATCGAAGTCGCCCAGGAAAAGCCGGAAGACTCGAGCAGTGGCGAGCCGGCGCTCGAGAAGGATACCGCCTCGTCAACATCAAAGTCGAAATCCGACGATGATAAGCAAGAGTCGAGCAGCAGCTCCGAATCTGAGAAGAAACCTGAAGTGCCTCCCGTCCCTCAAGTTCCCGTGAACAATGACAAGGAGTCTCCCATTGCCTCGCCGAAATCACCCAAGAGCGACGACAAGGGCAAAGCGAAGGACACAGAAGCCCCTCATAAGAAATCATCGGGTTTCTTTTCTTCTCTCAAGAACTTACTATCTCCACGGAAGAACAAGAAGGATGATGACAAGAAAGATGAAAAGAAAACTGACGCTCCTGTCGAGTCTCCCAAGAAGGACCCTGAAGAGCAAGTTGTTGATTCGAAGGCGGCCGAAGAGAAGCCAAGTCAGCATGATAGCGCTGCTGTTGCTTCCATGTCACTTCCGTCATCGACTCTAAACTCACAAGATGAAGCGTCCTCGACGTCCACTTCCTCGATGTCAAGTGCCGAAAAGGCTCCTGGAGATCCAATTCGTGCGGACTCCCTCTTTGCTCTCATGGTGCTTTTCATTCATCTGGGTTTCTCTAGCGGCCCCGGCAGAGCGAGTTGAAGAAAAGAAGGACTACTCGGAGCCTCCCTCTTTGCCAGACCTCCCCGCCATTCCACCATTGCCCCCGACGCCGACCCCGCCTCCGAAGATGCCTGTAGAGGAGAACAGAGGACCCGAGATGCCCCAGCAGAGCGGTGAGGTGGACCCCGACACAGAGCGTCAGTCAATCACTTCCACGGATTCGCAGTCTGAGGTGCGTCATTTATTCGTTCCCCTTTTCATAGGGTTTTCATTTATTTCCATAGTCGGAGGAAGCTGACGCCGAGGAAGCTGCGAAGGCCTCTTCTTCAAGCTCATCTGAGAAGAGCGCGGGTGAAAAGTCTGGCTCCAGCAAAAAGTCATCTAACTCTACTAGCAGCGAACGGAGTGATAACAAGAGCAAGGATGCACCTGTGGTCGCTGATACTGTCAACCCGGTCGAGGGGAAAGGATCTGATAAGGAAAAGGTGGAAGCTCCGAAAGCGAATGGAGAGGGCTCTTCGGTGTCGTCGAATAAAGTCCAAGAGGAGAAACCGCCGGAGAAAAAGAAGAAAAAGAAATGGTATTCGTTTTTCTTCTTTTGGAAAAAGATGGGCAAGAAGAAGAATAAGAAAGCCAAAGAGGAGCCAAAGTCGGACGAGACTGATAAGAAGCCAGAGGAGGTGAAGAAGGACGAAGAGATCCCCAAGGTCGATACGGTGCAGGTACTCGACAAGCTTGTCCGCGCCGCTTCTAACGCCGAGAATGACGGCAATCCTCCGGCCGACACTGCCTCCAAGTCGAGCTCCAAGTCCAAATCCGACTCGAAATCGAAATCTAAATCTGAGTCGAGCTCGAAATCCAAGACACAGTCGAAAAGCGAGAAGGAACATGACAAGACGTCCTCCACATCTTCTTCCTCCAAGGGTAAGGAGTCCGGTGAAGGAGCTGGGCCTGTTGAGCACCAGGTAACTCCACCTTCGGTCAACAAGGCTGTGGAGCAACCCGCTGAGCAACTCCCCGCACAGGAAGCAACTGAGAAGAATGACGAGAGTTCTCAATCTAGCAGCAAGAGCGAGATCTCGCGATCAGAGAAGAGCGGCAAATCCCCCAAGTCTACTCCGTCGTCGTCGTCGAGCTCGCGGTCATCGCGGTCGTCCTCTTCGAAAGAGAAGTTGCCTCAGCTCGACGCGAATGGCAAGATTGTCTCGCCCGACATCGTCCGCTATGATGTCCCCGAGGAGCCTGAGCCCTCTTCAAGTGAGTCTTCCAAGGAGTCTGAGAAGCCCGCGGAAGGCGAAGAAGCCGAGCCTTCGATTGTCGTCGAGAAAGTCCGTCAAGTTCGCACGAAGCAACTCAGCAAGGACTTCTCCTTTGGCTTGTCACTCCCAGAACTCGATAAGCGCCTTGGTGTGGAACCCGAGAAACTCACCCCATCGCGTACCTTTTCTCGCGGCAACTCTGCCATCGTGGCGGCGCGCACTGCTCGCCCGCACACAAAGGTCGTCACCCAGGGCACGAGGGCGGTACCCTCTCTTATTTTGATTACTTGAAATCCAATCTCTTATTCGCTCTTGATGTAATAGAAAATGTTTGGTCGCGCAGTCACTACGGCGCATCCTGCGGCTCCTCCCCGCTCTCAACGCGCCAGCATGGGCCCGTCCACGGAGAGCCCTCAGATCCCTCGTCCGATATCACTCCCTTCTTTTGTTTGCTTTTTTGCATTTCTCTCATATGAATTCGTTGCTAGCGTATCGTCGCTCAGGCTCCCTGGTGCGTGTCTCCTCCACCATGCTCCGCGCCGAGAAGGAGCGCTTCATCTCTTCCTCCCCCAAGTCTCCTAAGACCCCCAAGTCTCCACTAAGCGCCTCCACTTCGGAACAGCTGTCCCCTGAATTAGAGGAAAAGGTATCTTGTTGACTGACATATCCAACATTTGTTATTTTATATAAATTATTGTATTCTTTCTAGGAAAATGCGGAGGAGAGGCCGAGCCGCTTGATCATCCCCTTGAGAAAGCGCACTGCCTCCGACAAGAAGGCTGAGTCAGACAAGGAGCTCACTCCCAAGAAGTCGCCGTCTGATCCCAAGGAGAGACTTGTGATGGTTGGTATGACTTTCATCGCTCTTGTAGACAGCGCGGAGAGCGATGTCTCATTCGATCATGTGCTTGTAGCCAAGCTTCATGAGCATGCGGCCTCCAGCTCAGCGGATGTCATCATGGAGACCAAGGCCACTGGCTCCACTGGCTCCATTGATACTCTCAAGTGGATCCCCAAGGTCCCTCCTTTCTATATTCATCCCTTTCCACTTCTTAATTTGCCAATTGTATTCGTAGACGACGAGTGTCCAGAACTTGGTGGCGGTGAGTGACAACTGGGTAGTGGAAGACCCGAAAAAGAAGGTGAACTGGTTCGACCTATTCAATCCGCGTCACCTCAAGATCATCGAGACCAACGCCTTCCAGGACTATGAGAACTTCTTTGAGAGTAAATCACATGTCAACTACATGTGCAATCACCCCACGAAAGGTAATCTCCGGTTCCTTGTATTATATTCTATTGTATTATATTTTCTGTCCGCTGCGGTGATTAACGGACCTCTGTGATCAACTATTCCGTGTTTCATCTGAGCTTTCCTTCTATCGTCATGGTTGATCTCTGAGATTCCTCTAATACATTTGACTCCCTAGGTCCCTTTGTGTTGTCCATCATTGAGGTCAAGGAGGAGGTCCCTGAGAACAAGACGGTCAGCGCTAAGGCTGGCAAGGCCACTCTAGTTGCCAAAGCTAAGAAGGAGCCGGCCAAGGTTGCTTACCGCGCCCTCTTGCGCTCTCGCGAGGTCCCCTCCTTCATGTTTCCTTTTGCAGGTTATTGTCGATCATTTCTGACATCACGTCATAGGGCGATCGCCGATATTTCCTGGAGGTGAAGTCATTCCCAAAGGCGGCAAAGGCGATTAAGAAGGCGTTTGTCACGCTGGAGCCATGGATGAAGCAGAGCAAGATCAAAAAGATTAAGGCGCCGCTGCACCAGCATCGTCTCCTGCAACTCGAGCAGAAATTCGTTCGACTTTTGATTTCTTCTTCATTCTTCTGTCCACCTTGTAATTTCTCTATGGCTTACGTTCTTTCCTTACCGCAGGCCCAGAATGCGATTAAGGTTGGCGTCATCTATGCCAAAGCCGGTCAGAAGAAGGAGAGTGAGATGCTCTCGAACACCAAAGGCAGTACTGAGTTTAACGACTTCCTCGGGTTCATGGGCGACTTTGTTCGCCTTAAGGGATGGAAGAAATACGCAGGTGGCCTCGATACTGAGAGTACGAATCGTTCTCTTTGAGATTGTAACATTTTGCTTGTTTATCCATCACCGTAGATAACTTGACGGGCACGCACTCTATCTACACGACCTATGAGAATATCGATGTCATGTTCCACGTTTCCACTTTGCTGCCTTCGAGCCCTGATGACCCCCAATGCATCTCAAAGGTCTGCTCTCTTTGCCCGCCTCTTCGAGTCTTTGTGTCCTCACTCGCAATTCCGTTTCCTAGAAACTTCATATTGGTAACGATGTGATTGTCATCATCTGGCTTGACTCGATGAATGCCAAGTTCAAACCTGAGGTCTTTTATTGTTCCTTTCGTTCATGATGGAAACCCCTCTCCTAAGTGTTTACTTTTGCAGTCTCTTGTGTCCAAGTTCAACCATGTGTATATCATCATCCAGCCCGCTGAGACGGCCGATAAGACGCGTGTCTTTTTGCGCGTCACTGTTTGTACTAAGTATGGCGTCGAGACGGCGCTGCCCAAGATCCCTCCCGGCACCGTCTTTGAGCGCAACTCCATGTTCCGTCAGCTCCTCCTTGCCAAGAGTACCGCTTTCATGACAATGTCTTGCCCTCCCTTGGAAGCGCATCGTCTCATAGTCCGCCTGTAGTCATCAACTCGGAGAAGCTAGCGTACAACTCGGAGGGTTTCCTGAGTATGACGGAGAACATCCGCTTCCAGAACCTGCATAACCTCTTCCAGGAGTATTACCTCGGCAAGCCAACCTTACAGACGCCTGTGCAGCGCGGTCAGGCTGGGAACTCCGCCACCACCTCGTTGTCGCGCAAGTTCACGCACACGAACCAATAAGCGCTCTCTGCGCTTGTACATCTCGTTTAGATTTCTCTTATTGTAATACTACTCGGCACTCTTATCAGGTGCAATAATTTATTTTGCGGTGGGGGGCGATTCCCCGTCCCCGACCAACCAGCCCTGTCTTCTATTTACGCCGCTCCGAGGCCATCGGCTCACTTGTACGCGTATGATAGGCGATTAAACTGTCGAATAATGTCATTAAAGTCCATGAAAGTCTCGTACCTCCTGTTCAGCAGTGTACTGCTGTTCAGCAATATCTGAGATTGGCTGGAGGCAGTTAGGAAGTGGCGGTGGCTGGATGCCGCGATCCGGGACTGAATCATTGCCACTGATTTGTGTTGCCGTTTCCGAAGGGAGATGAAAGTGTTATAAGCGATAATTGACAATAACGCGGCCGCGCCATGAGCCACGGAGCTGACGGCAAGGCGAGGGAAGAGCCAGAAAAAGTCGGGCAGGCCGCAACCCGCGGCGACGAGCCGGGTTCACACTCGCTCACGCGCAAGCGGCACCACTCGGAGCGCTCAGCCACCAAGAAAAACTCGCTTGATAAGCCTCTGGATAACGACAAAGGCAAGGAGAAGGAGAAGGAGAAAGAGAAGGAGAAGGAGAAAGAGAAAGAGAAAGAAAAGCGGCCGAAAGAACGCGATCGTACCAACAGTCTGCCCTCAACCCCTGAATCCGCTGATAAGAAAAAGGTCCGCAAGGAGAAGTCTGGCGACTCCAAGGAAAAGAAAAAGTCCTCGCACGGATCGCGCATCAAGGAGAAGCCCGAGGCCGGCTCGGGCGACGCAGGCGGTGACGGCGAGACGAGCGATGCGAGCAAGCACTCGAACTCTCCATCGCGACCCACCCTTGTCTCTTCCATGCCCAACATCTTTCAGGGCGTCGCGCAGCATTCACGAGTGCCTATGAATGCGATGCCGCGCTCCAAGAGCGCCGCGGTCACGGACGTCACCGCGGCCGTTGGCACTCACGACGACGGCTCGCTGGGCCGGCGGCGAGCACCTTTTGCGAGCTCTGCCAGCACGACGAGTGCGACGATGCCCAGCGAGAGCGTCCTCGCCCTCGCAAACGACGATGTGCGCCGCTCTTAAATATTAGATTTCTTTTTAAGATTATTACTGCATTGTTAAAGTTCGTTCGGTTGGTACTGCTCGAGGCTCATGATTTCCCGCAAGCAACGTCCTGTTATACCTTCGTTTTTGACGATTTTGTTGTTGCAGGACGAGGAGAAGGCGTCAGGATCGTATCAGCCGCGGAGTCCCTTCAAGGCTTCTCGCGGTGTACGACGAATGACCAAGGAGGAAGAGGAGGCGCTCAAGAACAAAGCCTCAGAACGGTTCTAACCATTGACTCAGATCTGTCTGTCTACCTCATGGCTGATCTCTTTGTGTTTGCACTTAAGGCGAGATGTTGGAGTGCGAAGTAATGCTTTTAGGGACAAGATGCCTGACGATGTCAAATTGGATCCCATGGGTTTCGTCCCTGTCGCGCCACGAAGCTCCTCGGGTCTCATCTGCGGTAAGAATCTTTCTCGTTTGTGCTACCGTAGTCTCCTTTCTCATAGCGAATTTCGTCTTGTAGAGGGTTCATTAATCAAAGATAGCCGAGTTATCTCAACCTCTAAGCGACTCTGGATTGGCTTTGCTGATACTGTTGGTCGCCGCGACGGCATGGAGGATGCCATGGTACCTTTCTATCTCGAGCTTCTCCGCTGTCGCTCTCCCTCAGATTCCATTCGCTCTAGTTAATATTTGGCTCCTTCATGTTCAGTGACAAGATGGACCTTGTGGGTGTATTTGATGGGCACAATGGCGTCGACGTCGCCAACTTTGTCTCTCTGCAGCTCTCGAGACTCATTGAGCGCTCCTTGAAGAAAGAGATGAACGTCCCCAAGGCCATGATGCAGGTTCGCCTCCCTCGTTGCCGTCGTTCTTTCACGCTTCTAATCTTGCTGCTTGGATAGTCTTTCCTGGAAATCAACAAGTTGGTAAAAGAAAAGGATATCAAAGGCGGTTCAACCGCCCTGGTCACTCTCTTTGGTGAAGACGCCATTCACTTGGCCAACCTCGGCGACAGCAGGTCCTTCCTTCACCTCTTTTGACATCAGCATTATTCTCACGTTGACGTTGGCGATAGGGCGGTCTTGGTCGCAGACGGAAAACCGATTCGGCTGACGGTGGATCATCGGCCAGACCATCCTGACGAGCGCAAACGCATCGAGGAGAGCGGCGGCGAAGTTGTCACCCGAAAGACGCGCGATGGTCTGCACTTTCATGTTTACTCTTCACTTGATTGGGTCTCTCATGTCGTTGATGGTATAGGAAAGGAAACCCACCGAGTGAACGGCATCCTAGGCGTCTCGCGAGCCTTAGGGGACTTTGAGCTCGAGAAGGTGTTGTCTTGTGAGCCCGAGATCTTTGAGATTGAATGGGCCGCTATGGAGGACTCCCTCTTAGTCATTGCTGTGCGTCGTCGTGGATCGGTCTAACGAGCGTTCTTCCGCCTTCTGACCGCTCAACTGTTATGTTTCCCTAGTGCGATGGATTGTATGAGGCCGTTACCGACGATGAGGTTGCTGAGATTGCGAGTAAGCACATGGCCGCATCGCCTGGCGACGTCGAAGGTCCCTCCTGAAGTTTGTTGTCGACAGTTATTCCGACCTGCATCTCATCGTATCTCCTTAATTGCAGGATGTGCTCGGCGGCTCCGAGACGTAGCATACGGGCGCGGCTGCAGCGATAACATTAGCGTCATAGTGTGCGTCAAAGGCATCGGCACTCCACCGCCGCCAGTCACGAACGCGCAGCTGCCGCGCTCACCACTTGTATCTCGAGACAGTCGCTCTGGGCACTCTCTATATCACTGGTAGTTGCCCCTGGGGTTGATATTATGTTTTTCTCCTTGTGGTTTCTAGCTGTGTACAATCGCGCCAGGCACTTGGTGCTGCCAAATTTTGAAACCTGTAAATACAGTTTAGCTTGCGTCTAATCGGCGGATTTGTCACTATCCATCGTGATCGAGTATTTCATCATGAGTATTTTACAATTTTCAGGCGGCGAGATATGCTCAGAAAACGAGGGGCATCACATATTACCTCCTCTGATAATCCTTCTCAGAGAACTGCACGGCCACATTGCTCGACTTGACGGGTTGAGGCGGCTGCTGAGGTGCAGGGAATGCCTGCACGTATGCCGGGGCCAGGGTGGGCTGGGGTGGCGGTCCTCCAGCGAGAAGCTGTTGCGCTTGCTGTGCCTGCTGCAGCTGATAAAGCTGTCGGAGGCGCGCCTCCTGCATAGCCTGCAACTCGGCGGGTGAAGACGCGGGTGGAACGCGACGCGGGTCACTGGGCGAGATGACGCCGCTCTCGCGGCCTGAGTAGTTCGCCAGCGAGCCCGCTCGTACCAGTGACGCCGAGTGCGCCTGAACTGGAGAAGCCATTTGAATGCTATAGTTGTGCGGGGTCACGTAGTTCAGCGCAGGACTTGAGCCCGCGGAGGCAGGAGAACCAGAAGGGACCATCGTTTGCGAACGAGCCAGAACGGCTCGAGCAGAAGGTGGGTTTTGCGGTCGCCGCATTGCCTCCTCGCTGCTCTGGCGCCGCTGGATGGCACTCTTCTCTTCTTGCTCCCAGGCTCGAACTAAAAATTGAAAATGTAAGCATTGTATTGAATCTCACTAGAGCATTAGAAGCGGCGTACTTCGTTGTTGCAGGGCGTCATCAGTGCTCTAACAATGAAATCATGAGCCAAGATACAAGGCAGAGAGTTCAAGATTCGCACATCCTCAACACTTGGCGAGCGCTCGGGGATGACGGGGGAACTCTCCTCGCTCATGTCGGGTGAGCCCTCGGAGTCGCGATTGACCAAATGAATGGAGGGCATGTTCGCGTTGTTCTGGCTCGCTTGGTGTGACTGCCGCCAGGTCTCTTCAAAGGCGAGCTGGCGCATGATCGCCTCGGCTTGTTTCTGTTGGAACTCGGCCGCTTGTTGGCGAAGGCGCTCTGCTTGCTGCTGCTGGAAGCGAATGTAGTCATTTGGCGTCGTAGGGGCGACTGCGACCATTGTGTTCGTGTCAGGGTGCGGAAGAACGTTCTTGTAATCACTGGATTGAGAATCGCTGGACATGCGACTTGGCGGTTGAGAAAGGGAAGTGCCAGGGTTGGCGGCGGCTGTGGGCGAGGTACGCGGGGCGGGATGCAACTGCGTGAGTGTTGTGCGGCGGGGAGAGACGGATGGG
>Ga0154020_10003655_pt1 | contig 18461 bp, 14 predicted proteins | sample Klosneuvirus_201_FD_109709 | JGI IMG/M metagenome (GOLD analysis project Ga0154020, IMG submission 109709) | Active sludge microbial communities from wastewater, Klosterneuburg, Austria - Klosneuvirus_20160825_MG | ecosystem: Engineered > WWTP > Aerobic digester > Activated sludge | place... | reverse complement strand
CAGGGTAGTTTCTTAAGCATTGTATGGAAAGATATCGGCGAAAGTTTTAACCGCCAGTTTGAAAAAAATTATGTGAAAAACCTGGGCAATACAATCAGCGGCGAGCAGTTTAACAGCCTGTCTTTACGGGTGATCTATTTCCTGGATTACCTGACCGTAAGAAAAAAACTCAGCAAAAGCTGAACATCACTTAACAACATATTAAGTCCTCCCGTTTCACCAGCGGGAGGACTTTTATTAATACCTATGATTCGTTCTGTTACCAATGATTATGGCAGCCATCGCCAGTCCTGAATCCTTTAATAACTGTCCAGGGTTGCCATCCAAAGCCGGTTGCAGGTGCAGGGTAAAAACAAATACCAGCAACATGGCTGCCAGCAGGTAGCAGGCAACCGTTTTGAGTTTATTCATCAGTATCGCTAAAGCTGCAACAATAAGTGCAGCCCCGGTTATATATATCCAAACCTTGCCATCACCCGGCATATATTCAGGTATCATACCACTCATGATATCGGCATTCATAAAATGCATGACACCAAAAAAGCCCATGATAAAAGCAAAAAGGATCTCGGCAAACCTTGTAGGAAAGATTTTTTTCATAATATCAGATTTTGTTTAGACCGAAAAAGTAAGCATAAATTACTGAATTTGCAAGCCTGGGAATTTTATTAAAAAAAACGGTAACTATTACCCGAAATAAAAAAGCCCGGCTGGATTAAACTATATGTAAATCCTGCCGGGCTTTAAAGAAAAAACAACCAGTTATTTCAACATGGTTTTTGGAGCATCTTTCTCCAGTAAATATTTGTAAATGAATTTTGTCTTCAGGTTTTGAAAGTGGGTTCCTTTATTGCCGCCCCAACCATGCCGGCCGCCACTGTATGGCATAAACTCAAAATCTTTTTTGAGGTCCTGTAATTTGCTGATGAACTGAATGCTGTTCTGTATGTGCACATTATCATCTATCATGCCGTGTGCGATCTGGATCATGCCTTTGTATTTTGCGGCATGGGTCATCACTGAACTGCTTTTATATCCTTCGGGGTTATTGGCCGGTGTGCCCATAAATCGTTCGGTATAGTGCGAATCATAAAGGGTCCAGTCGGTAACGCTGCCGCCGGCCATGCCATGTGTGAAAACATCGCTGGCATAGGTTAAGGCATAGCAGGTCATGTAACCGCCATAACTGAAACCGGTGATGCAGATCTTCGTTGCATCCGCACTCCCATTTTCGATCAGCCATTTTACCATGCTGCTGTAATCCTTCATTTCCCAATAGCCGAGGTTATGGTACATATTGCTTACGCCTTCTTTTCCAAAATGACCGCTGGCACGGTGATCCATGCTAACCTGTATCAGCCCTTCTTTGGCATACCATTGCTGGTTGCCGTTAATACCCCAGGTATCCATAACACTGCCGGCATTGGGCCCGCCATAAACAGAAACCAGCACCGGGTATTTTTTATTCTTATCCATATTAACCGGCCAGGTTACTTTCATGGGCAGGTCGTATAATCCATCATCACTTTTTACACGGATGATCTCCGTTTTTGCAAGATTGTAATTTTCAAACTCTGCTCCTTTACTGTCGCCCAGGTCTTTAATGATCTTTCTTTTAGTACTCATCAGGGTCATTTTTGGAGGCGAGCCCGCATTGGAATAGGTGGTTATAAAATAAGAGCCCTGAGGTGACAGGTTGATCGAATTATTATATTCACCCAGTGTGAGCTTTTCCATATTTTTCCCGTTTACATTTATACGGTAAAAATCATTTCTTGCTGTATTCTCGAGGGTCCGTGCGGTAAAATATACAACACCTTTCTTTTCATCAACATACTTGATATCAGTTACTGTAAACTTCCCGGATGTGATGGCATTAACCAGTTTCCCTTTCATATCGTGAAAGTATAAGTGATTCCATCCACTGGCATCGCTTGTAAGGATAAAACCGGTTTTGTCATTCATAAATTGAATGCGGCCACCCTGGTCATCCAGATCAACCCAGCTTTTTTGGGTCTCGTTATAAAATTCTGCTTTGGCGCCGGTAAATGTATTGACCTCGTAAATAATTAAATTATTCTGCAGCCTGTTCATCCACTGTACCAATAAGGAACTGCCATCGGGCTTCCAGTAAGGCATACCAAAATACTGGTCATCCTTTTCGTTGAAAGCAGCCCAAACAATATTATTTCCATCGGGCTCCACCATACCTACCTTCACTTCGGGGTTAGGGTCTCCAACCTTGGGATATCTTTGTGTTTCAACCACACCGTGCAAACCGGGGGCATCAGTAATGGTAAATACAGGGATCTTTGTGTCATCCGACCTGAAAAAAGCAATGCGCTTGCTGTCGGGGCTCCACCAGAAAGCACGGTACCTGCCGCTGCGTCCAAGGATCTCTTCCATATAAACCCAGCTTGCATAACCGTTCAATATGGTTTCACTGCCGTCTTTGGTTAAACGGTTTTCTTTTAACGTTGCCAGGTTAACGGTATATAAGTCGTTCTTTTTTGTATAAGCCACATAATTTCCATCAGGGCTCACTGTTGCATTGATCTCTGCATCCTCATCATTGGTAAGCCTTATATCTTCTGTATTTTTCCGGAGATACAGGTCATTCCCTTTGGTTATGATATTGGGTATAACGGATACCGTGCCTTTGTTGATATTGGGCTCAACATATTCTTTTTCGGCGCCGTTTTTGCAGTCGACCTCGTAATTTTTTCCGTCTCTTCTTAAAATAAAATGGCTGTCATCGATCCATTTAACAACCACAGGAAGTTGCTGGGTGATCCCTTTAAAATTACTTTTAAAATACTGGTCATCGCCCAGTTCTTTTTTTTGTGCCTGCGTTGAAAGGCTGAAGATCAGTAACACAGCTATGGCTGCAATATGCTTTAGCAAATTCATCATATGTAAAATGGTTTTTAATTGAGCGGCCAAGATAGCTTTTTTGACAGGAAATTCCGGGGTGAAATTGATGAACGGGATTTGAAAATTTTTAAAATAAAAAAGCCGCTGTATGATCACAGCAGCTCTATTAAAAATGTCGAAAAATTTAATCATCGTTTCTCTCCGGCCTCATCATCGGGAAAAAAAGTACATCCTGGATGGAATGCTGGTTGGTGAGCAACATGGCGATCCTGTCGATCCCAAATCCAATACCGCTGGTTGGGGGCATGCCATATTCCAGGGCACGTAAAAAATCATGGTCTATGAACATGGCTTCATCATCACCACGTGCCATCAACTGTGTCTGTTCTTCAAAACGAGCACGCTGTTCAATGGGGTCATTCAATTCACTGTAGGCATTGGCAATTTCCTTGCCATTGCATATCAGCTCAAAACGTTCCACCAGTCCGGGTTTGCTGCGGTGTTTTTTAGTCAGCGGGCTCATCTCAACCGGGTAGTCGGTTATAAAAGTGGGCTGTATGTAGCTGGCTTCACATGTATCGCCAAAGATCTCATCGATTAATTTACCCTTGCCCCATTTTTCATCAGCATGAATATGCAATTGTTTACAAACATCCCTGATACCGGCCTCATCCATTTCACTGATGTTGAAACCGGTATGTTCTTTAATGGCATCATACATCGTTATTCTTTTGTATGGTGCTTTAAAATCGATCTCGTTATCGCCCACCATCACTTTTGTTGTACCATTGGTTGCCATAGCCGCTTTGTCCAGCATCTGTTCGGTGGTATCCATCATCCACTCATAATCTTTATAGGCCACATAAAATTCAAGAATGGTAAACTCGGGATTGTGGGTGCGGTCCATACCTTCATTGCGGAAGTTGCGGCTGAATTCATATACCCATTCAAAACCCCCAACGATCAGTCTTTTTAAATAAAGTTCATTGGCAATACGCATGTACATGGGCACATCCAGTGCATTGTGATGCGTGGTGAAAGGCCTTGCTGCCGCACCGCCGGGAATGCTTTGCAAAACAGGGGTATCCACTTCGAGTGCCCCGCGTTCATTTAAGAATTCACGCATGGTATTCACCATTTTGGTGCGCTTGATAAATGTTTCTTTCACCGCCGGGTTCACGATCAGGTCGGCATACCGCTGCCTGTAACGAAACTCGGGGTCTGTTACTTCATCAAATGCCTCACCATCTTTTTCTTTTACGATAGGCAGCGGGCGTAATGATTTGGAAAGTATGCTGAACTCCCTGACGTGAATGGATGTTTCGCCGGTTTTGGTAGTGAATACATATCCTTTGATACCAACAATGTCGCCGATATCAATTAATTTTTTCCAAACGGTTTGGTACATGGTTTTATCCTCACCCGTACAAATATCATCCTGCTTGATATAAAACTGGATCTTGCCAACTGAATCCTGCAGTACTGCAAAATTTGCCTTGCCCATATCCCGTACACTCATAATACGGCCTGCAATGCATACATCAGCAAAATCATCTTTATTAGAGTCGCCTTTATATTTTTCCTTTATGTAAACCGATGTTGTATTAACCGGGTACAATGCTGCCGGGTAGGCATCAATGCCCAGTTTGTTCAATTCTGCCAGTTTTTCCCTGCGGATGATCTCCTGTTCGGATAAATGTTGTGTACTCATGTTTTAGTCATTGGTCATTGGTCAGCAGCAACTTTTCTGCTTTTGCTATTGGCCAACAGCTTTTTAATTTAGCTGCAAATATACCGTATACAACCCATTTGTCCATTTAGGGCTCTTACAAAAAAGTTTGGCAGGAAACTTGCCTGATACTACTTTTAGTAAAACACCAATCATGAAAAGTATTTTTACAGCGATCCTGGTCACTGCCCTTTTTTGCGGCTGCGACATTTTGAAACAATTACCACAAACTACGGGTACGGGCGTAACTGAATCGGAAGCGGCAGCAGGAATTAAAGAAGCCCTTGCGCAGGGACTTACAGGTGCTGTATTAAAGTTAAACCGGGAAGACGGTTTTTTTAAGGATGCTTTTTATAAAATACTGGTGCCCGAAGATGCCCGGAAAATTGAGAACACCTTAAGGGATATTGGCATGGGCAGTATGGTTGACAAGGCCATTTTACAGATCAACCGCGGTGCCGAAGATGCAGCCGGTTATGCCAAGCCCATTTTTGTGAATGCCATTAAAAGTATGACCATACAGGATGCGATCGGGCTGGTAAGAAATGGCGATACCAGTGCCACCCATTTTTTCAGGGAAAAAACAACTGCCCAGCTGGTTGCCGCATTTACACCGGTGATCAAAGCATCTCTTGATAAGGTGAATGCCACCAAATATTACAGCGATATGGTAAATAAATACAACAGCCTGCCCATCGTGTTCAAAAAAATAAATCCTGATCTTACGGCTTATGTTACCGGTAAAGCCACCAATGCATTGTTTGACCTGGTGGCACAGGAAGAAAGGAATATCCGGAATAATTTTGCGGCCAGGACAACCGACCTATTGAAGAAGGTATTTGGAGGTATCTTTTAAGCCATAAATTTAAAACCCGATTTTAAGGGTCAATGCCGGGTAACTACCTGTATACAGGTTCCCGTTTTTAAGTTGCTGAAACTGTTTTGTATCGAGTCCAAGTGACAGGGCTTTGTTTTTATTGGACTTTGACAAAATAAATAAAGTTAGGCTACCCATTAAGCAGACAGTACCGGCAATATACAAAGCGTATTCACCACTATGATTTACCTTGTTTACATCCGGAAAATCAAATTGTTTATTGGCATTTGAAATGGTAGTGATAATTCCACCGATATCCAGGGCGGCGCCAACACCCAACAGGATAAAGGCTGCTGTTTTTTGATTTTTACTCTTTTGCAGGTAATCGGTTTTTCCAGCAGGCTGGCTAAAGCATTGAAATGAGAAAAGAAGCATTACGCAATTAATCAATAATTTTTTTTTCATAAACAGGGTTTTTAAAAGTTAACGTATTTATTTATTTCAGCTTTTTTTTCATAATAAAAATTAGTACGGTTATTTAGCGGAAAACTGATCGAAAGCTTTTTGGTAGCCACAAGGCCAATGGCCATAAAAACGGTTCCGCCCGCTGCGCCAACGATCAAAGCCCTGTTCCTGCGGCGCCTGTTGCCGGATGTAGAGCCTTCAATAGCTGCAAATACTAATTCCAAAAAACTTGTTCTGCCATCGTTATCAACATCCCCAGCGTTATTGGTTAACCCGGCAGTTACAATAAAACCGAAAACAGTAACACAGGTAATTCCCAGTAAATTAACACCTGTTTTGTTTCTTATCTGCAGTTCCTGAATTGTATTTACGGGTATGTGCATGCCGGTATTTGCCATGTACCGTTTTGTGGAACTCAGTATGAACATCGAATCCGAATGGGCAACCAAATAGCCTTTTACCGTACCGGAGTCCGCAATGATTTTGGCTCTGTACTCCAGGATTTCAGTAGGTTTACTTCCGGGGTACTGCTGTGCAAAGCAGCAAACGGGCATAATCATTAATAATAAAAAAATTTTCATTTTTCATTTTTTAAATTATAAAACATCCTGTTTGATACAGGTAAATTATAATTCCCTTTTGAATTTTTTATATCTTTTCTCCATTTTTTTCCGGTTTGCCTGCAAAATAAAATAGCAGAAGATCATTTGCAGGAAAGCCCGCATCACTATTAAATAATAATAAAGGGCGCATTGTTTAGTCAGGTACAAAACCGATTGGAATGATAAATTCAAATTTGTTTTTAACCCCGGGATTCATCATGTCTGTATCCAGTAAGTGTGAAAACCGGATGCCAAAACTGAGGGGGAATGAATTCCAGACCTTTGTGTCAAAATATATTTCAGCCCCTGCGGTACGGTTTTTAAGTTCCGTGTAATCATTCAGCTTTGCACTGGTGTAATCAAAAAAAACCTTACCTCTTAGTCTTTGAATATAAAACAGGTTTGCAAAGCCCCAGTCGGGATAGGCAATTGGAAAATTGTAATTGGCCCCTAACTTATACATGCGCCGGGTGCTCAAAGCTTCATACCCCCTTGTATAGGAGAATGTTTTGCTGTATAGATCTTTTAAAGTGTCCGTTTTTTGGTAAGCAAGATCCATGACCAGGCTATGATTTTTTGCCAGGCCGGGGAAGTAAAACAGGGATTGTGCAACAAACTTATACCGGTTGCCAAGTGTAAACCCATTCCTTAAATTCAGTGAAAGCGATTGTGCCCACCGGGGATTAATATGCTGATATGCCTGCTGACTGACATTGCTGAAAGTAAGGAAGGAATTCAGGTAGTTCAGCGTTCCCAGTTTATCAACTCCGGCATCTTTGAAGTAAAATTGCTCGATGTTAAACCCGCTGCCGAAATTCAGGAACCGGCTTGTTCGGCCGTTGACAAAACGAAGCGGAATGGATACACCCGCATTGAATTTAACGGCATTGAATCTTACCGATTTGCCAGTGGTTGTTTCAACGGTACGGTTAAAATTTTTTTCGGCGCCAACTGATAAAACAGGGAACCAGCCACCAAAAGTGCTGTTAAAGCCAATGGTATGACTATGGTCGGAGCGGTTGAATGAATAATACGCTGAATTTTTAAACGTGTTCAATACGTTGTCACTAAAAATGCTATACCCATATTCCGGATCGGCGACAATAGGCCTCCAGCTATGAACATTGAAAAGACGAAATGATTTATTATACTTTGTCACCGGATTTTCTTTGTTTTCCCCGTGACCAGCTGCAAGGCTGTTGTTGTTCAATAATTTCAAAGCGCCCGTACCCGGCATCTTCAATACGGGACTAGTATAATATTTATTATTACTCAATGTAAAATTCTCTGATGGGAACTCTTCCCATTTGATATTATTGTGGTCGATCCGGGCCAGGCGGTAACCGCCTGCAGTAAACCCGGAAACAAATAGCGAACCTTCCGCATTGACCATGGGATGATAAACGCCATTGATATTATTGGTCAACCGGTAAATTCTTTTATCCTTCAGGGATACGGCGAAGATCTTGTCGGCATTTTGGTTTGATGCATTGAAGTAAACTGTATCTCCTTTTACAAACGGGTAACCAATAACACCAAAGGAGAAGGGTGTCAGGTTTACAGCAGCGCCATTGGTAAGATCGATCATTACCAAAGCCATATCCCCGTTCCTATCAATACTTGCAGAAACCGCCCTGGTGGAATCAATGTATTTGGTTTGGGTATAGAAATATTTATTGGGATTGGGTACTTTATACAACAACGAGCCGGACCTGGCATCGAGCCGGCAGAGGTTCACGATGCCTTCTATGTCAACGTTCACGGCAAGTATTTCGGTCCCGGCTGCATTGATATCCGGGGAAAAATATTTTGACCTTGTTGTGATCTGTTGTTGCCGGCCTGTATGGATATCAAAAAGTTTGATCACGCTGTAATCCCGGGTAACCGGCCATCTTGGATCCGATACATAAGCGGCATAAACAATTTTTCCATTTTTAAAGGAATAATAATCGTCGATCATGATATCCCTTACCCTGAGCTTTTTTTCGTTAGCTCCGGATATTATGTAAAATGCATTCACTTCCTGGTAAGATCTTTTTGTCACCAATATACTGTCGTCATTAATATAATGGGGGAATTGATAATCGACTACATTGTTCTTTTGCTCTTTTGTAAGATAAGTGAAGTGGGGTTCGGAAGGTATTTCCTGCGGCAGGGTTTTTTCCCTGAAGTATTGCACAGCCTCATTTCTGAATTGCCGGTATGAACTTCCGGAATACCGTTCGATCGCTTTGTTGAAAGGATAAAAAACGCCTTTGTACCGCACAGCATCGTTTGTTACTTTTTTCCAGAAATTTTCGCCATATTTTTCATATCCATACGCGGTCAACAGGTACCCCAGCGGATAATGATTGGGCACAAGATCCTTGTAGGAACCATTCCTTAGTTTCATCCAGGAATATTCTTTATTGCCCAGCCATAAAGATTTGAACCCGTTATAAAAGGAAGGAAGACTGCTACGGCCATGTGAGCTTACCAGTGTTTCATGCCAAACGGCATCTCCTTCCATGAAATAATCCGGTACCGTTAATCCATTCGACAGTAGCTGACCTTCCTGGCCGAAAAGAAAGGAGAATACCCTGGTAAAACCATTATTGAAATTACTGAGTTGCTGGATATGCCTGATCTCGTGCGTGGTCAGGATATCGTCCCACCGCAAACTGCCATTGGAAAAATTATTTTGACCCGGGGTCCAGTAAAATTCGCTCATGACCGGTGCCATTCGTACATATCCGTTTGGAATGGTCGTTTGATTTTGCAGAATAATTGTCCATTTTTTCTGCTTGCCCCCGATTGTTTCAGCCGTCTCGTTACCTAATACCCTGGCCACATTCGCGATCCGGTTTGCCAGGCTGTCATATCCTTTTGGAAAAACAACCCTGACCATGTCAGTATTAACCTGTTTCCAAGTAACGGAGGCGGGGGCAGGAGTGCCGCCAAAACCTTGTGCATTACCTGTATCGGGCATCATGACCGTAAGAAAAAATAAGAATACAACCAGGCGGGTCTCTGTTTTTTGCATATCAAATGAATTATTAAATAAGGTGTTTGCATGCTGCTACGGGTTTTGGTATAATTGTAGTCGGTTTAGTGGATGATTCCGCTAAACTATTACTGGCATACCTGCATACATAGCGGCAATTAACAGTTGGCATATATGGGTTGGTGATTATTATACCTGTAGCGAGGGATGTTAAAGAAATTAACAAAAAACAGGGAGGTTTAACTCACAACAATATATTGTTTCAGCCATTGCTTAAATTTTGCAACTTCTCTATTTATATTGATGCAGGTTATTTATGAAACTGTACGAATTACCAAACTAAATGAATCATCGGTTAAAGTAAATGATACCCCTGGTACAGGTATCGATCGGACGATTACAGGTCAGTATATAAAAGGAGTAATGTAGCCCGGTTATAGATAATATTACCAAATGAAACAGGCTAATTGTTAAGTTGTGATTTGGAGACGCTATATAAAATAGTAACTTTAAGAAATTGCGGTTTATATTATTTATATCGTTTTTTTTAGGTTGTTTTTGTGGTTATTCACAAATAAATACAGCAAAAACATCTATTTCAATCCCTGTTTTCCGGCAGGTAAGCTATCCTTTTTTGCCATCTATCACTTCCGATTATTTTTATTTTTCTGAAGATGGATTAATGTGGTTCTCTACAGCCAACGGACTTTCGTCTTTTGATGGAACAAGCGTAATGAACCACTCTACTCAACAACAGGCAAATGAACTGACTTTAAACAGGGTTGATTGTATTGTTGAAGATGAATTTCATAATTTTTATTTGGGTTCGGGTACAGGTTTAATATATTATAACAGAAAAAATAAAACATTCTCTCCAATAATATTTACATCTTCCGACAGAAAGGAAAAGCAGGATTTTGCATTTATGTCATTGTTCAGGGACAATAATGGTATTGTATATGGAGGTACCTATTCAAGAGGACTGGTTATTTACAATCCAGAAAATAAAAAATCAACACACCTAAACCTCGATCCTTCAAAACAGGATAATTGGAAAAGCAGGAACTCGAATACAATCAGGTGTTTTGCACCACATTATTCTGATAGTTCAAAATTATGGGTAGGCAGTTTTGATGGCATTTATCTTTATAATAAAAAGACAAAAACATTCGAAAGGAACTTTATTGTAAAAAATCCGGCAAGTAACTCAGATGGGTCAATTGTAAATTATTATGATGTGCATAAGATGGAAGTACTTAATGATTCTATTATCTGGTTTAACAGTTGGAGCGGAGGCTTTAGTGAATACAATGTTAACAGCGGCAACGTTATTGTTTATATGCAAAGAAAATTCCCCGGGTTAAGAAAAAATATTCCAGTACTTGCTATTATACCTTCTTTTATTAAGTTATCTAACGACTACTTTCTACTCGGTGGTCAAACTCGTGTAACCGGTTTATTTGAAATTAAATCTAAAACAAACCACCCTTTAAATATTACAGGAATCGAAAATGCAATTGATGTGGTTATGTTTTTAGCTGAAGATAAAAAAGGCAATATTTGGCTGCTAAGAAATGGAATGCTATATACCAGTATACCGGAATACAGCAGGCTCAAGACATTTGACATTAGTAAGCAATTTACCACCAATAAAAATGCCAATGAACTAAGGGGTATTTATTATAACAAAGAAACACATAAATACTATGGTGCAGCCCGGTTTTCCAGCGGAGTATATGTCTTTGACAGTAGTTTTAATCTGGTGGAGCTGATTCCCGCTCCTTTGTATACAAATAAATATACGTTCAGGGAAACCTGTACCGATAGAATTACAATGGATGGCAGCGGAAGACTTTGGGTTACAGGCCACGAGACATATATTAAAATCCAACGCTCAAATAAATTTGATCATATCCGTAACGTATTACCTTCTCTCAGCTGGATAGAAAACAAAGGAGAGTTTTCTGATATTCTGACAACAAAAGAAGGAAATATTGTAATGAGGGGCGCTGGTTCAATTATGTATATCATCAATCATAAAACTTTAAAGACCGATACTGTAAAAATTCCCCAATTTAATTATAAGGAGAGTTATCAAATCGGTTTGCCAATCATATTGTATGATTCTTTAAGGTCATTTTGCTATTTCTCCAATGACCATGTTTGTGTGCAATACAATTTACGTACAGGAGCAATAAAAAACCTGGCATACAAAGATTTATTGGGAGCTGAGCATCCGGCATTCACCAGGTTAAGATTGGCACTTGACAGAGATGGAAAGATATGGGCAATGCGGACAAATTTCGGGATCAGGATTATTGACCCATTGTCATTAACCTGTATTGATTCATTCAAAATCGGCAGTAGGGGTTTGAAATCTGAGAACTATTTCAGTATAGTAAATGGTGGGCAGGATTTTATGTTTTTACAGGGGCAAAACGGCGTTATTGTTTATAATCATAAACTGCAGCAAGCTTTTCCGTTTGATAACAGTAATGGATTAGCATATCCTGTAGCCATCTCTCTACTGTATACCAACGATCATTTATTTATAAGCCATCTTGATAAAGTGCAGTATTATAATACAGCGTTGTTTTCAGAAAATGAATTTATTCTGGAACCAAGAATCAATATCATCCTTTCAGACACCATAGTTGTTTATGAAAGAGCGTCAGACGATTCAATAAGACTGATCAGGTTAAAGTATGATCAGAATAACCTGAGAATATCATTTTCTGCACCTGAATTTATATTTCCTGAACGAATAGAATATGCTTACCAATTATCAGGATTTGAGGACAGGTGGCAATATGCATCTTATTTTAAAAGAGAAGTTTCTTATACCAGCCTTGCCCCCGGAAAGTATATTTTCCGGATAAAAGCACAAAAGCTGGGAGGGAACTGGGATATTGTTCCGGTTGAATATATTATCTTAATCTCACCTGCATGGTGGCAAACAAAACTTTTTAATATTCTCCTACTGGCATTTTTGACCGGATTGATAATACTGATTTTTCGCCTGAGGGTTCAGGCAATACGAAAAAAAGCAACTAAAGATTTAATTCACGGAAAAGAACTTCTCGAACTGGAGGCCAAAGCCCTCCGTGCCCAAATGAATCCACATTTTATTTTCAATAGCCTTAATTCCATTAAATCATTGATACAGCAGAATGAGAATGAAAAATCTGTTACCTATCTTACAACTTTTTCAAAGCTGATTCGCACTTTGTTAAACAATGCTGATAAAAAAGAGATCAGCCTGTATGATGAAATTGAAACCTGTAAATTATACCTGCAACTGGAAGCGATGCGCTTTGACACCAAGTTTTCTTATGCTGTAGATGTTGATAATGACATTGATCTGAAATCAATACAGGTGCCGGCACTGATCATTCAGCCTTTTATTGAAAATGCCATCTGGCATGGGATAATGCCCCGTAACAGCACAGGCCATGTATCATTGAATGTGATTCGCAAAAACGGGAGTATACAAGTTGCTATTGATGATGATGGAATTGGAAGGGAAGCCTCAGCACAAAACAGATCTGCCAGCAATCTTACTCATCAATCCAAAGGCGTTAACCTTACTCAGTCAAGGCTGGAACTGAACAACCTGCTGCAGCAACGGCAGGCAAAGCTGGAAGTAATTGATAAGAAAGATGAGCATGGCACAGCAACTGGAACTACAGTTATTATTAATATTAAAGAAGAACTATCATGATAAGATCCATTGTTATAGATGATGAACAACATTGTGTACGGTCGTTATTAAGCGATCTGCAACAACATTGCCCGGTTGTTGAAGTGGTGGAAGCCTGCTCATCTGCCAAGGAAGGCATGATGGCGATCAAGAAACTGAATCCCGATCTTGTTTTTTTGGATGTGGAAATGCCCTGGATGAATGGGTTTGAAATGCTGGAAGTGTTAGGAGAGATTAATTTCTCCATCATCTTCACTACGGCACATGATGAGTTTGCGGCAAAAGCATTCCGTATCAGCGCCGTGGATTATTTGCTAAAACCCATTGATGCGAATGACCTGAAAGCAGCTGTGCAAAAGGTTGAAAAGAAAATGGATGAAGGTAGCAGCCTGAATCACATCAGTAACCTGCTTCGGAATATGCGGCAACCTTCTTCCGGGCAAAAGATTGCTTTACCGCAAAGGGAAGGCTATGAATTTGTAGATATATCTTCTATTATATATTGTACTGCCGAAGGAGCCTATACCAAAATATTCATTGAAGAAAAAAAACCAATGCTGGTTTCCAGGACACTGGGTGATGTGGAAGAACTGCTTTCTCCCGAGATCTTTCAGCGGATCCATCATTCTACAGTTGTGAATGTTGCTTATATTTCGCAGTTCCTCCGCACTGATGGGGGTTCTGTTGTATTAAAAAATGGGGAAAAACTTTCGGTTAGCAAAGCAAAAAAAGAAATGCTGATGGCCAGGCTGGGTTTAAAATAAGGTGTCTTGACACCTAAACGTCTGACACCTAATAATCTGCCAACAACACCTGCCAGGCTTCATTCACTTTACCGGCATCCAGTAATTCTTTGGCATACCGGTGCAGTTCTTTATCCATTTCATCGGGGTTGATGGAAAAATACTGGATGATGTTTTTCAGTTTATCATCATCAAAAGCAGGATCAACAAAGGGCATTTCATGCACATTGGCCAGCTGGCCCAAATTATTTGCACTTAGTATATTGCTGTTACGGATACTTTCAGGGAGACTGTCTACACCAATACCCAACTGTGTGTTAGGTTTGGCAACTTTAAATAAATTGGTCTCATCAATTTTTGCATACCAGTCGCCGCCAAGCCGGGCCACATGGTGCAGTTTGGTTTGGTCTATTTTGTTGTCTGCATCCAGGATAGTTTCATCAATATGCATGCACAATACTTCGCAGATCACCAGGTTGCCTGCTCCGCCTTCGGTGCCCAGCGGTTTTACTTCCAAAACCTTACATTCCAGTTTTACCTTGCTTTCTTTTACCATGGGCGGTTTTACCATGGTTGCTTTTTCTACGGTAAATCCGGCTTTGATAAATTCATTGGTGCCTTTCGGAAACTCGCAACTGGCCAGTGAAGTTTGCTGCACCATATCATAATCCACCATATTGATCACCACTTCGGGCACTTCCAGTACATTTTGTAAAGTATGTTTGGTGGTATTGTCCCTAACCCTCCGTGCCGGTGAAAAAATAACGATGGGTGGGTTGGAAGAAAATAAATTGAAAAAACTAAAGGGGCTCAGGTTTACATTTCCTGCTTTATCGATGGTAGACGCAAAACATATGGGCCTGGGCGCAATGGCATGCTGCAGGTAGTTTTGGGCTTCGGCGGGTTTTAGATCTTTCAGGTTAAGTGTGAGCATTTCTTTATTTTAATTTTTTTTTCACGCAGAGGTAGCAGGGGTGCGGAGGTCGCAGAGGGTTTTCTCAGCGTCCTTCGCGTTAAATGTTTTCTTGTTTCCCGCAGAGGTATCAGGGGAGCAGAGATCGCAGAGTTTTTTCTCAGCATCCCCTGCCCCTCAGCGTTCCCTGCGTAAAATGTTGTTTTGTTTCTCGCAGAGGTCGCAGAGTTGAAGAGATCGCAGGGATGAATGCTCAGCGTCCTCCACGTGAAATCAGTTCCTTTTCTCGCAGAGGTTGCAAATGTGCATAGATGACTGGGTTTTCTCTGCGTCCCCTGCCCCTCAGCGCCCTCTGCGAGAAACATTACTACTTTTTCTTCAACGCCAAAATCGAAAAATCACTTTCATCCTTCACGATCGTATTGCTCAGTTTTCCCAACCCGTCAATCTCCATTTCCACCACATCCCCTTCCTGTAACCATTGTTCCTGGTAATTGGGGTCATTTAATTTACCGGTGCCGTTCAGTTCCAAAAAGCAACCGGTACCGGCTGTGCCGCTGCCGATCACATCACCGGGCATCATATTTACCCCATAGCTGCAGCGTTCAATAATTTCGGCAAAGGTCCAGTCCATATCACTTAAATTACCTTCGCTTACCTGTATTCCATTCACCCAGCACTTCATGCCCAGGTTCCAGGCCTTTCCGGTATGGCCCTCTTTACAGGGTACTTCATATTGTTCCAGTTCATCCAGGGTTACCAGCATGGGACCAATAACGGTACTGAAATCTTTTCCTTTGGCAGGCCCCAGGTTCAGTTTCATTTCCTCCATTTGTAATAACCTGGCACTCATGTCATTCATGATCATCAGTCCGCCAATATATTCATCAGCATCAGCTGCTTTAATATTTCGGCCGGGTTTGCAGATCACGATGGATGCTTCCAGTTCAAAATCAAGTTGCTGAAAATGATCGGGCATACAAACAATATCGCCGGGCCCCTGTATGCTGTTGTGGTTGGTAAAATAAAAAATGGGGTACTGGTCATATTCAGGTATCATATCCACTTTCCGGTTACGGCGGGCTGCTGCTACGTGTTGGCGAAAAGCATAGGCATCCCGGCAACTGGTTGGGTGCGGTACAGGAGCTATAATTTCTGTATCTGAAAAAGCTTCTGCCATCACATTTCTTACCATACCATCTTTTATTCTTTGTTCAACAATTTTGGCCATAGGTATAAATTCATCCCAAAAATTCAGAAGCATTGCCATGGTATTGGGCAGATCATTGTGTAAGGAATCCAGGGAATAGATATTGCCGTCTACAACAATGCCCAATTGATCGTGACCGTCTTTTAAGTAAGTAACTAATTTCATGTATAGTGGTTTGGATGTCAAAAGTAGGCAATAAAAAATTCATGTATTTTAACAATCTGAATTTTGCTTTTACATTTGAAATATTAATTTTGTACTATAATTACATACATTGAAATTCGAGAAAATACATAACAAAGGCCAGGCACAGATCTTTAAAAACGCATACCTGGAATTTCTAACCAAAACGCACCCGCTGGTGATCTGGGGGCTATATTTACCGATCATAGCTGTTATGCTGTATTACAGTTATTCCGGCTTATCCATTGGTTTTTGGAAAACGGCCGGTATATTTTTGGCCGGAATGTTTACCTGGTCCTTATTCGAATATGTGATCCACCGCTATATTTTTCACTTTATGGCGGAAAGTGAAAGGGCTTTACGGATCGTTTATGTGCTGCACGGCAATCATCATGAGTACCCCAGGGATAAAGAGCGGTTGTTTATGCCGCCGGTGCCCAGTTTAATGATCTCCCTAACACTCTTCAGCCTGATGTATTTTATTGCACATCTGGCAGGTTTCTCTCAATATGTATTTGCTTTTTTCCCGGGATTCCTGGTAGGGTACCTGATATATGGCAGTATGCATTATGCCATTCATGCCTGGAACCCGCCGTTTAAGTGGATGAAACCTTTATGGCGAAATCATCACCTGCATCATTATAAAAATACCGAACAGGGTTTTGGGGTAAGTTCAACTTTGTGGGATCATGTTTTCGGTACCATGTTCGACCTTACAAAGGAAAAAGAAGATAAAGCGAAAGTGCAGGAACTGATGTTTAGTAAAAAACCTGCTGGCAGGGAATTGCAGGATCAGTGATCGTCCCCTACTATTTTGGCAAACCGCTTGTTCGCTGCAGTTTAGTCATTATGCGTCATTCTCCAGGTTCCGTTGTTGAGTTCTTCTACTAAAAATTCTCCTGCCTGTTCAGGTTCAAAAGATATCTGCCAGGTGCCGAAAAAGCATTTAGCCTGTGGGTCATAATTTCCTTCATAAACAACTGTGTGTCCGGGAGCATCTGAATGCGTTGAAGAATTTCCCCATGGATCAAGTATCAGTAAATGAGGATATACCTTTCTAAAGCTTATAAAATTGCCGTCAATAAATCCTTCAATTTTAGCGGTTTCCCCTTCAGCACCAATTCCTTCCCAATCTATTGTTCTTCCGGAAAATTGTCCATTGTTATACTTTTCGATAAATAATCGAAATTCCGCTTCTTTTCCTTCAATAAATTCGCCATACTCCGGGCCGTATTGGAAAAAGCCTTGCCATTGTCCGATGTATAGAATATGCTCCATGATGAATAATTACCGGCCAGGATTTACCATTTCTCCTCTTCTCCCGCCTCTTTACCCGGTTTGCTGAAATGTTCCCGGGTTTTTATTTTTTGCACCTGTCTTTCAATGATCAGTGTGGCAATGATATTGCCGGCATCTTCCCGGGGGTTTTGCTGTAACAGGTTTTTTAGTTTTTCTTCACTTACATCAATGCGGTAGAGGTATGCAATTAATTTATCAAAATCATTTTTTATCAACCGGTTAATGTATGATGCCAGTTGGCTGTGTAATTCAGCATAAGTTAACTTACCGGGGATCTCAATGGCAAGCTCTTTGTTTAATAGCTGTATCAATTCAACATTCTCCATCAGCGAAATCAATTAATCTTATAAATCTGTGATTTGTTTTCCATAACCCCGGTTCCGAATAAAGCAAAATCATATTTAACCGGGTCGGCTTTATCCAAAGTACGTAAAAAGGCCGTTAATTCCAATGCCGCCTGCCAGTCAATGGGTTTTCTTTGCAGGAGGTTTAACTGTTTTGCGATCCTTGCCACATGTACATCTACGGGGCAGATCAGTTGTGATGGATCAATGTTTTTCCAGATCCCAAGATCAACCCCGTGATCATCCCTTCTTACCATCCACCTTAAGTACATATTCAGCCTTTTGCAGCTTGAATTTTTTTCGGGTGATGCAATATGTTTGCGGGTACGTTCAGGAATATGCGGCAGCGAAAAGAAATAATGATAAAAACCGTTCAGACCGTTTTCAACCGTTTCATCTTTTTTATGCATCCATTTTGTAAATGCTTTTTCAAGCGAACTGTATTTTGTGTAATGCATTTTAAAGAATGAAATAAAATACAACAGGTCGGTTGCATTGAATGTGCGGTGCTTAAAAGCAACCAGTTTTTCCAGGTCAGCATCTGTGTGCTGCGTACAGAAATTGTACGGATCATTGTCCATCAGTTGCAACAGTTCTTT
>Ga0154020_10003654_pt1 | contig 18462 bp, 14 predicted proteins | sample Klosneuvirus_201_FD_109709 | JGI IMG/M metagenome (GOLD analysis project Ga0154020, IMG submission 109709) | Active sludge microbial communities from wastewater, Klosterneuburg, Austria - Klosneuvirus_20160825_MG | ecosystem: Engineered > WWTP > Aerobic digester > Activated sludge | place... | reverse complement strand
GGCACCGACGCCTGCATCATCACGCCATCGATCATGTACCGCGTGGTGATCGGCACTGCCAGGTAGAGGATTTCGCTCACGCACGCGGCCAGAAAGATCCACACAAAGGCAAGACGGTATGACTCCAGAAGATCAAGGTATAGCCGCAGGTTCGACTTTGATCCACCTTTCTTCGCCTTCGTGTCTTCACTGTGGCGGTCGGCAGGCGAGGCAATGAATGCGCGGAACAGCCTGCGCGATGAATCCAATGCCATGGGAACAAAATACGTGAATAATGCGCTTTTGACAAAAAACTCCGGAGTAACTTTGGCTTGCCAATGCAGTTTTTCTTTGTTAAATTTCCCGACCGATGGTTTCATATAATCCCAACGCCTGGTTCACGTTCATTTTCAATTTTCACAAGGCTGATACATTCCGCCAGTTGTTACCCGCCATCGCCGGCATCGGCGTCTACTGTGCTGCCGTGATCTATTTTGAAATCGATTTCTGGAAAATTACCGAGGCCGGCCATGCAAAAAATCTGACAGTGATGCACAGTCTGCTGGGGTTTGTCATTTCGATGCTGCTCGTCTTTCGGACAAATACAGCATACGAGCGCTGGTGGGAAGGCCGGAAACAGTGGGGTGATCTTGTGAACAGCAGCCGCACCTTCGCGATAAAGATTGCGGCGTTTGTGACTGAGGGCCGGGAAAAGAAGTTTTTCAGCGAAATTCTGGGGTTGTACGCGCGCACCTTGCGCAATCACCTGCAAGGTCAGCCGCATGACTTGCAGGAGTTGGCGGCGCTTGGTATACAAGGTGAATTCACGAAGCACATACCCAATCTAATCACCAAAACCATCACTGCACGCGTGGCGAAGCTGCACAAAACCAAAAAGCTTACAGATACGCAGTTTTTGGCTCTGAACAGCGAGCTGCGCAACTTCACCGACATTTGCGGCGCCTGCGAGCGTATTAAAAATACGCCGATTCCCTATTCGTACAGTGCATTCATCAAAAAGTTTATTTTCTTTTATACGATGACCATGCCTTTTGGCCATGCATTCACGCTGGGATACCTGGCCATTCCCGTGGTCATATTCATCTTCTATGTATTGGCCAGCCTCGAACTCATTGCTGAAGAGATCGAAGACCCGTTTGGTTCCGATGCGAATGATCTGCCGCTGACGCAGATCAGCACAACAATCCGCAATAATGTGGCTGAAACTCTTGAGGCGTAATTTCGGGCTCCGCGCGCAAAAAGGCGCGGACACGGCGCAATTTTAGACCGAACTCATGCTGCCGGTTTTATCCAGCTCTTCTTTGATGAATTTTTCGACGCGCTTGGTTGCATCGTTTGACAGCGTCGTGAAGAGCACTCCGCAGGTGTAATTCGCCTCGACTTCAAGGCTGCGCGTACACCAGCGCACGATGCCCTGACAGATAAACCGCAACGCCTTGCCTGGGAGATAAACGTTGATATTGATCAAGGTATTTTTCGGCAGCATGCGGTCTGTGATCATCTTCAGCCCCACGGCGCTTAGATCGGTAAGAGTTGCTTCAAAACGTCCGGCTTCAGTCCAGATGTTGTAACCGATAGTCACGTTAAGACGCAGCCGGGGCGACTTTCGGATTGTGCTCTTGAAGATTTTTGTCGGTTTGCTAATCGAGATTATGTCGCCTGACGCTGCCCGCTCAGCGGAGGAATCAAAATGAAAACGAAAATTGGCCATCGTAAACTCGACCCGCACCGCTTCTGATGCAGGAGCCTCCCGATATGCAGGATCCATTCGCACCTTAATGTGTCTGTCTTCGAGCATTTCGAGTATTCCTTGGTATTTGCGGCCCTCCGGATTTTCGTCGGCAGGAATAATCTGCAATGCAAGACTCTGGCGTAATATTGACATGTCAGCCTCCGGGACTATCTGCCTGGCGCGGGCTCAGCGATGCCGTCAATCGGATTTCATGCGCGGCAAAATACTTGACTATATGCATTCATTGCCATGTTTGCGGCGAGTGTATTTATTGTCAGACAGGCGTGCAACCGCACGCCGGGGATTATAACAGTGGAGCCGCTGAAAGAACTCACGCATAAAGTTACTGAATTGCCGCGCGGCGGCTATCTGGTGCAAACGCCGGGCGGCTATTTCCAGTTCGGCGCGCCACCTGAAACCATTAAAGACACGATGTTTTTGCCGGAAGGCGTACCAACTGTCTTCGTTTTGCCAAAACAATTTTTCAACTGGCGCAAAGGCATCAGTGTCGCCGAACTCGAATTCCCGATCTACTACAATTTCTTTCTCAAGAAACGCAAAACAATCCTCATCTGTAGCCAGGAGCAGTTTTTGCGATTCAAAACCGTTTTTAACGAAGCGGTTTTCGGTCCCCGTAATCTCGATGTTTCGAAAGATTATCTCGAAGGCCTCGAGGTGCCGGCGCTCAAGCGCGAAATGAAATTTTTCAGCAGCACGTTCAAATTTTCTGACATGGTCGGGTTTGGTCTCTTCAACGAGAAGGGCCGTTTTACCTACAAAGGCATTACCGTCAGCCAGGATGCCGAAGGTAACTTTGCGGTGAATCAGGGTGGCGAACATCTCGCCGATATTCCCGGTAAAATCGAATACAAAAAATTCTACCAGATCGGCAGCCGTCTGCACGAGCCTTTCGTGCCACCGCTCTTCGGCGTCACCTGCCTCGGGCCCAGCCACGGTTTTGATCCGCATGAAAACACTTCGGGTTTTATCATCTGGCTGAACCATAGCGGTATCATGGTTGACCCGCCGGTCAACACCACCGAGTGGCTCGAAGACTCGAACGTGAATCCGAAGTTTATCGACAGTATCATTCTCACACACTGCCACGCCGACCACGACGCAGGCACCTTTCAGAAAATTCTCGAAGAAGGCAAAGTTACGATCTACACCACCGACACGGTGATGAACAGCTTTCTCACCAAGTATTCCGCAGCGGCCAATATCGACGAAAGTTACATGCGCCGCCTGTTTGACTTTAAGGCAGTCAAAGTCGGTCAGCCATTCTTTATCCATGGCGGCCGCTTTGATATATTCTACACGCTGCACTCGATTCCCGCGATCGGCTTCACTCTGAAATTCCAGGATCAGTCGTTTGTCTATTCATCAGACCACAACAACGACCCGGAGATACACGAGAAGCTGCGTGAAATGCAGATCATCAGCGAATCGCGCTACAGCGCGCTGCGCAACTTTCCATGGCACAGCAACGTCATCTACCATGAGTCGGGCATTGCGCCGCTGCACACACCGATCAAATATCTCGATTCTCTGGCCGATGATGTGAGAAAACGCATCGTCGTCTACCACATCAGTGAAAAGGATTTTCCGAAAGAAACGCACCTGACGCTGGCAAAATTTGGCATAGAAAACACGTTGTATTTTAACGCAGCGGCACCCGAAAACGTCAAAGCGTCGCAGATTCTCAGCACCCTGAAGCAACTGGACTTCTTTGAAGACATGCCGATCTCACGCGCGCAGGAATTCATCGACATTGTCGAAATTGAAAAGTACAAGAAAGGTGATACGATCATACGGACGGGGACTGCCGGCGACCGATTCTATATCATCTACTTTGGTTCGGTGTCGGTCAGAACGCAGGATTTACAATCGCGGAAAATTTACGGCGCGTACGACTACTTCGGCGAAGTGGCGCTGGTGACTGACCAGTTGCGCACGGCAGATGTTGTCGCCGAAACCGAAGTGACGCTGTTCACCGTTGAAAAAGATAAATTCCTGAATTTTATTTCAGGCTCTGAATTTGAACGCATTCTGCTGCGCCTCGCCAAGGTGCGCGACGCCGAAACATGGAACGTCATTTCGCAGAGCCGCCACCTGAACTTTCTGACATCCACGCAGAAAACGTGGCTCGAATCGATGCTGGTGCCGGTCGAATTTACCGAGCCGGGTTCTATCTACCCCGAGGGTGTGTCGCCGCAGTATTTCTACATCATCCGTTCGGGTGAAGTGGCGGTGACCGACAATGGGCAGCACGTGGGCGAGCTCGGCCGCGGCGACGTTGTGATCCACAACGAACTGCTAAAGACAGGGCGTGAAAGTTTTACCTATTCATTCATGAACACCGGTGCCGCGTCGCTTTACGCTGTCAGCCGCGACGACGCGCTGAAATTTTTCGACCGTAATCCCGGTGTCAAAATGAAACTGCAATACGAGTTTTAAACCGTTGCAGAAATCGAATATCCGGTTCCCGTTTCACGCGACGCAGTCAGAACAACGCATTTTGCGCGATCTGATTACCCTTGCGGCGCTGAGGGAAAAAAGAGCGGCGGATGAGCACTTCGTCAAAGATCTCTTTTCGCAACTCGGTGCAACCACTGGTGCGAATGCCGTGATTGCTGCACTGCAAGAACAACTGTTCCCGCTCGAAACGCAGCTGCGGCACAAACGCGCTGAATTTCTGCACCCACTGCAGACCAGCGCCTCGCGTGCCCATTTCGATCAGACTCTCGAAACCGATGAGATCGGCATGACGGTGAAAATCCGTAATGCCGAAGATTATGCTGCATTCAAAACTGCGTTGTTAAATTTTGATTACTCTGCATGGCAACGGTTGTGCGAAGGCGAACGCGTCGATGCGGATTGATACGCTTTATCTCGAAACGGCAGCCGAATCGCAGCCGGCAACGCAGCTCATTCTGCAGAAGCTCGAACCGCAAACGGTCGAACGTATCGACGATTACCAGAACATTTTTTCTCGACGCAAGGTGCCCTACCTTGCCAAACGCGACCACCGCAACGTTATTGTGGCTGTAAAGCGGGGTGCGCTCGTGCGCGAGGCGCCGCCGGCATACGGTTATGGCAGCGATGATCTGCACTATTACTACATCCATGCCTTTAACTGCGTCTATGAATGCGAATATTGTTATCTGCAGGGCTATTTCAGCTCACCCGACCTGGTTTTTTTTGTGAACCACGACGAGATTTTGCAGGAGATGCAACGGTTGGTGGACGTTCACCCCGATAAGACTGTCTGGTTTCACGCTGGCGAATTCAGCGATTCGCTCGCGCTGTCGCATATTACCGGCGAGCTGCCGCAGTACTGGGATTTTTTTCGCGCCAATATCCGGGCGCGGCTCGAACTCAGAACCAAATCAAACAATCTGACGGCGCTGCGGCAGCTCGAAGCGCTGCAAAACATCACGGTCAGTTTCTCCCTATCTGTTGTCTCTCAGGCAGAGCAGTATGACCGCGAGGCGCCTTCGGTTGACGCACGGTTAGGTGCGATGCAGCGCCTGAGCGAAATGGGTTTCAGGCTCGCGATCCACTTTGATCCGATCATCTGGCAAGAAAATTTTGCCGGCGAATTTGACGAGTTGAGCGCGCGTATCGCGGCAGATGTGGGTTTCGCTGCGATCGATTACATTTCTGTCGGCGCTGTTCGGTTCGCGAAGGATGTATTCCGTGAGGCGAAGATCAACTACCCGCAGTCGGGTATGTTCGCGCGTAACTTCATTCAGGGCAATGACCAGAAGATGCGCTACATTCGGCCGCTCAGACTGGCCTTTCTCGAAAAGGCGCGCGAGATTCTGAAAAAGCATGGTTGCCCTGAAGAAATAATTTACTTTTGTATGGAATGAGTTCACGTTTTATTGTTGCTCTCACCGGTGCCTCGGGGGCACACTTTGGCCTGCGCCTCATCTGGCAACTGAGCCATAGCGAAGGTGAAACGGATCTGATTCTTTCACCGGGGTTCGCCCAGGTGCTCGAAGCGGAAGAGAGCGACAGAAACCCCGGCACGTCACTTGAAGATCTGTTTGCACTGATCAGCGACCTCTACGGGCCGATTGGAGACAAACACCGTTTCGATCTTTGCGGCTATCACGACATCTCAGCGCGTGCAGCGAGCGGTTCAGCTGAATACCGCGCGATGGTCGTGGCGCCCTGCAGCATGAAAACCCTTGCCGCCATCGCGCACGGCCTCAGTCAGAATCTGATTGAGCGCGCGGCAGACGTGTGTCTCAAAGAACGCCGTACATTGATCGTCTGCCCGCGCGAAACCCCACTGAGTGCAATCCACCTTGAGAACATGCTGACGCTGACGCGGGCCGGCGCCACCGTCATGCCGCTGATGCCCGGTTATTATAACCGGCCGCAAACGCTGGATGATCTGGCTGACTTTATGGTTGATCGCATTTTTCAGCACGCGGGTATCGCCAAACGCACAACCCGGCCCTGGCGATCGTGACACGCATTATTTCGAGCTGTCTTTTTACCGCATCGCTTTCTGCGATTGCCGTCGAATACAATCTCGACAAACCGCTGGAGTTCAAACTGGGTTGGAGCTTTCTGCGTACGGACGATATCTACCTGCAGCACCAATGCAACGCAGCGACTGCGGCGCGCCACCGGCGGCACGTTCTGGATTATACCGCGACGATGCGGGGAAAACTTGGGCTCGCTTCCGGTACAGAAACACTGCAGATGCGCTTGCATGCCGATGCGCGAATGTATCGCAACCGCATGAAATTTTCCCGGGAGCGCGAAGCGCATTACAACAGCGCACGGAATATTCTGACGAGCCACTGCGGTGCGTCGAATGCCGCGATTGAACAGCAGCTCATACTCTATTTATTGCGCGACGAACCTTTGCGGACCTGGCAACGTATCTTCGTTGCCGAAGTGCTACCAGGTAATGGGAAAAGCAATTATTTCGGTGATTCAGCCAGGAAAGAACCGGCTGCACTCGCTGAGGTTATGCTTTCGAACCACACCCCGGGCAAAGCCGATCGGGCGTTGCTGGCGCGTCTGGCTGCCTTTCTGCAAAAGAGTGGTAAACTGCAAGAGTTCGCGCTGGCGCTGGCCAGGGATCGGAGTTTCGATGATACGGGAATGGAAATCCTGGAGCTCACTACCGGCATGCCGATCAGCGCGCTGCAGGCAAAGCTTGCCGACAAACCAGTGGCAAACGGGCACAATAACACTTTACGCAAACTCAAACGATAACAGGTTAATCCGCGATGTATAATGCTATTCTGACCTTTGCAGCCGCGGCCGGCGCGCTGAGTTGCCTGCTCTGCATCGTGCAAATCGCGAAACGACTCAGCGGTCCGCAGATTGCTGACCCAACAGCAATCCCGGCGCAGCAACCCACCGGCTATACAAAATACCTGAGCCGTGTGCTGGTGTTTTCGCTGTTGGTCTACATGGGGGCCGCAGCCTTCGGCTATTATCTTGAATACGTTCGTCATGGCCTGAACGATGCTGTTTTGCTCGCAGCAAGCATCTGCGGATTTATCATCTTTCTGATCGCTGCATTACTTTCAGAAAAGTTGCACACGCTTATGCAGCAGCGCGTATTGCTGCTGCAGAAGGCCTCGATGAGCCGCCTGTTCAGGCATTTTTTGTATGCGGGCGCACTATTGGGTCTGGGGGCGACATTGTTTGCTCTTGGCTATCTTGTGCTGACAGAGCGATTGAATGCACTCTCATTAGAGCTGGTTCTGCTGCCCGCATACGGCGCGGCACTGGTGCTTTACTGGCTGCGTTTTAACGTATCGCTGATCGCGCGCGCCAGCGATTATGCTTTCGAACTCATGGGTCGCCAGGAATCGATCATACCGCTGATCGGCGCGGCGAACCCGCTGTGGCGACTGCGCCAGAATCTCGCGGCGGTGAATCGCTTTTTCTTCTATCACATGGAATATCTGGTGCTGTGCGTCGTGGTATTGCTCGTCACAACACAAATTGAGATGCAGGCGCGCATCGCCATCAAGGGCCGCTTCTCGATCGCGCTGATTGTCTTCGCAATCGGCATCGTTTCTGCTATTCCGGCGTTCTTTATCATGCGCGTGCGCGATAAAACTTCTCCTGAAACCTTTTTATGGAATATCCGCATTGGTTATATTGCTGCGATCAGTATTCAGGCAGTGCTGGCCTATTTCATTCTGGTTGTGGTGATGCACGTGCACATCAAATATTTCTGGATCATCTTTCTGGGCTCGATTACCGCTTTGCTGCTCAATGTTTATTCAGCTGTATTCGTGGCAGAGAACCACAAGACCGCACGCAGCCTCATTGCCGCTGCCGCGAGCTCCGTCTCGACTGTTATCCATCGCGGCATTGCTTCGGGCATGCGTGGCGCGGCGATTCCCGCGCTCATCATTGCGTTCATGATGTCTCTGGTTTACCTTTTAGGTGTGATTGAAGAGCGCGGTGAAGACCGTTTTACGCACGGCCTGTTTGCTCTCTCTCTCGCGCTGACCTCGATGGTGTCGCTGTTTACCGTGGCGCAGGCAACCGCGATTATCATGCCATTGGCCTCCACGGCGATTGCACGCATTAAATTGACGGCCCGAAAAGGTGAGAAAAACGACTTGCTCGAAAAATTCCGTAACCTGCGCAGCGTCTCGGTGCCCTCGTATGTACTGCACGGCAAGATTATGTTTTCTTCCCTGGCGATCCTTATCTTTCTTGTTTATGCGCAGGTCTTAAGCGAGGCCGGCACCGCGTCACTGTTCAAACATCTGACGCAAACAGCGATGCTGCTGATAGGCGCAATTGCCTCGTACTTTCTTTCGGCGCGCATTAACGAACTCGTGCTCAACCTCGGTCCGTTACTCGTGCGCGAGACCAGCCGGCAGTTCCGCGAACTCGCAGGTCTCAGCGATGCCGGGGTAGAACCCGATCTGAAAAGTTTATGGCGCATCGCGGTGAAATATCTGACGCGCAAAGTATTGCCGCTGTTTTTCGGCACCATGGCCTTGCCGGCTGTGTCTTGTCTGTTGGGTGGCGCTTATGGCCTTGCGGGTTATCTCGTCGGTTTCGGTTTTTTCAGTTTTCTCAACGGCAACAGTTGGCTGACAACCGGTGCCGCCTGGTCGAGCGCACGCCATGCCGCAGAAGCAGATGCACAGCTCAACCGCCATACCGCGCAGCTTGAAGCGCTTGTGCAGGCCGACATCGTCGGCGATTCGATGCACGAGGCGGCGGCGCCGACACTCTCGGGTGCCCTGCTGGCCACGATTATCGGCGCCTTGCTCTTTACGCCCGCCACGCTGGAGCTGCACGAAAAAATCCGCGACTTTGTGAAGACTGTTTTGTAATCTGGAAAATCGTTCGCTGCTTCAGGCGCCGGCCATTATTTCGACATTCGCGTGGATGTGATAACCTGCGGCTGCGTGTGCCGCAGTTTGCAGCATGAACGCTGCAAGGTGTTTTGCCGGCGTAGGCTGAACAGCATTCAACCCCGGTAATTTGAACAGGGGTGACATGACCTTGGCCGCGGCGCTGGCAAAACCTTCGCCCGCGCGATGTTCTTTGCGTTCGCCGATCAGCAGCGACGGCCGGTAGACGTGTACAGATGCAATGCCTACATTGCGCAATGCCTCTTCGATTTCTCCCTTCACCCTATTATAGAATATGCGTGAGCCTGCTGCGGAGCCATGCGCGGTCACTACATGCAATGACGGTGCGCCGAGGGCCTTGGCCACTTCGGCAAAGCGTAACACGAAATCAAAATCGACCCGGCGAAATTCAGCCTGGCTGCCTGCCTGCTTAATCGTCGTACCCAGAGTGCAAATCGCAATCGGCGATTGAGGTTTGCCGGAGAAGACAGGTTCGGCTGTAAAATTATAGCGAATATTTTTGACGCGCTGGTCTGCGCTGTCGACTGGCTTGCGGCCCAAAAGCCAAATCGTGCCTGTGTCCGCTGAAGCCAAAAGCTGTGTGACAACCTCAGAACCAACGAGTCCGGTTGCACCGGCGACGATATATTCCTGCGGCATCTGCATCCCCATGACTCACCGGGGTTGTAGCGACAACCGGCTTTTTATTCAAGAAAGCGCGCACGCAAGGCCGGTGTCGGTACGTAGCAGGTTTCTTTTTTGCCGAACCAACGATAGCGGTTGCGCGCAATAAAACGATACAGTGGATTGCGCAAAAACCGCGGAAGGACATATCCTAGATACCCCAGGGTGTACCACGGTTGCCGCAAATAGCGACTGATACGCAAAACAGCATCAGATTCAACGTACAAGACGCCTGCTTCGAAAAAAATGATGCTGTCAGGTACTTCGCTCAGCATCTTTGCCGCGCGCAGGCGAAAAGCTTCACTCTGCAGCGCAGCAAATTTCAACGTCGGTATTTTCTCGCGGTGGAGAATGAATTGCACGGCCCCATTGCACAGATTGCAGATACCATCAAAAAAGACGATGGCTTCAGCCGAAGTGGTGGCCACGCCCTGAGCCACAGATCTCGCCGGGTCACCGGCGAGCGCAGAGCCCGACTCAGGTGTGCGCGTTGATCCAACCGACAATGTCGCTCAGTACCTGGCGGCGGTCTGACAATGGCTCATTCATTGTCTCGTGGTAAAAACCCGGATAAAGCTTAATGGTCTTGTCTTGCGAGCTCAGCCCCTGGAAGAATGCTTTGCTGCCTTCTGCCAGGGCAATGCCGTCGGCATCGCCATGGATCACGAGAATCGGCAGTGTGATTTTGCTGGCCTGTTCGAGCAAGGCTTCACCGGTCGCAAACAGATCGACACCCATCTTCATGGAAATTTTGCCGTGCACGAGCGGATCATTGATGTATGCCTGGACAACATTTTCGTCACGCGAGATCAGTTTTACGTCGAGTCCCGCGGGCACGGTTACCGCAGGTGCAAATTTTGAGATTAATGTGCCGATACCTTTTTTGATCGCCTGTGCGGTATCGAGCGCGGGCTTGAAGGCGCCGCTCGATACAATCAGTCCCTTTAGTTCTTTCGACACCTCGGGCTTGAGCGCAGCCAAAGTGGCGATCAGACCGCCCATCGAGTGGCCAAGCAGGATCATCGGCGCTGAAGGATTTTCTTTGCGTGCTTTTGCAATAAGCACTGCGAGGTCTGCGGCGTACGAATTAAAATCGTCGATATGACCGCGTTTGCCGGGTGTTTTACCATGGCCGCGCGCGTCGAGCGCATAGACCGCGGTATTCTCATTCTCCAGTGCCGCGATCAGGTTGCCATAACGGCCCGAGTGTTCGCCGAAGCCGTGCTGCACAACGAGCACCTTCTTAATGGTCGTGGGTTTCCACGTCTGGACAAAAAATTCAAAGTTATCAGCCGGGTTCCGCACCGTCGAAGCATTCTGCTGCATGGGCCATTGGATGAGTTTGCTTTGGGCGGGCAAACTCAATTCAGCGCAGAATCTTGCTGGTGAACAGGGCTGGCAGGTCGCCGAAGCTGACCCATTTGTTGAACCAGAGACGGTAATAGACGAAAAAAGAGCAGAAGTACAGTAACAAGATTACCAGCATCACTGCGGTTTTGCGGTATTTGAAAGTCTTGCCGAGCTCAACCACGTACTTTAGCACCGCGTTCGTCATCTGCTCGATGTATGACAGCAGAAAATAGAACAATACCACCACGAGCAGCATGCCCATCAGAGTCACAAATGCGGGGGATATATACTTTTGCAGGCCTATAATTTGTAAATTGACGACCTGCACGATAAGGTCAATGACCAAAAGTGCCAGAATGCGGAAGGCGACACGAATCACCCTGACCTGCCATGAGACTCCCGCTTTGGTCATGGTTTGGCCTGCGCTTTGGCTGATTTGGAGGACCACAACAGCCGGTTTTCTCTTTCGGTTTTTTTCTGCATGAGCTTGTTCAGATTCTGTGCCATTGCCATATTGATGCGCTGGCCTTCGGGTGAATTGAATACCTTGAACTTATTCAGGGGCTCCCGCATGTTCTTATGCAACTCTTCGGCGACAAAATCACCCTCAGAACTGAGGTTGTCGATTGTGCGCCAGATATCCACCGCGCGCTTCGCCACGCGTGCCGACATCGGGTTGCCGGGGTCAGACATCGCGCTTTCCCAGAAGACGCGGCCCTTTGCAAACGTCGCATCTTTCAGGCGGTAACCAGCCGGAGTTGTTTCCGCAAGATAATCCAGAATTTCCGTGCGCTTGAGATAATAGTGCTGCAGCGCGTCGCGGTCATTCTTGATGCCTTTCTTTTCAGCCAGCGGCAGATAACGTTTCACAACTTTATCGAGTGTTTGCACACGGATGTTGTCTTTGCCCGCCGGTGGCAGCGCGTCGATATGGCGTTTCACTTCAAATAACAGCTTGAGCGCGCGCCCCTGGATTTCGTAGATATTCTCGATGGCGAACAGAATTTCTGTCGCATACTTCGTGCCCTTTTTGCGCGAAACCACATCCAACGCCTTGCGCAAAAATTCTTCTTTGTTCAGCGCCTCGTGAAAGTAGTCGATGGCGAGATAGGTCATGTCGGGATGAAAGGAGGATGCCACGCGCTGCAAATTTTCAAAATACAGATCGCGTATCGCGCGCGGCAAATCCCCTTCGTTGGGGTCGTAGGAACCAAAATCTTTGAGAAAACGGTCGAGCTGTTTTTCTTTCGCCTCAGAAAGTGTTTCATCAAAGTATTTGCGGCGTGCCGCATCATCAAAGGCGAGCTTGCCGGCAGTACCCTGGTTCGGGCGGTTTATCACAACCTTCGATCTTTTTTTGTGGGGAATAGCCTTGCCTTCACGCCATAAACGGTAATTTTCAATCACCTCATTGCGCTCTTCCATGCGCTCGAGTTCTTGCGGCGCTTCTTTGATCTCATCGCGGAATGGTTTGTCGATGGTTTTCAGCGTCGGAAAAATATCCTTCGCAATAATATTGCGGTAGTCCCGCTTGCGCTTGCGGTATTCTTCAGGAATACTCTGGTTGACCTGCGCACCGTCTTCTTTGGCGCCGAAGTTTTCGCTGAGCTGTTCGCCCTCTTCGGTGCGTTCCAACTGCTCCTTCCATTTGCCGCCGGGTATGCCATATTCTTCGGCAAAATCGCCTTTACCGTTCTTGCCCGAATCGGCCATCGGCCCGTGCTCGAAGCCGCCACCATCGTCGGGGTTACCTTCTTCACCCTGTTGCCCCTGCTTTGGGGGCATCACCTGTGCCGAAAGCTGAATCATCGGCTGGTTGCAGATTTCCAGTTCTTTTGCTACGGTACCTTTGATGGCGAGGTGCGTGAAAAAAGACAGGTGTATCAGCGCAGACAACCAGAGAAATAACGCCCAGCGCTGCCGCTGTATAAACTGAAAAAATCCACCAAAAAGTTCAGATGCCATCGTGTTTCAAGCCGGGCTATTGCTCAATGCGTTTCGCGCCACTGTCCATCCGCTTGCCTTTCAAGCAAAGGCGCGTTGTCAATGAGTTTGAAAAGTTGATTAAGGGCTGTAAGGAGCTCCATAAGGATCATAATTTGGGTCGCAAGCAGCGCTGCCGGGAGCATTGACGCAACCGATGTTAATCCGCGTCACCCGTCCGTTATATAAAGACGTGACGTACAAATAGTCCCTTTTGGTGCTCTTGGTTGTCCCGCCGACATAGACCAGACCATGGGGTTCTGCGTAATAATCGGGTGGGTAGTACGACACGCCCGCATAAGGATCGCTTGTCGGTGCCGCTGCCGTCATTTCCCAACCGACTTTTCCGTGTCCAATCCAACCGGCAAAATTGCCGGTAATCAGCCAGCGGCTGATCCGGTTATTGAGGCGATCAGCTACGTAGAGGTAAGTTCCGTCCGAAGTGACGGCTGATGGATTCTTGAAATCTTTTGCGGCCCCCGAGCCACCCGATGAAACGGCCGCTGCCATGGATTGCCAGCCATCGATGCCGTTGCCTATCCAGCCTGTGGAGTTGCCGGTCGCAATATCGACGCGCACGATGCGATGGTTCGATTCATCCACGACATAGAGGTTTGTACCTTGGACGATGATGCCCCGCGGATCGCGAAAATAACCCGCAGTATTGCCAAAATTATTCGCCGGGACTGCCGTTGTCGCGGTGTTCCAGGCATCGTTGTTGTTGCCGATATAAGCACTGAATGCACCGGTAGATTTATTGCGCCGAATAATGCGACGTCCACCGTAATCGACAACATACAAATATGTCGCATCGCTGGTCAGTGTCCACGGCAACAAAAACATTCTCGGATTATCTACCGAGCCGCTGTTATAGAGCGTCAGCGGATCGGTCACATTACCTGCGCCTTGCCACAGATCATCGTTGGCCACCCAGGTACTTTGCCCAAAGCCCAACCAGCCGACAAAATTCCCGGCCGAATCATATTTTACGATGCGGCGATTGTTCGAATCCGCCACGTAGATATTGTGCGCCGAGTCGACATGAATGCCGTAGGGAGTGTCGAAGTTATGCGCGCAATAACCGTTGAGATACCGGTTAATCGCCGTATCCCACGGATTACCCGTGGTCGGACAAGTTGTGGACACATTACCCAAACGTCCCAGAGCCGCGCCCGTATCCATATTGAGCTTCTGCACGCTCATATTATTAAAATCCGAAATATAAAGAAAATTATTGGAACTGCCTGCCGCGTACGCGGCGATGCCGCTGGGGCGATAGTAGACGCCGTTCCGGTTGTTGGCCCATTGTGCGCCGGTGTCTGTTTGCCATTCAAAATCGGGGGACGCCTGCGTGCCAAAAGTATTTAATCCCACCCACTTACTGTGGTTGCGTTTCAGTACCAGATTGTTGTTGAGCGCACGGCAACTGCCGCTTTTGTTCGGATTGTAAGCGATCATGTGCACGACATCATTCGTGGCAAAGCCCAATGTCGACGAAAGCGGAATATTCTGACCCGCATCATAAACTCGCAATGCCACGGAGGCCGGTGGTGAACCCGAAATGAGCGTATTCTCAACCGTCATATTGATGACATATCGGATCGGTAATTCGCCCGCGACGGCATTTGTGCCGGCAGTATCAGGCGGCGTCTGGTCGCCAGCAACCTTGTGTCGGAAAATAAAATAAGAGTTGGGTTTCAGGCCATATGAGCCGTCTGCGCACTTGGGCGCTTCAAAGTTGAAAGGAATCACGGCCGGGTACCGGGCTTTGATGCTGGCACAGTTATTCAATGTGCCGGAAATTCCGATCTCCGTATTGCAAAAACTCAGACGACTGGCCATGCCGGTCGTGGCGGTGCCATCGAGAGCAATCGTGTCAGTCACCGGAATGCCGAGCAGCATCAGGTAGTGTGTCATCACAAAATCGCCGTAAATCGAGGCAAAATTCTGGCCGGGTATGTATTTCTGTATCATCGTTTCCACACCGGTAATGCTCTGGTCTTGCAGCGTCATGAGTTCTGTCAGCATCGTTGCGCCGCTGCCGCCGCTCTGTGCTTCTGCACGGTGGCGCAGGTAGTTGAAGAAAAGATTGCTCTGCAGGTATCCGATGATTTTTGACGCCCAGGTAAGAAAATCTGTCAGTTGCGGGGCATCCTGATAATAGTCGATAACGGACGGCGATGCCAGTTGTGTCAGGCGCAGCGACTGTACATTCGCCGTCGCAATGGTGGCGTGCGGCGCATTTTCAGCAATTCCCTCCGCGATCCACAGGTCATGGTTCACCAGGCGCTGCTTGACCACGCGTTTGCTGTAAGTGAAAAGATGCGATAACTCATGTATCACGATGTCATTCACCTGCGAAGGATTGTTGATGTATCCCGGGTTCAGGTCGTAATGGACAATACTCATCTCATTACTGTACCCGCCAAGCTGGCCGATATAACTGGCGTATTGTTGCAGCGCGACGGGATCGGTGTACAGCTTCTGCGTGAATTCACTCGAATACAGATCGCGGGGGGAGAAAAAACCGCCCACATAATTTCCCGTGGTGGCATAATCATCCTGAATATTGTAGGCGAGTATCACCACGCGGGCACCGTCGTTGGTGTAAGGATGTTCCCCGGCACCATAAATGTTCTTGAGGTTGGTGTAGGCCGATTCCATCGTGGTCAGCACCGAAGAGGCCTGTAGCGACGACATCGTTGCGCTGCTCGAATCGCGATACAGAACAAAATGGGTCGATACCGCCAACTGCGTGGCATTGAGTTTGTAGAATGGAGTGAAACTACCCAGCATTGCGTCGCTCGCGGCAGTGCGGCTTTTTACCCAGAAATCCCAGGTCGCCGGCCCACCACTGGCACCCATACCGGGCTTGGTGACCGTGGCCACGACCGGTTGCGCCGGCAGAACATTCTGTTCTGAAAAGACCACTGCAGCTTCACCCAGGCGGGCGCAGTTGAGCACCAGCGCTACGGTGGCTATTGCCAGCAGCTTCGCGGTGCGGATCGATGATCGGTTATGTGACATAATTTTGGAGGGAACGAGTATTCACTATTCCTGTCTTAATATATCGTCTGAGACGGTCTGCAAGCCAAATTTAAGACGGGGATTTCATTTGTATGGAGGCGGAACAGCTTGGATTCAGCGGAATACGGGCATGCCGGCTTTGAGCATACCCAGCTCAGCCAGCTTAACGGGTTTCGCCTTTGCTCCGGTATGGGTAGGAAAATGAACCTTCATCCGCACCGGCCTACCTGAGACAATGGAAAATACCGTCTCGCCCATCAGAAATCCACTGCCGCCAAGAAGTACTTCGCCAGCGGACACAGAATGAATTTTGCCTTTGAGCGATTTGCGGATTTCAGGCGGGTTGCCGGGCTTATCTGCCTGTGAGACCATCGGCTTTGTCCGCTGCCCGGAAAGTATCGCCGCCAACAGATTGCGTGATTCGAAGGATTTGTCAAAGCTCTCTATTGGCACAATTTCCCCATTTGCCGCATAGTGTAATAATTTCAAGGCATCGCCACGGTGCTCGAAGCGGCCGTCTGAAGCCGCAACAACCCAGCCGGTTGCCGTCTGCAGGTAGGTGGCAATTTTTGTCAGATCGACAGTCCGCCAGATAGTTGCAGTGCCGTCATCTGAACTGGTTAAGAACAAGTCGTCTGTTGCAGACATGCGAATTTCTGTGAATCTTGCAGTTTCGCCGCTTTCAGCTATACGCTTGCCTGCTTTGTCCCAAAGTATGATTCGGTTTGCATAAATCCCTATTAAAAAATCGCCTTTGGGAGAGTATTCCAAATAACTATAGAACATATTATCGCCGGAGCCGGCCTCACACGTATTCCGCTGCACACCATCAGGTTTTAAGATTGATACTGTAGACAGAAGGGAATAACCGTATTCACCCTTGCTCATCGGTGTAAATCCACCAGTCGTCAGGCCAATTCGGTGCGTCCCGAGCAAATCGATCTCAGAGTCCCTTAACCTGATAGAATAGAATTTATATGCCACGGCCCAACCGTCATCTGGTGGAACACTCTGCCTCAATACCACATATTCGCCGTCAACGCTGCGTGCGCTGACGGATTTGTCATGAAGTAGACCGAGGGATTTGAGGCTAATACGTCGGGGAATTTTCTCTGCAGCATTCTTGTGGATGATTAATTCATTGCCATTAACCGATTCAATGAACGGCGAGCGGAGAAATTTTTCGAGAGAGAATTTTTCAATGAGATCGCGCAGGGAAAACCTGGTAGTGCCGCTTTGGGTGAATTGAATATTCACAGGAACCGATTCTGGCAGACAAACAACATGCGGAAGATTTTCCTGGTGCAGGATGACGGTGCGAGTGCAGGCTAACAGTTTGCCATCCGAGCTAACGGGTGCAAAAAGAAGAGGGTGATCCAAGCGGTGTTTGTGGGTAAGCTCGCCCTGAAGATTGTGAACAAATACTTGGCCCTTATGGTCGGCACTGACCAAATACCGCCCGTCGGCTGAAAACCGAAGATAGTTTACCATGCCCGAATGCAGGCCGAAGAACAGAAACGCTGACCTTTTTGAGAACGCGACCCTGCCGGTAGATAAATCCAACACCGTGATATTGCTTTCATAGTCCGAAGCGGCGAGATACTTACCATCGTTTGATATTGTCAGAATACCATTCTGGTGGCTGAGACCGATCTCCCACCGTGTTTTTAATGCGAACGGGGCCTCACCGGTGATGTCGTAGAGTTCAACAGCATTTTTATATGCAAGTACGGCCACGCCTGAGGGTGACACCACTGCGCCGCTGCAGAATTTTTTATCCTTGTCCTTGAGCGTTAATAAGCGCGCGGATTTTCGTAGATCTACGACCTGGGCCCGAACGCCGCTACCACACCAGATTACGTAGCGCAAATCAACGCTAACGCCATAACCAAACCCGAGATGGGTAAAATCAGGCATCGAACCGGAAAGAATTAGCTTTCCATCGCTTGCCCTCAGCAACTCGTACGAAAACCCTGCACCCAGATCGGTCCCCCGAAAAAGAAGAGCGCGCTGTCCGTCTTCCGCGAGTTGAAAACGCTGAATCTTGGCTGTACCTGTCCGCTGGATTACCAGCTGCGCTTCCTCAGAACTCGGTTGAACAGCAATCACAGAAGTAAGGCTGTTTATGACTAATGCGAAACCAAAAAAGCGAATCATTGCCAGAACCTGCCTAAATAGCTATCCATTCTAATTTCAGCCTTGGATACATTTCATAATCTCCGATGATCACCTGATATATACCTTGTCCCCTTTCGTCAGCCTCGCCGCCGCGGCGGGGGAAGCCTTGGCCTTAAGTTTTGTGTGCATGTTCTCGCCCGCGATCAG
>Ga0154020_10003653_pt1 | contig 18481 bp, 16 predicted proteins | sample Klosneuvirus_201_FD_109709 | JGI IMG/M metagenome (GOLD analysis project Ga0154020, IMG submission 109709) | Active sludge microbial communities from wastewater, Klosterneuburg, Austria - Klosneuvirus_20160825_MG | ecosystem: Engineered > WWTP > Aerobic digester > Activated sludge | place... | reverse complement strand
TGCATCACTGTTTAAATAAAGGAATCCATCATCTATCCCCAACGGATTATGTATAGCGAAATTTACAAAATGTAATAAACATCCACCTCTGAAGCCAACTGCAAATGTACTTACAATACAAAGATAAAAAATAATTTTTTTCATTTTAAACTTTTTTTAATTAATGAAATTTTTAAAGAAGCTCCGACTGCTTCGATACAAAAATCTATTTTACATAAAGAATAAACAAAGAAAGATTTGCCATATTGTGGCACAAACAAATTATCAAACCTTAACGAATTACTTAAATATGTTGATATTTTCATTTTTTTATATGAAATTGACTTTTTTAATGTGGCATAATTTTAACCATGGAAAATTCCCAGTTAATAGAATCTCTAAGGACTTTAGATAAAAATGAAATTAAAGAGTTTGGGAAATTTATCCGGTCTCCTTACTTTAATAACCGAAGTGAAGTGATCAGATTTTTTAATTATATAAAAAAATTCTTTCCTGAGTTTAAATCAAATGAACTGAAAGAAGAAAACATTTTTAAAAAAGTATATCCTGATAAAAAATACAGCAGCGTAATGACAAGGAAATTAATTTCACTTACATTAAATCTGTTGTTAGACTTTTTGACAATAGAAGATTTTAAGGAAAATAAAAATGATTATAATGTGAAAATGCTGGACATGCTTAGAAAAAGAAAGCTGCCTGCTTTATTTCAAAAAAGATCCCGCATTACCGGTAAAAATCTAAATATCAGCACACTTGATATTTATTATTATGAACAAAAGCTGAAGTTCACTTCCATCCAAAACGGATATTTTCTTAATTCGGATGAAAGTTCTTTTGTAGATGGTTTGCAAAACGAACTGAATGATCTTATAGAATTTTTTCTGACAGGTGTTATTTTACAATATATCCGTCTCAGTGAATGGTCTAGACAACTTAATAAAAAATTTGATCTAAAGTTTTATGATGAGATTTTAAAATATATGTCTGCGGATGATGAAAGAGAAGTTACCTTGTATAGTATGTATTTTAATATGCTGATGCTGCTGAATACTGAAGATGAAAATTATTTTAAAAAACTCATAATCAGCAGGGATACTCTTAAAGCAAAACTCGGAAAGATTGATGATTACAATGTACAGATAGTGTCAATGCAGTACTGCCACAAAAAAGTACAGAAAGGATATCCTGAGTACCGAAAGCAAATGTTTGAAATTACCAAAAAACTTCTCGCGGCAGATCTCATTCCGGATGGATTTATAGAACCATATTTTTTTACAAATATTGTGCGCAATGCATCATTATTAAATGAGTTTGACTGGCTGGATAATTTTCTCAATGAATATAAACACAGACTTAATCCTGAACTTTCTGATGAAATCACAAATTACTCTCAGGCAATGATAGAATCTGCCAAAGGAAATTTTGAAAAATCACTTATGCATTTTTCAAAGATAAAAATTGAAAGATCAAATATGAAACTGGATATGAAGAATCTGCTGATCATTATTTATTATGAATTGAATTTTATTGAAGAACTGATTTCGCTGATAGATACCAATAAACATTTTCTGCAGAGAGACAGATCTGTATCTGATAGTTACAGACAGGTTAGTTTGTTACTGATGAATTTTGTATCTGAGCTAATAAAAATAAAATCAAGCAATAAAAAGATCTCAACACACGGTTTGAGAAAAGAAATAGAAAAATCAGATTATTTTATTTTTAAAGAATGGCTGCTTAAAAAAGCAGAAGAGTTAAAATAAATAATACAGTAAAGATCCTGTTTCAATCATCAGATATAAAATTTATGATTGAAATTAAAATGTAAATATAACATATTTAAACACCTCCAGAATATATTATAAAATTAATCAGAAAGTTATTTCTTTCAAATTAAAAAAATATAATTTTTTAAGTTTACAGCTAATTTCAAAGAATATTATTTTAATCAGGAAAAGGAATATACATTCTGACTTTTATAAAGTAATCACCAGTAAAATCTCTGAATTATTTACATTAATAAAATTTTCGTTATCAGCTTTATTTTGTAACTGTGACTTACAACAGTTTACAGGAATAAATACGAGTTTACTATCGGATAAAATAAAAATATTATTTTTGCAAACTCGTTTAAGCCTTTAGAAAAATACCATTTGTACAGGCGGGAATGCAGGTACATATTCAATAATCAAAATAAATAAAAATGAAAAATGTAATTCTAACATTGTTCCTGGCTTCATTTCTCTTTGCATCCTGCGGAGAAAAGAAAGAAGGAAAAGAAGAAGCAAAAAAAGAATCAAAAGAAGAAGTAACCGCAAAAAATGATGTAATGACACAAGAACTTCAGCAGGCAAAAACACCGGCAAAGATAATTGAAGTTTTAAAAGAAGGTAATGCAAAATTCGTAAAAGGAGATTTAACATTTACAGATTATCCAAAGCAAATAATAAAGACTTCCACCGGGCAGTTTCCATCTGTTGTGGTTTTATCCTGTCTTGATTCGAGAGTTCCTGTAGAAAAGGTTTTTGATCTGGGGATAGGTGATGTTTTTGTTGCCAGAGTTGCAGGCAATATCGTCAATCCTGACATTCTGGCAAGCATTGAATACGGCTGCAAAGTAGTCGGTTCGAAACTGGTAGTCGTGCTCGGCCATACTGAATGCGGCGCTGTGAAAGCTGCAATTGACGATGTCAAGCTTGGAAACATAACTGAACTTTTAGAAAAGATAAAACCTGCAGTCGATAGTCTGTCAAAATTTGAAGGTGAAAAAACTTCTAAAAATGTAAAATTTGTAAATGAAGTAACCGTTGAGAATGTTGATGTGGCTATGGACAACATCAGAAAGAACAGTCCGATCTTAAAAGAAATGGAAGAAAAAGGTGAGATCGATATTATTGGCGGGATGTATGATGTGAATACAGGTGCTGTTACTTTTATAAAATAACTAATATAAAATTTTCAAAAACAGATTTTTATTTTTTTCAGGATATTTATAAAAACATCCGGCATGAATATACAGCCGGCTGTTTTTTTATTAACAAATTTTACTTTTAAAATTTATAACTTTAGTAAAATAATAATCTGTACAAAACAATTTATTTTTCATTTGATCTTACAAGTTGATAAAGCAGTTGTTTGTCCAGTTCAACAGGCTTTCCGTTTTCATCAAACAGCTTTTTAAAATTAAATGCGTAAGATGTCGGTCCGTTATCATGTATAAATTCAAGCCTTTGACATGCCTCTTCTCTTGTAGGCAATTTATCATCTTCTATCCACCAGGCGACATATGTCGGCCATTCCGGTTTGATAATCCATTCCTCACGAAGTTTTAAAGCAACTCCGTGATTATTTTTATAAGCAAATGCGCAGACTGATTCTATATCCTTCCATAAACTTAATGTTGCAGGAGCGGCTGCATGAAGTTCCTCATTAAAAAATTTTGGTGAAACATATTTTCCCCATCTGATATTGTCCAATTCTATAAATCCTACGGAGTCTCTTGCCTGCTGAAACACATCTTCAATTTTATCAACGAATCCCTGTACCTGAGGATGACCGTATTTTTCCTTTAGAATTGTAAAAGTATAAAATGCTATTCTTGGCATATTAAATTTGAAAAATAATTTTTAATAATTTTACGAATAATAATAATATAAAAGAGTATTAACAATTAATTTATATACTCCCAATAAATTTAAATCCGTTGCATGTCAATTTATCAAGAAAGAAAATTTATCTGTAAAGTAAAAATTTACTAAGCTGAATGATACGTTGAAAATTGAAAAATGAAAATTGCTGTTTATTGTACCATAAACTTCGACATCTCAGACTTCTTAAGCTTCCCTTTTTTTCTGTAATATTCTTTTATCATAACAAAAATTACCGGTGTTACAAATAATACATGTATAGCAGAAGTAATTATTCCGCCTATCAGCGGAACAGCAAGAGGCTTTGCAAGATCAGCTCCGGTTCCGGTCGCCCACATTACGGGTATCAGACCGAGCAGCGCAGTTGCAACAGTCATCAGCTTTGGACGAAGTCTGAGTATCGCACCGTTTTCAGTAGCATCCATCAGATCCTGCTGTGAGATGTTTCCGTCTTTCTCGATCAATTTTTTATCAAGCGCTTCATGAAGATATAAAACCATGATGACTCCTGTCTCAACGGCTACTCCGTAAAGAGCAATGAATCCTACCCATATTGCCACCGAAAAATTCAGATCAAGTATCGCCATGTAATAAACTCCGCCGATCAGCGCAAACGGAACAGACAACATTACAAGACCCGCTTCAAGAAAATTATTAAACGTAAAATAAAGCATTACAAATATTATCAGAAAAACTATCGGTAAAATTATCTGGAGCCTTTTCTTAGCGCGTATCTGATTTTCCCATTGTCCGCTCCAGGTATAATAATATCCGCCGGGTAGTGACGGACTAAGTTCTTTATCAAGAACTTCCTTTGCTTCATTTACAAAACTTCCCATATCCCTGTCTCTTACATTCAGAAATACAACCGATCTGAGCAATGCATCTTCAGATGAGATCATCGGCGGACCGGATGTAATATTTATATCTACCAATTCACCAAGCGGAACTTGCCTTCCCGAAGTCATTTCATTGTTCTGTCCGGGCATGTTACTTCCTCCGCTCCCGGGAATTGTAACCCATATATTTTTTATAGCTTCCACATCCGATCTGTAATCTTTCATGTATCTGACTCTTACCGGGAATCTTCTTCTACCTTCTACTGTCGTAGTTAAATTCTCTCCTCCGATCGCCATTTCGATTACATCCTGAATGTCTCCTACATTCAGACCGTATCTGGATATAGCTTCACGGTTGATATCAATGTCAATGTAAGAGCCACCCTGAGTCCTTTCTGCATATACATCCGCCGCTCCCGGAATATTCTTCACAAGGTTCTCAGCTTTGATAGCAAGTTTTTCCAGAGTGTCAAGATTGTCTCCGAATATTTTTATTCCAAGATCAGTCCTGATCCCCGTCGAGAGCATATTTATTCTGTTAATGATCGGCTGAGTCCATCCGTTGCTGACACCGGGTATCTGGAGTTTTGAATTAAGCTCTTTTACAATTTCAGCTTTGGTAATTCCTTCACGCCATTCGGATTTATCTTTTAATATAATTATCGTCTCTATCATGCTTACAGGAGCAGGATCTGTAGGAGTCTCTGCTCTTCCGACTTTTCCAAGTACTGATTCCACTTCAGGAATACTCTTTATTATTGCATCCTGAACCTGTAATACTCTTTTCGCTTCTGTAATCGAAACATTCGGAAGCATTGTCGGCATGAATAACAGACTGCCTTCATCCAAAGGAGGCATGAATTCACTTCCTGTATTCATTATTAAAGGTATCGTGATCAGCAGTGCTATTACATTTATTCCCAGTGTCGTCTTCCTGTATTTTAATGCAAGTCTTAATATAGGATCATAAATCTTACTAAAAAATCTCGAAACGGGATTTTGTTCTTCTTTAAAAAACTTACCTTTCATAAATAATGTCATCAGCATTGGAACAAGTGTAATCGTTATCAGAGCCGAACCCGCTATCGCAAATGTTTTTGTAAAAGCTAACGGATGAAATAATTTCCCTTCCTGTCCCTCCAGCATAAATACCGGTAAAAAAGAAATTATGATTATTGCCTCTGAAAAGAATATCGCCCTGCCTACCTGCTTGGCTGATTTTGCTGAAATTTCTTTATAATCTATTTTCTCACCCTTCTCCTGTGCGATGGCAATATTTCTGTATGCATTCTCAACCATTACAATGGACGCATCCACAAGAATGCCGATAGAAATAATGAGACCTCCAAGGCTCATGATGTTTGATGTGATACCAAACTGACGCATCAATATGAACGAGATCAAAATTGCAACCGGGATTTCAATCAATATTCTTAATGCGCTCTTGAAATGAAAAAGAAATACTAGTACGATCAGACTGACAATGATCGCCTCTTCAATAATTGCATCACGTAATGTACTAATTGCTTTTGATATGAGATCGCTTCTGTCATAAGATGTTTGTATCTCAATTCCCTCAGGAAGTCCTTTCTCTAATTCAATTAATTTTTCTTTTACTCTGTCAATTACAGTCTGAGCATTTTCACCATACCGCATCACTATTATTCCGCCTACCACTTCGCCTTCTCCGTTAAGATCAAGCATTCCCCTTCTTATGTCACCGCCGATCTGAACCGTAGCTACATCTTTTATCTTAACCGGTATTCCGTTTGCTCCGGACTTTAATGTTATCTCTTCTATATCACTGACATCAGTGATGTATCCTTTTCCTCTCACAAAATATTCTATGTCGGAAGATTCTATATTCCTTCCTCCTACATCTTTATTACTTCTCTGGACTGCCATTGCAAGTTCATTGATCCCAAGTCCGTAAGCTGAAAGCCGGTTCGGATCCGCGTCTATCTGATATTGTTTTACAAATCCACCGACTGACGCAACTTCTGCAACTCCCTCTACTGACTGAAGACCAAGCTTAAGATAATAATCCTGTAAAGCGCGAAGCTCTCCAAGATCGTATTTATCACTGACAAGATGATACCAGTATACGTGTCCGACTCCAGTTCCATCAGGACCAATTACCGGAGTCACGCCTTCCGGCAGTGAAGACTGTACCTGTGATAGTTTCTCAAGTACACGGCTGCGAGCCCAGTAAACTTCAGCATTGTCTTCAAATATTACATAAATAAAACTCATCCCGAACATTGACTGACTTCTCACAGCTTTCACTTTTGGCATTCCCTGAAGTGATGTAGTAAGCGGGTATGTAATCTGATCTTCCACTATCTGCGGACTTCTTCCCATCCATTCTGTCCAGACGATAACCTGATTTTCCGACAGATCAGGTATTGCATCGACCGGAGTATTTATCATTGAATATACTCCGTATCCAATTACTCCCAGATAAATTATGAGAATTATAAATCGGTTGTTAACCGAAAAATCTATTATTTTTTCAATCATATCCTTACTAAGTTTTTAATAGTATGAAACACAAACAGGGAAACAATTCAAAAAGTCCTTATTTAATTAACAACATTTTTTTTACAGATGAATATTTTTCAACTTTCATTTCATAAAAATAAAAGCCATTTGGTGAATCCGATGCATCCCATAAAACTTCATGAGTACCTGCCTGTTGATTTTCATTTACCAGAGTTGTAATTTTTTTTCCAAGAATGTCATAAATTTTCAGAGAGACAAAACCACTGACATTTAGATCATATCCTATAACAGTCGAAGGATTGAATGGATTGGGGTAATTTTGCCGGAGGAAAAACTTTTCCGGTAAATAATTTTGAGATTGATTTATACCCACAGTCCTGGAATATTTTACTGTTGCGATATCATAATCAGTAATAGTACTAAAACTTATTCCGGTAACATATATATTATTCATATTATCCAGTGCTACATTATAAATAAAGTCTTCCGGTATTTGTGAATGAAAATAATTTTTTTCCCACTGGAAGATGCCTTGAGGATCATATTTGATCAGTGAATAAACAAGATGAATATTACCCGTATCAGATCCGCCACCGACATAAACATTTCCGTAGTTATCTACTGCAATAGAATTTGCCTGATCCATTCCGTTTGCAATCCCGTCGAAATTCCTTACCCAGCCGGTATTTCCATCCTGATCAAGTTTGATCGTCAGAAAATCTTCACTGCCTAAATCCATACCTGCTCTGCTGAATCCTGTGATATATACATTGTTAAACGAATCAAGAATTATTGAAGACGGAATATCAATACTGTTACCAATTCCGTTATAACTTCCAGACCAAATTATATTTCCGTTTTGATCAAGCTTAGCATAAAAATAATCATATGAACTCTGAGTGTTAAATTTATTTCCGCAAAAATAAATATTACTCTCTGTATCCAGAACCATTGAAGTAAGTACGTCACCCAGATCTGCTGTTCCGTTAAATGTTTTTTTCCAAATCAGATTTGAAGATGAATCATATTTTATAATTATCATATCACTATCAGTAGACAGAGATTTTGATGTACCGGCAATAATAATATTATCCAAATTATCATTTTTCAAAGTAACGGGATTATCATGACCGTTACCTTCACCATTAAAAGTATTTGACCAGATTTCATCACCTTCAGGAGAATATTTTATAACTTCAATATCAAAGAAACCAATTTCTCTTTTTATAGAACCGCAGACTAATATATTATCTGAATTATCTACAATAATATCTTTACCGTCACCAATAATATAACCTTGCTTTGAAAATACATTTGACCAGATAAAATTTCCTGATGTATCAAATTTTGCAGTAGTAATGAGATTCCGGGATTCAAAGTCTGTAGTATAACCGGTTACATAAATATTTCCTGAATTATCAAAACAAGCAGAGTTAATATGATCGAAACTGTTTCCACTGCCGTTGAATAATTCAGTCCAGAGTATGTTTCCATCCGGACTGTATTTAATTATTAAAAAATCCGTTGCTGAACCGGTTTGATTGCCGCTGCCAAAAATGTAAACATTATTGTCATTATCAACCAGAATTTTTGATACTATGTCAAATGAATTTGCAGACCCATTATATCTTTGAGTCCACTCTTCAACCGGCTGAGTGAAACCGCTTTTTAAAATCAGTGCAAATAAAAACAGCAGAATGTATTTTAATTTCATTGGAATATTTATTTTAAAAATGGCACTTAATAATTTAGAATCATAATAATAATCTGAATTTTGGATTCAGAATAAAAAATCATTTCATTTTCTTTTAAATAATTTTGCATTTTCTGTAACTGTCAATATTAGAATTTTCAATTTAAAAAGTATTTATAAAGCTATTTTTAGATCAAATACATTAACATAACAAGAGCCATTGCAACCATCAGCAGATCTTCAATAATAGTGATCGTACTCATAGGTAAATTAAAAACAGCACCAAGGCATGCGCACTGAATAGTCCTTTTTTGCATAACACTCTGAATTACTCCAACACTGCTGATTCCCATTACAATAATCGTCGCCATATTTGTAAAAACCGGATTGAGCTGAAGTAAATACAATACACCGAGCGTAAGTTCTATAAACGGATAAACGAAACCATAACCGTACCATTTTTTTGCAATTATATCGTAAGAGCTGTATGACATTGCAAAGTTACTCAGATCAAGCATTTTGAAAAAAGAGAAAACCAGAAAGAATCCTGCCATGAAATTATTCATTGCATTCATCCAATCAAAACTGCCTGATCTTATTTCAAGTATTGTTACCCCAAGTATAATATAGAGGAACACTATTATTAAAGGTTTGTAAGTCTTTAATTTTGAAACTTCCTCTCCGGTCTCTGTCATAGCCTTAAGATGATCAGAAGATACTTCATCACCGAGTCTGTAATCACCGATATTTTTCAAAGCTGAATTAAAAGTGCTTTCTTCAATGTGATGATGCATTTTTATCTCAGCTTCAGGAGGATCAAGTGTGACCGTTACACTCTCCACTCCATTTACTTTTGACAATGTCTTTTGAACTTTGCCTGCGCAACTGCTGCATGTCATTCCTGTGACTTTGAATTTGTGAGTCATATATAATTTTATTTATTTTTATGATGATTAAATCTATTGATACTACTTTTCCATTCTTTCAAGTATGTTTTTCATTTGAGTAATTTCTTTTTCCTGAGCTTTAATAATATCTTCAGCCAGTTGTTTTACTTCAGGATCCTGAAGATCAGCATTCTGACTGGTCAAAATGGCTGACGAGTGGTGAGGGATCATTGCCAGCATATACTGCTTATCTCCAATAATTGTCTGCATTCTCAGAAATGTCAGGGAAATGATAAAAACTACTACGCTTACAATTAAGATAATAGCATTGAGCTTTTTATCAGTATACATTTTTGGCATTAATAAAAGCATTAATATTGCCATGGGAGATACCATTAACAGACTCATATATAACCGTGTTAAGCTTAAATAAATATGACTCAGATCGTCAATATTTAAGAACATGACGGCATACATTATTACAAATGATAATGAAAGCATTAAAATAAATTTCTTGTACATATCTTCTTTAATTTTATTATTAATGTTAATAAAAAATTTTAGTTTGATTTAAATTTGAGTTTCAATCACTGCTTCATTTGCTTTTTCAATAACTGCGCATTTATGGCAACAATTATAGTACTAAGACTCATGAAGACAGCTCCTACTGCAGGTCCCAATACAAATCCCGAAGAATAAAATACACCTGCGGCAAGAGGGATTGCAAAAGTATTATAACCTGTAGCCCAGACGATATTCTGTATCATTTTTTTGTATGTCGCTTTTCCAAACAGTATTAATTTTGCAATGTCTTTAGGATTACTGTTTACAAGTACAATGTCAGCAGTTTCAGCAGCTACATCAGTTCCGGATCCGACAGCAATTCCCACATCAGCCTGAGCAAGTGCCGGCGCATCATTTACTCCGTCACCTGACATTGCTACAAATTCTCCTTTGCTCTGAAGGTCTTTTACTATCTGAACTTTCTCATGCGGCAATACTTCCGCAAAATATCCGTCAAGACCAAGTTCATCTGAAACTGACTTAGCAACTGTTTCATTATCACCTGTAGCCATCATGACTTTGATCCCGTTCTTTTTTAAAATATTTATAGCATCCCTGCTTTCCGGACGAATGACATCTGACAGTGAAATATATCCTGTGAGTCTGTCATTGATCAAAACAAATACGACTGTCTCTGCATTATTTGTAAATGCTTTGTCAGGAATTGTAATATTCATTTCCTTAAGATAACCAGGACTGACGACCTTGATCTGTTTACCTTCGACTGTAGCTTCTACTCCTTTTCCGGTAATGGCGTTAAAATTCTCAGCAGCCGGAATTTTAATATCAAGCTCTTTAACTTTTTCAATTATACTTACAGCTATTGGATGTTCGGATGTTTGCTCCAAAGCACTTGAAAGCCTGAGCATTTCTTCGGATGATATATCAGATATACTTTCAAATCTATTCACTCCAAACACTCCGGTAGTCAGAGTCCCAGTCTTATCAAATAAAATCACAGTGATCTTTCTGGATTCTTCAAATGCAGTTCTGTTACGAATGAGTAATCCGTTCTGCGCGGAAATTGCTGTTGATATGGCGACGACCAATGGAATTGCAAGTCCGAGCGCATGTGGACATGTGATCACCATGACAGTAACCATCCTTTCAAGCGCGTACACAAATGGAAAACCTAAGAAAAGCCAGACTGCAAGTGTCCCGAATCCAACTGCCAATGCAATGTACGTCAGCCATTTCGCAGCGCGGTCAGAAAGATTCTGCATTTTAGATTTTGACTTTTGCGCTTCTTCGACAAGTGTTATTACTTTATTCAGATAACTTTCCTTACCTGTATGTTCGACTTTTATTTTTAAAGAACCATTCCCGTTGATAGAACCGCCAATCACTTTATTGCCTGATTCTTTCTTAACAGGTTTAGATTCGCCGGTCAGCATGGATTCATTTAGATAGCTGCTGCCTTCGGTGATTATACCGTCAGCCGGAACTTTCTCTCCGGGCTTGATAAGAATAGTATCACCTTTTTTAATCATGTCTAACTTTACATCTTCAGTCTGTCCGTCAGGATTTACCCTGTGTGCTTCAGAAGGCATCATACTTACCAGCAGCTGAAGAGCTTTTGAAGCGCCGAGTACAGATTTCATTTCAAGCCAATGACCAAGCAGCATAATATCGATCAAGGTTGCAAGCTCCCAGAAGAAATCCATTCCACTCAGTCCAAAGACAGTTGCAGCACTGTAAAAGTATGCAACTGAAATTGCCATTGCGATCAGAGTCATCATTCCGGGAGAACGGTTTTTCATCTCGCTGATAAATCCTGTTAGAAATGGTTTGCCGCCCCAGAAATAAATAACTGTGGATAGTATAAGTACCAAATATTGACTTCCCGGAAACTGAATATGAAATCCAAAAAAACCCTGTATCATTTCAGACAATATCAGAACAGGAATTGTAAGTATGACACTTACATAAAATCTCAATTTGAAATCTTTGATCATCATCTGATGATGATCGTGACCCTCCATTCCCATTGGGATACTGCTGTGATCCATTTTAGAGTGATCCATTTTTTTATTTAAAATCTTTTTGGGAAAAATAAATTATTGTTTAGATTTATTTCTTTTCAGTCTTATTATGATCCATTCCATTCATATTATTATCGTTCATTTTATCCATCTTTTTCTCACTACCTGTCATATTCATACTTTTATCATCTTTCATCATGTCCTGCATCATACCCATCATTTGCTTATCACCCATCATAGTTTTACACATGCCTGACATCATGGTTGAATCGCTTTTACACATTTCCATCATTTTACTCATCATACTTTCCATCATAGCAGGATTCTCTTTCATCATCTTCATCATACCATCGTGATTTTCCATCATCATACCCATCATTTTTCCCATCATTTTTCCGTCACCCTGCATCATCATATTTCCGCTTTTGCTTTTCATCATTGACTCCATCATTTCCATAGACATGGTGCTGTTATTAGCAATTGAGTCCATGATCATATTTCTTGTTTCCGGTTTTGACAAAACTTCTTTTACGTCCGGGCTTGACTGACAGGATGAAAATACAGCAATTAAAGTTATTGCTGCAAATGTCAGTGTTACTTTCTTTATTGTTTTCATAATTTTGTTTTTTTTGTTTAAAAATGTTAATTGTTTAGTTTCTTTCTATTCCAAAATAGTAATAATAAAATGCATAACTATTATGTTATTTTTATAAAAATTTATGATATTCACAGATTCACAATTCATCTAAAGATTTTCTTTTTATGGATTTTATTTTTTTGAAATGACCGGGAGTCAGACCTGTGATTTTTTTAAACTGACTTGATAAATATGCAACACTACTGTAACCCAAATTGAAAGAAATTTCACTCAAAGTCAATTCGTCATAAACTATAAGTTCTTTTACACGTTCGATCTTTTGTCTGATATAATATTTTTCAATCGTAATGCCCTGAGATTCTGAAAAAAGATTACTTAAATATGTATAATCTTTATGAATATTAGATTCTAAATATTCTGACAAATTTATTTTTAACTCATTATCATGATTATGTACCAGATCAATTATTAGATTTTTGACTTTTTCAATTAGGCTGCTGTTCTTGTCATCAATTAATTCAAAACCAAATTCTTTTAAATTATTTTCTATTATTGCTTTCTCTTGATCATTCAGAACTTCATTGATTGTTGCTTCACCCAAAACTATGTGATTAGCCATATAACCAAGTTTCTCTAACTCATTTTTAACGACCATTATACACCTATCGCAGACCATATTTTTTATTTGAAGAAGCATATTCTTTTTCAGATTTTACTGTTTATAAAAATTTCCTGATTATTTATTACTTTATAAAATATCTTTCTTCATTTTTTTAAATTGTACTTTAGTCATTTCACTTTATTAATGTATTTTACTTACAGCAATCTTTCCCATTGCTTACCTTTTTAAACTTCCGGTAAGCAATGAGAATGATTATTACAAAAAATATGAGAATTAAAATATATTTCATACTATTTTGGTTTTTTGCAGCATGCATTTAATTCATTGTATGCATCTTCATTTGCCGGCATTTTATTTGCATCATATCCTGATGCAGTGATCACTGCTTCTAAATTCTCCACACTTACTTTTGAATCATCATAGATAACTGTCACGGATTTATTATCAAGATCTGCTTTTGAATCTATTACACCATCCAAATTACCCAATGCCTTTTCTACAGTCTTTACACACATACCGCACTGGATCGAAGGTAAAGTGATCTCAACTGTTTTTTCATTACCTTTATTATCAGCTTTCGATAACATAGGAATTAATGTAACCATAAAAAAAATTGCAAATATTACTTTTAAGTTTTTTGAGATTGCTGATTTCATTTTTTTTAATTTTAGTTTTTAAATTATTGTTATTTTGTTTCGAAATTATTTTTTACTTTTTTGATCATTGGGTAATTTACAGCAGTCATCCAGATTTTCATATGCTCTAGAATCTGCTTTCTTATCATTTGCATCATACCCTGCCGCTGTAATAGTTGCTTCGATATTTTTAAGATCGGTTTTACTTTTATCAAAATTTACATGCGCTACTTTTTCATCCTTATTTACAATTATACTTTGAATCCCGTCCGTATTTTTCACAGCTGTCTCAATAGTTTTCTTACACATTCCGCACTGCATTGATGATAGCTTGATATCTGCATGTTCCATGTTTGCATTATTCATATCATGTGATTCAGATTCCATTTTTGATTCTGTTGTTTTTTCTTCCTTTGCCTTTTCAGTAACTTCACCGGTCTTATCTTCACCGCATCCGTATATGAATGCCGTAACTAAAAATATACTAATGATCATTACTGTTGTTTTTTTAAAATTAATGTATTTCATTTTTTACTCCTTCTCTGCATCTGCAGAATTTTTAGTTTGTAATATTTTTTTATTAGTGTTTATGTTCCTGTATATCTTTCATAACATCCTGATCTTTGTTGAATTCAGGATCACCTTTTACTTCCATTTCCATTCCTTCCATATTATTCATATTAGAACCGGACCTGATCTGACTTTCGCTGTCAAGCAAGAACCCTGCACTGGTAACCACTTCTTCACCTTCAGAAAGTCCTGACGTTATAAGATAAAATCCGTTTGAAACTCCTCCGACTGTTACCATTTTTGGTGAGAATAAATTTTCACTTTTCTTAATATATACCATGTCCATCTTACCGGTTCTCAATACAGCATTTTTTGGTACTACTATATTCCACTGATAATCTGAAGATCCTATTTCTACATCTACATACATATCAGGTTTTAATTTGTAATTTCTGTTAGTTACGTCAAACCTTACTTCCAATGAACGGGAATCTGCATTAAATACAGGACTTATAAAATTAACCTTTGCATTAAAAACTTCACCGGGATAAGCTACAGACGTGATCATTCCATTCTGACCCATTGAAATATTTTTCAAATCTGATTCAGGAACATTTGCTATTATCCATACTGTCGAAAGATCTGTTATATCCAGAATATTTTCACCTGCCATCGCCCACCTACCTTCGTTTTGGAGTTTTTTCGTAACCACACCGCTGTACTTCGAATAGACAGAAATAAAATCTTTAACTTCTCCGGACTGCTCCAGTTCACTGATCTGCTCATTTGTAATTTCCCATAAGCTCATTCTGATCTTGCTTGCGTTTATCAGACTTTCCGCCTGGTCTATCACTAGAGTGTTACCGCTGCTTTTTGCACTTTCATAATTTTTTAAAGCGAGCAGATATTCCTTTTGCGTAGAATAAATTTCCGGAGAATAAATATCAAATACCCTCTGTCCTTTACTGACAGTCTGACCTTCATAATTTATATACATTTTAACAATTTTTCCTGAAACAGGAGTTGAAATAAATCTCATGTTATTGTCAGCCGATTTTACATACCCGTTAAAACTCTTTCTGCTTTTAAATTCTTTTACAATTACTTTTTCAGTCTGTACATTTGCAAGTATCTGCTGAGCAGGAGATAAGACTAAATCACTAATTTCTTTATTTAAATTTTTTAAAGAATCAAATTCAAGTTCAGTATTTGTTTTTTCTTTTAAAACCAGATCCATATTACAAATAGGACATACTCCCGGATGATCACTTTGTATCTGGGGATGCATAGGGCAGATGTATAATTCATCTGCAGCAATTAATTCTTCAGTTTTTCCCTGATCATAAAATATTTTATAAGCCCCAAATAAAAGACCTGTGGTAATCAAAACTGTGATCAATATTATTAATGTTTTATTCATGTCAGTTAATTGTTAAGATTTGTTTGCCAATTAATTTTTCTAAACTACTGATCAATATCAAATAATTAGTTTCTTCTTCAGCAAGCATTTTGCTGTTTTCCCTGAGAGATCTGTAGGTATCCAGCAGATCAATGAATTGATTCGAATCAGTCTCATAGGATAACAATGATGACCTGAATGTCTGTTCTGTCTGAGGGATAAGAACTTCGTTCAGATATTTGATCTTTTCCAGTGAAGAATTTATTTTTACAATATTATTTTTTAATTCATTTTTAAGATTCAGCTCAATGGATTTTGATTCCGAATTTATCTTTTTATCTCTGTAAATTTTTTCCTGAATCTCTGCGTCTATTCTTTTCTCATTCCATGGCATAAAGGGAAGTTCTACCATTACAGAAAACATAAGAAAACTTGCTTTTTTATCAGACTTATATTTATAACCTGTCATTAAATTTATATCAGGTTTTCTCTCCAGATCTATTATGTTTTGTTCAGTCTGATTCACCAGAAGCATCTGATCAATAAATTTAAAATCCGTATTATTTAATTTCATTTCAGAAATAAGTTTTGAAGTGTCCATATCAATTGTAGGAATATTCAAAAGTATCTCAATGTTTTTTGTGGAGAAGTCATAAGGCAGATCCAGATTTGAAAGAGTCCTCAGATTATTTATAAATATTTTTTTATTACCTGCCAGCTCAATCTCTTCCAGAAGAAGTTTCTGAAATTCATTATTGCTTTTCAGAATGTCAAACTGACTTCCCTTTCCTGATGAATATTTTATTTCGAGTGTGGAAGTAACAGCTTTCATAATTTCCTTGAACTCATTGTTAAATGAAAGCAGTCGCTCATTCACTGAAAGCATAAAATAATTTTCCTTTACTGATCTGATCAGTTCGTTTTCCAATGCAGTCTTTTCAATTTCCGGTCTTTGAGAATTTACTTTCGCAAGATTTTCTTCTGCGTCAAGCTTTCCAAAAAGTCTGAGCGGCTGTGAATAAATGCCAATATATTCTCCTGCATTGCTCAGGTCCACAGGTAAAAAGTCCAGCATAAACTGAAAAGAAGGTGAAGGCTGAAAATTAGTTCTGTCTATTCTTGCTGACATGATTTTGCTTTCATATTCTAAAGGAGCAAGGCCGGAATTGGTCTCGAGGGAATATTTTATGATATCTTCGAGACCGGTTTTTGGATAATTACTTTGCGGAACATCCTGTCCGAAAAGCAAACCGGGTAATAATATTAAATGGATTATTAAATATTTCATTTTTCATTTAAATTTACTTTAAAAAAAGTAAAATAATTTAAACGGCAGACAAATAATTTGCCGTAAACAAAATTTCTTTAAATGAAAATACTAAATGAGGAACGAAGAGATTAAAATGGGAATATCTGAAGGTGGTTTATGATGTTTCTGAAAAACTAAATGGTCTGCAAATGTTTTTGTAATTTCAATGTGAGGCAACAAAGAAATTAATAGTTGTATTGAATTTAAATTTGTATAATCAGTATTATTTTTTACAAGTGTGTTGGAATTGTTGATCTCAAGAATATTATTGTCACAACAGCTCATTTTAGAAACATCCGCAGGCACTTCGTCTGACATATTATTTTCTTCACATTTACAGACTGTCGGCTCTATACTCATTTCACATAACATTTGAGAAAATGCAAAAGAGAAATTGGAGTTTACTAAGATAAGAATCAGTAAAACTGAAAAATATTTTGAAATGGTTTTTATCACTATGGAATATATAAAAAATGATCTAAAATTATAATGGATAATTTTAGTTAAAGTATTTGAAGGTCATAATAATTCCCCTGATGTAATCAAGATGGACAGGTTAAACGATAAATTAAATCTCTGCCATCCCTCAGGTAAAAATAAGAGAAGCAATTATTTTTATTTTGGATCTTGGTTATGGATGCTTTATTAATTTTCACCAACAATTCTGTTTAAAGAATTTATTTTAATATAGAAGAGTTTTTGCCGATATTATTCTTAAATTGTTAAACATTTATTAAATGGTTAAATTTACAATATTTAATCCCTTATATTTTAATAAGATTTTTTTAATAAAATATTATTCTGAATTCAAATTCATAATACCAATTATCAGTAATACTCATACATATCATCTTTCAGAAAACTTTAAAAAATTCATTCTGATTCTGCTTCCATTTATGCTCATTATAGTTCTTTTATTTTATTCATATAATGAATCACAAATTTATTCTGACTCATATAGTATCAGGTCCGGTGTGAATAATATAAATAACAATGATGCTATTTCTCCATCACCGGATAAACACGAAAAAATTGAAGGTCTTAATAATTTTATTTCAAGAAAATCTTTCAGCAGTAACATGTATATTGAGGATATGTTTAAAGACTGGAACACACTGTTTGATCTGTTTGCATCAAATGCTAATTTCAAACAGCAGGCAAAAAATCTGAACGTAAAAGATCTGGAACGGATCTCTGAGAAAGTGAATCTGGTCAGTAAAGAATTTAAACTCGGTAATGTAGAAAATTTAGTAAAAGAACTCGGTGAAGTAATTACAAGAGAAAGTAATTTTTA
>Ga0154020_10003651_pt1 | contig 18486 bp, 15 predicted proteins | sample Klosneuvirus_201_FD_109709 | JGI IMG/M metagenome (GOLD analysis project Ga0154020, IMG submission 109709) | Active sludge microbial communities from wastewater, Klosterneuburg, Austria - Klosneuvirus_20160825_MG | ecosystem: Engineered > WWTP > Aerobic digester > Activated sludge | place... | reverse complement strand
TATGTGTTGCATAGGAATTAAATTTCCCTAAAAATACCAATGAAAAGGCTCACATTCATAACTATTTTTCAATAGAAATTAACAATGGATGGGGAAAATTAGTATTTTCACAGTCTGACGTTATGCGTCATGCTTGGCTACGAGAGGGTCTATGTTGATGCAGATAATTGTTTTATGTATTTGATTCGTTAAACCCAAAGCTAAAAATAATTTTACGTCTAAAAACATTAGAAATGGGTTCTATCAATTGGCGGCAAGAAATTTATATTGTTTCCAAAACAGACACTAAAACTTCGAAAAATTTTAAGATTATTAAATATTGAAATATTCAAACGATGAGACAATTTATCTTCATTAGCTTAATTTCAATTTTAAGCGCAACAATTGGTTATTGCCAACTACCCTCCTTTGCATGGGTAAATAACGGGGGTGATGCAAGTATAATGAAAATTAAAACAACTTCTGCCGGAGATTATATTGCAGTTGGGATTTTTGCCGGCACAGTTGATTTTGATCCTGGCTCGGGAAGTTCAACTTATAGCTCAAATTCTGGAAGTCTAGATATTTTTATCAAAAAAATAAGCGCCTCAGGGAACTTGCTTTGGGTTAGAATAATAGGTGGCTCCGGAGACGATTATGCAGGCGATATTTTTATTGATGCAAGCGGGAAAATTTACATTACCGGGGGTTTTTATGGAACGGTTGATTTTGATCCAGGCACAGGAACAAGTAATCTAACTTCAACAAATGGATCAAGTGATATATTTATGCTACGTCTTTCAGTGGCCGGAAATTTTTCAATAGTCAAAAAATTTGGAGGGAACGGGGATGCGCATGGAGAAAATATTTCGGCTGATGCAACAGGGAATATTTTTATCAGTGGTTCATTTAGCAATGACACAATTTCCTTTGGAACAACTACTATTAGTGGTATTGGCTATAATTGTTTTATTGCAAAATTAACTGATACCGGTGTCGCTTCCTGGGCATATACAATTCCTGTTTACACGGCATATGATATGGTATTAGACAATAATTCTAACGTTTATATGACAGGAGGATTTTTTGGAGGTAATATAGACTTTGATCCTGGAGTTGGCACCTATTTCTTAGGGGCAGGAATCGGAGAGGCCGCTTACATCCTTAAATTATCATCTAATGGTACTTTCGTTTGGGCAAATAAATATATGGTTTATGGGTATAATGATGAAGGAAAAACATTGGGCTTACTCAGTTCAGGAGAAGTGATACTTGGAATGGATTTTCAACCGAATATGTTAACTACTGAGGAAGGATATGTAATAGCTAAAATAAATCCTTCAACAGGTGTTTCAATATGGTGGAATGAGATAAATAACCCTGTAGCATATCCAACTGCTACTGTAAAGGATATGGTAATTGATGCTGCAGATAACATACACTATACAGGCAGTTACAGTGGTGGTTTTTATGCCGCCGGAGCTTGGAATAGTTTTGTTCAAGCAGATATTTTTCTTGGAGGATATACTAGCGCAGGGAGCCCCACCGTTGGCTTTACAATTGGCTATACCGACTTTAATGATTGTTCAGCTTTAACCATAGATGCTAGTGGAGGTATTGTGCTTTGTGGTGTTTTTAGTGCAACGCTGGATTTTAATTTTTCGCCCTTTGCTGTTAATAGTCTAACCCCTGTAGGTACGGAAGATAATTTCATTTTAAAACTACAACAATCAACTACCAATTTGATTAATACTGTACAGGAAAACCAAAATAAGTTGTTGGCATTCCCTAATCCATTTGAAAACCAATTCGTGTTAGTTACAAAAGATTGCGCAACTAATTCAACAATTGAAATTCAAGATATAGCAGGAAGAATTATTTATCATACCCCCAAAAATGTGTCACTTAATATGCTTGAAATAAATACTTCTGAATGGCAAAATGGAATTTATTTTCTGCGCCGGGATGAACAATGTATTAAGTTAATTAAACAATGAATAAAATGAGTAAACAGTTTTGCTTTTTCTTAGTTTCAAAGTCTTCCACTTTTTATAGTCTTTGAAGCGGTAATTGGATACGTAAGGCTTTTAAGTAAAGAATGTCATTTCGTATCCGTTTGGAAAGTTAAGTGAAGCGGCCAATTTAATAAATTCTGAAATTTAGCTATATTTACCAGCATTCCGAAACTCATTTACTTTAAACACCCTCAAATGAAAAGAATTATTCTAATACTTGCTTTCGTTGTCTGTGCCTTGAGTACGGGTTATAGCCAGGTAAACATGGTTTGGAATACTGTGTTTGATGTTGCCTTGCCGGGGAAAATGCATGACGGTTCTATTGATAGCAGTGGTAATTTTTATTTTGTATATTCAACAAATCCTTGGGGACAGGATACCCTGAAGATGCGAAAATATGATAGTCAGGGGAACTTTGTCTGGAGTCAGGTGGTAAAAACATTTGATGGCCCAGCCTCTATTGTTCAGGGTATGAGATGTGTAATTGATGATCAACAGAACATTTTATTGGCTATTCATGCTTATCTTACAAGTGCCAACAATAATCTTTATTTGTTTAAATATACAAACCAGGGAATAAATGCATGGAGTGATTCGATAACCAACATAAACCTGTTTTATGGCATACAAACAGGCACATCCGGAGATTTTTATGTCCAATATGATAGCTTATCAGCAAATTACGGAGTTCAAACCAGGCGTTTCAGCAGTTCCGGATCCCCGCTGTACGTTTCTAGCATCGATCATTTTATTGGTAATACTGGTGCAAACAATATGACACTCGATAATTTGGGCAATCTCTGGTTTAATAGTACTGTTATTACAAGCACAGCGGATACCACTAAATGGTATAAACTGGATCCTGCAGGAAACCTTGTCGATTCCTTGCATATACCTCTCAGCTGGCCCGGAGCGATGGTATTTGACAGCCAAAACAACATGACTGTCTGTTACAATATAACCTATCCGCCCAATGCTAACCAATATGATTCTCTAATTGCAGGCTTCAGCCGTTATGATTCCAATATGAATCTCATTTGGGATACAGGACCTACAGAACTCCACAGGATTTTGAAGATGTATCAGAACGCAGGCGATGTGTATGTATATGGTGAAATAACCAGTTTTGCTGCTAACGGCGAAGCAGCGAGGTTATCCAGGATTGATACCTCCGGAACAATTTTATGGGTAGATAAATTCGATATCTCCCTTTCCGGGAAATCAGTCTACATGTTTAGCCATCTATTGCCTGATGATAACGGCAACCCTGTTTTGGCAGGAGGCTATTTCCCTCCGGGTTATGAAACCACCTATGATACCGATATGTTTTATGTCCGCACCGCCGACAGCTCCGGAACTATCACTGCTTATGAGGAATATTTTAATCCTGACATTTATGCAAGGGTGAACGCCTCTAGAATAATTAATAATCAATTGTACCTGATGTCAAAAGGAACTGCAATGACGCTCTACCAGCTTTGTCTGTCCTGTACGCCCACGCTGACCGGCAATGTATATTACGACTCCGACAGCAGTTGCACCAAAAACGGACTGGAAACCGGGATTTCGAGTGGAGTATATATTCAACCCGGGTCAACTTACCTTCATACCGATTCATCAGGCAATTACAAGGCACACCTTACCGATAATAACTATCAGGTAATTTTCCCTGCCCTTTACAACTACCCCGGATCTTGCAATACCGACACCATTTCCGTCACCATCGCCGGCGGAATCCCCGTAACACAGGTCGATCATGGAAAATACCTTAATCCTGCAATAAACGATATGATTATGGAGTATGGTCACGGTTTTTTGCGACCCGGATTTAACTGCGAATATGCACTGCGTTATACCAACATAGGAGGGTCTGTGCAGTCCGGCATGGTTGAGTTTATTTGTGATTCCAGCCTCGACTTTCTTCAATCCGTACCACCGCCAACAGCTATTGTGGGTGATACCTTGCAATGGTCGTTTTCAAACCTGGCCTTAGCCTCCTATAACGACATTCACATAACATTGAAAGTCGATTCAGCTACAGCAATTGGCACCTATGTGCTGAACAACATCAGTGTTTCGGGTAACATACCTGATATTAATCCCTCCGACAACGTTATTACTGATTCATCCCTTGTTACCGGTTCATTCGATCCAAATGACAAATCCGTATTGCCAAGAGGAGTGGGGCCGCAGGGGTTTGTTACAGCAAGCGACACGGCATTCAGTTACACCATTCGTTTCGAAAATACCGGAAGTGATACCGCATTCATGGTTACTATTATGGATGTTTTGGATGCTGATCTGGATATTGCTACAATCCGCCCGGGGTTATCGAGTCATAATTATACCTGGGAAATTATCAATGGAAACACCTTAAGAATCCGGTTTATCAATATCTATTTACCCGACATGACTCATCCAAATGAAAATAAAGGTTACGTATGCTTTTCCATCCGCCAAAAGCAGGGTCTTCAGCCTGGAACAGTGATCAGTAACTCAGCCCAGATTTACTTTGATTTTAATGTGCCGGTGAGTACAAATACCACGATAAATACCATTTTTAATCCTCTTTCCATTTCTGAAATTTCCGTACCCTCATTCCGGATATATCCCAATCCGGCGAGTGATAAAATAACAGTCAATTATAATCAGCGGATTGCCAAATTGGTCATCTATAACATCTATGGACAGGCAGTAAAAATTGTAAGGCCGGGTTATGCCTTGCATGAACCTGGTTCCCAAGAAATCGATATATCTGAACTTGCTTCAGGGATTTATTTTGTAAGCATTAACGATGCTAATTCCAATGGGGAGAGATTCGTGAAATTGCAACAGGAGCATTAAGTGCAATACGGACTTGGCCGATGGCAAAAATGGGGTAGTGGGGTAAAGGTTTATTTTTTCCATTCAACTTCTATAAGTTTTCCATATAGAGTTAAGCAATTTTGGTTCAAATTCCCTGCTTGCAAACAGAGATAATTCATTTTGACAAGATAAAAATGACAAACAATAAACTTGAAATAAAACTTAGACCAACTGAAATTTCAGACTTAGACACTTTGTTTCAATTTCAACTTGACAAAGAAGGTGGGTACTTAGCTGCATTTATGCCTAAAGACTCAACAGACAAATCGGCATACATAGTTAAATACACAAAATTGTTAAACAATCCAACTGTAAATAATCAAACAATTATTCTGGATAATTTAATTGTTGGTAGTATTGGTAAGTTCCTTATGGAAGGAGACTCAGAAATCACTTATTGGATTGACAGAAAATTTTGGGGGCAAGGTATTGCGACAGAAGCACTAAAAAACTTTCTTGATATTGAAACGAGCAGACCAATTTTTGGACGAGTAGCGTTTGACAATTTTGGTTCCCAAAAAGTATTAGAAAAATGTGGTTTTGTTAAAATTGGTTCAGATAAAGGTTTTGCAAATGCCCGCCAAGCAGAAATTGAAGAATTGATTTATAAACTGACTTGACAGTGGTCGAAATAAAAACGCCATGTGCTGAATCTTTATCCATTTTAACTTTCATGTGATGGTCAACATTCACATGGCTTAGTTTTAAAATAGGTTCACAGTTCGCCGGGTTATGACAGCCACCACCAATTTGGAATGGGTTATAGCTGTGGCAAGATGCAGCAAATTAAAGTTTGCAACTCGGTATAACAGGCTGTAAGCACCAGCGGGACTTCGGGGGCCTTTCCTTTTGATTTGTTTATGTAAGAAATCTTTAGTACTTTTCGGAGGCAGAAGTGAAATGCCGTCACGTCAATAGCCCGAACGTTCTATGCAACTTTTGGAAGGATCACATTATCAAACCTTCTGAATTCTAATTAGCTTTACTTAATGCTAACTCAAACGAAATGAACAAAATTAAACTAACACTGCTTTTAGTCTTAGGTGTTAATTTTCTTAATGCTCAAAACACCTTAGTAAAGATTTGGGATTTTAGATTTGGAGGAACCGATGTTGATTGGCTAATACAATCTCAACATACGATTGACCAAGGCTATGTTCTTGGAGGATATTCTTTTTCTGAAAGCAGTGGTGACAAGACGCAGGATGTATGGGGTAATGATGATTACTGGATTGTCAAAATTGATTCACTTGGGAACAAACAGTGGGATAGAGATTTTGGAGGAACTGGTGATGAAGTATTTTATTCATTACAGCAAACCTCTGATAAGGGATTTATCATAGGAGGCTTTTCTATTTCAGATAGCAGCGGAGATAAAACTCAAAACTCCTGGGGGTATGAAGATTTTTGGATAGTAAAAACTGATTCCCTGGGTAACAAACAATGGGACAAGGATTATGGTGGTGTTTATGGTGATAGACTTCATGGACTGCAACAAACTACTGATGGAGGATATATTCTGGGAGGGTATTCCAATTCTATTATTGGAGGAGATAAAACACAACCAACATGGGGATTTAATGATTACTGGATTGTAAAAATAGACTCAATTGGAAATAAGCAATGGGATAAAGATTATGGTGGAACAGATTTTGATTATCTATACTCTTTGCAACAAACTACTGATGGTGGATATATTCTTGGAGGATATTCTTCCTCTGGAATTGGTGGTGATAAAACCCATGCATCCTGGGGAGCAGAGGATTATTGGATTGTTAAAATAGATTCATTGGGAAATAAACTATGGGATAAAGTTTTTGGGGGAACAAACTCCGATTTGCTTTTTTCACTTCAGCAAACTTCAGATGGTGGATATATTCTTGGAGGATATTCTTCCTCTGGAATTAATGGTGATAAAACACAAAATACTTGGGGGCTTTCTGATTATTGGATTGTAAAAATCGACTCACTTGGTAATAAGCAATGGGATAGAGATTTTGGCGGTACAAGTTATGAAGAACTTGATAAGATTTCTGAAACCTCTGACGGAGGATATTTGCTTTCGGGAAATTCCTTTTCTAATATTAGCGGTGATAAAACGGAAAATAATCTTGGTGCTCAGCAAACTTGGGTTGTTAAAATAGATTCTTTCGGTAACAAACAGTGGGATAAAACGGTGAATTCAATTAGTCAGGATCAAAAAGGATTAGCGATGCAAGTAAATAATGCTTGCTTCCTCATTACAAATTCTTCGCAAAGTGGAATTGGAGGTGATAAAACCCAATCAAGCCAGGGCAATTATGATTATTGGTTAATAAAATATTGCGATTCCACTTTATCAATTGGTGTAGATATACCAGGTAGTATACTTAAATTTTCTATTTATCCAAATCCTTTTAATTCTAAAGTAAAACTTGAAATTCAAAATCATAATTTGAAACAAGCGACGATTTCCATAAGAAACGTTTTTGGACAAATTGTTTATAGCTACCTGGAAAATTATATTAATACCATTTACATAAAGGAAATTGATTTAAGTTTCCTTGCTAACGGAATTTATTTGTTTGAAATTATAAGTGATGGAAGGCGTAGTTTTCAAAAGGTTATCAAAAATTGAAAATCTGTTTACGGACACTATGCAGTTGGGCTTTGTTGCATCAGCTGGCTATGCTTATAACAGGCCATTGCAGCATGACGGGCGATTTGAGTAAAAAATGTGATTTTGGATTCGTGTGAAATGTAAAGGGGAATTGTTTATCTTTCGTCTTCGGTACCCGTCGGCGCCATCAGTCGGTCCGTTGTCGGCAACCCTAACAGACCTTACATCGACAATAAAGACACCAGTCAAATGTATTATAAGACAACAAAAGCTATTAAAATAGCATCACTTTCTGATAATACGTTTTTACGATATTTCAATTTTATTGCTTTGTATTTTGCACAGGGCGTACCCGAAGGAATGCTTGCGTTCGGAATACCAGCCTGGATGGCAATGAATGGTAAATCACCTGGGGAGATTGCTGGTTTTGCCGTAGTAACAGTTTTGCCCTGGAGCCTTAAATTTATTGTAGCACCACTAATGGATCGTTACACGTATTTGCCTATGGGTAGAAAAAGACCTTGGATACTTTTAGGGCAGATAGGCTTAGTCGTGAGCTGTATTTATATGGCTTATATCCCGGACCCTTTAAATAATTTAAATCAATTGATGATAGCAGGTTTTTTTGTTTCGTTTTTTGGGGCATTTCAAGATGTGGCTACTGATGGCATGGCGGTTGATATTATTCCTGCCCACCAACAGGCAAAAGCTAATGGATTGATGTGGGGTTCAAAAATTATTGGTATTTCACTTTCATTAGCGATTGGAAGTTGGTTACTAAACAAATATAATTTTAATATTGCAATACTGATGCTAGCGGTAGTTATTGGCATTGTTATGCTTGTGCCATTATTGTTACGAGAACGACAAGGAGAGAAATTAGTACCCTGGACTTCAGGTGAAGCTTCAACTGAAACAAAAAAATTACAAATAGAAAGTTGGCGACAAATTTTCAAATCTTTATATAGTGCATTTAGACTACGAAACTCACTAATAATTGCGTTGATATTATTTATTAGTATGGGCGGCTTTAAATATGTTTCCACACTGCTTCCCATTTTCACAGTAAAAGAATTAAGTTGGACAAATTTGGATTACTCAAATTATTATGCAACTGCAAAACTATTTGGCGGGATTGTAGGTATGCTCATTGGGGGATTTTTAATTGACAAATTTGGTAAAAAGCGCATGATGAATTTTTACTTTTTGAGTTCGATATTTTTCATTATTATTTTTGTTTTATCAACATCATACTGGCATAATAAAAATTTTATATTTGCCTTTATGATTGTGCAAAATGTTCTATACACTTTTGTTAGTATCGGCATTTTTGCCATTGCGATGCAATGTTGCTGGAAAAAAGTCTCGGCAAGTCAATTTACATTATTTATGACAATTGGTAATCTTGGACAAACGACATTTGCGGCTTTAATAGGCCCAGTCAGAGATAATTTCAACTGGCAAATTTCACTTTTCGCTTTTGCAATATTTATTGCACTTGCATTGTTTATTCTACAGTTTTTAAATATTGACAAGCAAATTGAAAGAGTGGCTGAGTTGGAAAACAAAGATTTTGAAAGTAAAATACTTGAAATGTCTGCCAATTAAAAGATGAAAAGTATATTTTGACTGTTAGTGCTTAATATTCAAATGGGCCAGCTGCTACTGTGGGAAAACGGTAGTTATAATTATGCAAACCGAAAATAGCATCACAACAATGAATGAAAATAAATTTTGCCAGAGCTGTGGATTCCCATTGAAGAAGGACAAAAAAGGTGGTGGGACTGAAAAAGAAGGTACAATAAGCAGAAAGTTTTGTTCGATGTGCTATGAGAATGGTGAATTTCTGACTCCACCTGAAATTGATACTGCCGAAAAAATGCAGAAGTTTTGCATCCAAGAAATGAAGAAGGACGGAATTAACGGTTTCTTTGCGTGGCTGGCTACAAGGTCAATTCCAAAACTTGATAGATGGAAACGATAGTGCATGCACCAATCCTTGAAAAAATGAAAGTCATTTATTAATAAAGTTAATGAAACATCAACAAATCATAGACTGGTTATTGGAGGGAGATGTCTCTATTCAATATCAAGTTTACCGTGATTTATTAGATATAGACAAAAAGAAACTTCAGACCCGAATAGCAAATGAAGGCTGGGGTATGGAAATTTTATCAAAACGTCATTCAAATGGTCATTGGGGAGATAGATTTTATCAGCCCAAATGGATTTCGACTCACTACTCCTTGCTTGACCTTCGCAATTTAAACCTTCCTTCAAACAATGAGATTGTAAAAGACACTATTGAATTGGTTCTAAAAAATGACAAAGCTGAAGATGGAGGCATTCGTTTAGGACCAGGATCAGCCCAACATAGTGATGTTTGTGTAAATGGTATGTTTTTGAATTACGCCTCTTATTTCAATACATCTGAGATAAAGCTTCAACCTGTTATTGACAGCATTTTGGCTGAAATAATGCCAGATGGAGGCTTTAATTGTCGGACAACAAGAAGTGGAGCTGTACACAGCTCATTGCATTCCACTATTTCAGTGCTCGAAGGATTTACCGAATTCCAGAAAGCTGGGTACACATACAGAAAAAAGGAAATTTCTGAAGCTATAAAAACTGGAATTGAATTAATATTAATACACCGGTTATTTTTGTCAAACCGAACAGGTCAGATAATTGATAAAAACTTCTTGAAGTTAACTTATCCATGCAGGTGGCGGTATGACATTCTCAGAGCCATGGATTATTTTCAGTTTGCAGGAATTAAATGGGACAACAGAATGACAGAAGCTTTGACCTATTTGAATAAAAAACAAAATGATGATGGATCATGGAACGTTCAGGCTGCTCATGCTGGACAAGTACACTTAACCATGGAGAAAGCAGGAAAACCAAGCAAGTGGAACACATTAAGAATGTTACGTATAAAGAAACATTTTGAAAAAGAATAACTATAGCTAATAAGCTTTGTGCTTTAACGGGTGGTAGGTATGAATAGAAGAATTTGAGCAATTAATAGACGTTTGTGCTGGCAGGCTCCCGATAGCTATCGGGATCGGTTTCGAAAGCTCAAAAAGTGACACATCACATCATCATTGTTAGGTGCAAAGAAATCGGAATACAAATCGCCGCACGTGACAGCCACCGCCCGTACGGACGGTGTTTTAGCCGTAGAACGGTGAGGTTAAATCAGTTGCGCAATGCGGTATAACAGGTTGTAAGCACCAGTAGGGCTTAGGGGACCTTTCGTTTTGATTTGCTTATATAAGAAATCTTTAGTACTTTTCGGTGGCTGCAGGGAAGTTCCGCCAGCGCTAACTTCTGGATCGTTACAACTAATGCAATTATGTTATATGAAGGAACTATGCGTTTGAAAGGATTAATTTCAATATTGATTTTTGTTTCGTTGAAAGTGGGAGCTCAAATTACTTTTGAGAAAAAATATACACCATCTTTGCAACAATACGGAAGAGAAATCTTTGAGACCTCTGATCATGGGTTTTTCCTTCAAGGTACCATCGAACAAGGCTGGCGAAATTGCTATCTTATTAAAACAGATTCGTTAGGAGATACTTTGTGGACCAAGCTATATGGAACAGATTCTATTCAATTTTATGCACATGACATGACCAGAACTCCAGATGGAGGGTATCTTTTATGTGGTGATTACCAGGAAGTACTAACCTATCCCAGTATGGATAGTTATGTACAAAAGATTGATAGCTTAGGAAATCAAGTTTGGTTCAATTTATTCGGATGGCCCACTGTACTAAATGGTAATAAAGATCATGCTGATTTAATAAGAAGCCTGAATGATGGTTCAGTCATTGTTGAAGGATCAACCAAAGACTATTATGTTGGTATTGGCAATTACATCCCGGTAGGTCAGGGCTTTCGATCCTACTTAGCAAAATTTGATACAGCAGGGATGTTAGTACAGATCAAGACCGTTAGTCTGTTACTCGATACTCTGTGGGGACAAAATTTTCAGGCTTTGGATATTGAAACGATTGGAGACAGGATTTATTGGTTAGGGGTCCCTTCCGCTCCTTATTTTCCAAATGGAGGAGGAACAACTTTGGTTGCACTCGATTCTAATCTGGATACTATTTATACTATTACAAATGGATTAGATAATTATTATGGACTTTCGAAGACAAGCACCAGCGAACTTGTTTTATTCGGTCAAGGGTTGCTTGCCAAAATGGATACTTCTGGTACAATCGTATGGGTGACACCAAATGGTTCACCATCTTTTCCGAATGAAATTATACAACTAAGCAACGGTTCCTTTGCTTCTGTGGGAGGCGAGTACCATATTTCACCGTTTTATGGGGATTTTTACAACATTTTTTATCCTTTTAATCAGATAGTATATTTAGACAAATATGATAATACGGGTAATTTAATGGGAAGCAGTGTTTTTAATTTACCCTCGAGTGTTTTTAAACAACTTGGATATGGTTTAGTAAATACTTTCGATAACGGATTTGCATTTGTTGGATATAATGATCAGAGTATTTGGCTAGTAAAAACGGACAGTACAGGGAATTTTAGTACAGGTTTAAATGGGTCATCTTTGGAGTCTGATAATTTAAAATCATTTCCTAATCCTGTGAGCGATAAATGTTCCATATTTTCCTCAAACATCATTTCCGAAATCACATTGTTGAATTCAGCAGGAGAGGTTTTGGATAGAATTAATGTCAATGACACAACGTACAGCTTAGATATGTTGAAATACCCGAATGCATTATATTTTGTTGAAGTTACAAACAATACTGGAAATAAATCAAGGCTGAAAATAGTAGTTGTTCATTGATCGGTTCTCAGAATACGCACAACTCCTGGCACACAGTTTCTGCTGAGGCTGGGTGTGTTTGTGATATTAAAATAGTAAGCGGTGGTGGCCGGAGATGTCGGCTTCTGCGAGTACGTTATAAACAAGCCGAGCAGATATAACCCAAAGACAATTTGTAATAGTTAAAAAAGTTAGTGAAAAAGAATCTGTTAAATCATTATGTTATTAATCTACTTAAATTCATTGAGCAGAATCTTTCTATATTTATTAAAGATAAGAAGCCCGAATGTCTTCATCATTTGCGGGTGGATATAAAGAAAATTAAAGCAGTAATTTCCTTTTCTGAAAATATATATAAAGAAAAATATAATACAACTAATCTAAAACCATTATTTGTAAAAGCTGGGGAGATAAGAGAAATCCATTTAGATATTCACTTATTGGGATTATTTCCGCATCACTCCGGGAAACTCATTGAACAATTAAAAAAGAAAAAGAATATTCTAACCTTGCAATTTATTAAATGTGATTCGAAATATGTCAGACTTATAAAGAAATTTCGTAAAAATGTTTGTTTGCCTGAAATGCTTCCAAATAATAAAATAATTAATAAATATTTTGAAAAAGAGAAACAGAAGGCAAATAAAAAACTTAAAAACAAGGAAAGAGAGGAACTGCATCGATACAGAGCGAAAATTAAAAAATTAATGTATGTATATGATGCCTTGCCTAAAAGGATACAAAAAGAAATTGAATTAAATAAAGCGCAAATTAACAAACAACAAGTAAAATTGGGTGATTGGCACGACACTTATTCCGCAATCAAATTTCTTTCTCACGAACATTTTTCTTTAGAGACAGTTGAATATGTTCAAAAGTTAAAGGACAAAGAAAAAAGACAATTTAATGCATTGCTCAGAAACTTGGCAAATAATCATATATGAATGGGAAAGTTAAATACCCAGCTTATAACAACGGTCGTTGCGCAATGCCATTTTAATTTTTTAACTTTGGTTCCGATGCGCTTCACCACTTTAAAAATGCGGCACTGCACAATCCTGCGACCCGATATCCCACATTACGAATCGGCCTCCAATAAAAGTGACGTGCCAGGTATTCCGCACAGGCGGTTGATATTAAAATATCATTTTAATGTAATTTTCCAAAACCTGCAATGATCATTCACCTTTCCATTGAAGATCCGGAAGACGGGGTTGGTCAGACAGGCTTTACCCAACCAATCCGATTGAAGTTTATCAAGCAAGTAACACTTCACAATAATAAGGCTGATTTCAAAAAAGCGGTATACATATGGACGGGTCGTGACAGCCGCCACCCGTTCGGAAGGTGTTATGGCTGAAGAAAGGTGAGGTTAAATCAGTTGCGCAACGCGGTATATCAGGTTGTTAGCGCCTTTGATAAAGATTTGTTTATGTAAGAGATCTTTAGTACTTTTCGGAGGTAGAAATGAAGACTCGCCTGTGCCGGGAGGAGGAAACTTATACGCAACAGTCTGAGTTAAAACAATGGACTATGAAAGATTAATTTATTTAGTATTATCTTTTGGACTTATTTCCTGCATTATAATCAATTTGGGAGCTACCAGATTTTACCGTATTTTTCAGAAAGAATTGCGGATGAGATCTTTAGAAGTTAGCGTTCAGTGTTAGACGACACAACCTACAACAATAAAAATCGGTAATTATACTTTTAGTTTCGCAATCTTGTCCAATTCCGAAAACTCAATCGTTATAAGAGCATAATTCAATTATTTTAACGATTTTAAAACAAAAAAAATGAACACAAAAACAATGTCAACCCAGGAGGTTGCAAACAGATTAGTTGAACTTTGTCGAAAAGGGCAAGTGTTGGAATCTCAGCAAGAACTTTTTGCAGAAAATGTTACAAGTCACGAACCGGCTCATTCTCCTACACCCGCTGCTATTGGCAAAGAAGCAGTATTAGCTAAAGGAAAACATTTTGCATCTTTAATTGAAAAACGTTACAGCGGTTCTTTTGAAGATCCAATTGTAGCAGGAAATTATTTTAGTTTTGTATGTAAATTGGATGCTGATTTAAAGGGAATGGGCAGAGTAGTTTGGGATGAAATATGCGTTTTCGGAGTTAAAGACGGTAAAATCACATCTGAACAGTTTTTCTATTAATCATTTATTCAAAATTTAACTATTATGAAAGAATTTTTATTGATATTTAGGAGAAACGAGGTTAGTGAAGAGTCACAACCATCACCAGAACAGATACAGGCAATGATGAAACCTTGGCAAGATTGGATTGGAAATATTGCAGCCCAAAACAAATTGGTTAGCTCAGGCAATAGATTAGCATCTGAAGGAATGGTTGTGAAACCAAATAATGTAATTACAAATGGCCCCTATGTTGAAATGAAGGAAGCTATTGGAGGTTATATTATTGTAAGTGCGAACTCAATTGACGAAGCAGCAGAGCTTTCTAAGGATTGTCCTATTCTAAAAATGAATGGTAATGTAGAGGTGCGGGCTATTGTTCCTATGGATTAAATTATTTAGATGCAACCAACACGCCACTGTAAATTAGCAGTGGCGTTTTATGTTTATGAACGAAAAAGAACTTATACCACATTTATTTAGAACAGAGTATCGAAAAATAATTTCAGTACTCTGTAAGCTTTTTAGTATAGAACACATTGAAAGTGCTGAAGACATTGTAAGCGATACTTTTCTTCTTGCTGCAGAAACATGGGGACTAAAAGGTTTGCCAAAAAATCCAACAGCTTGGTTATATACTGTTGCAAAGAACAAAGCACTTGACTACATAAAACACAATAAAATATTCTATGAAAAAATTGCACTTGAAATAAATCAATCTCAAACACCGTTTCACGAATTGGAAATAGATTGGTCGGAAAAAAATATTTACGACAGCCAGTTGCAAATGATGTTTGCTATTTGCACCCCCCAGATTTCTTCTCAAGATCAAATTTGTTTATCGCTTAATATTCTTTGTGGATTTGGTGCCGAAGAAATTGCTGATGCATTTCTTTCAAACAAGAAAGTTATTTATAAAAGACTTTCAAGAGCCAAAAGCAAATTGCGAAGTGAGAAAATGAAAATCGAAATGCCATCACCTCCAGAAATATATAAGCGGTTAGAAAATGTTTTAACTACGCTGTATTTGTTATATAGCGAAGGTTATTATTCTACTTCTCAAAACACAACTTTAAGAAAAGACCTTTGTATAGAAGCGATGCGATTAAACTTGATGCTTACTGAAAATGAACATACCAATACACCAGCAACAAACGCTTTGCTTTCATTAATGTGCTTTCACTCTTCGCGTTTTGAAGCTCGAACAAATAAGAATGGAAATTTAATTTTATACCATGAGCAAGATGAAACACTTTGGAATAAAGAACTAATCCATAAGGGTGAATATTATTTGGGTAAATCATCACAAGGCAAACATGTTTCAAAGTTTCATTTAGAAGCTTCTATTGCATATTGGCATACACACAAGAATGACACCACTGAAAAATGGGAAAGTATATTGCAACTTTACAACAGGTTATTGCAAGTCGAATATTCTCCCATAGCAGCCTTGAACAGAACTTATGCCTTGGCAAAAGCTAACGGAGTGAAGAATGCAATAGTTGAAGCAGAAAAACTGAACTTAATCGATAGCCATTTTTATTTTACATTGCTTGGAGAATTGTATACAACCATTGATAAAGAGAAATCAAAATCGCATTTTTTAACCGCGCTTTCATTAGCTAAATCCATGCCAGATAAACAAACTATTAATCAAAAGTTGGCTAATCTTTGACCTACTTGCTACAAAAGTTCAAGGAATCACTAAAGTCACCAGCAAGAAGTTTGTGGTTTTAATGTTTTAAAGATCCCGAATGATTTCGTAACTCTAACTGATTGCAGTTGTAAAAACATAGGAAGAAACCCGATGCTTGTTGGTAATTTTATTCAATAGTTCAGCGTGTTTAGGTACCTGGCAGTAGGTCTAACTAAAATCGCACCACTTGAAGTGCACTTAGAGAATAAAAGATTCAACAGATGCTGTTGATGGGTTATAGTCAGACTACAATTGCTCGTTATATGAACAGCATCCGATCGGTTTCCATCCCGAAAGCTTTCGAGACCTCATCGTCCTATAGCCATCGTACGCAAAGCCAAAAACTGGTATGCCACATTGGGTAGGGCAACCAACTGCAGTGACCTTAACTGAAAGGTTCTTAGGTGTGACAAAGTGAAGCTAAATCAGTTATGAAGCACGGTATAATAGGCTCTTTTTACAAACGGGTCTTCTGGTGACTTTTGAGCTGGTTTTTTAAATAAAGAAAAATTTAATATTTTTCGAGGCACAAGTGGGGTCCTTCAGGCTATATCGACCGGAACGTAATACCCAATTTTACAAAATTATTTTAATGAAATGTATTCTAGCTAAATGGATTTTGACTTTTGTGTTAATTTTAAACTTTGTATCCGTTCTTGGACAAGGTCAGGATTCAACTAACAGAAGGTCTGTACTTCTATGTGTGCCTTACAAAAATCGGCTTGATTCCATATTCTTTAAGGATTCGATAACTTATCTTATACCCAATTCACTCTTTAAAATAAACAAGAAATGTCTTGAACAAGATGGTTTTACTTCTCAGAAAATCGGTTTCCTTGGACAAAGATTGAACGATTACTATGCAAATTCGTTAAAAGCAAAACGAAATCTTAAATACTTTAAAATTGCCAGGGTAGTGGGAGCCGTAGAGACATTAGTTCTGTTCCCTTTATTTTTAGGCTTAGAGATTGATCAAACAAATAAATACAATGCCAGGTATCATGCTCCCTATCCGGATATAAATCAACCTCCATATATGAAATACGGCACTTGGTTTTTAATAAGCGGACCAGTCATATATCATTTTGTTGCCGGACATTTTTTTAAGAAATCTATTAAAGCATACAAGAAGTCAACAATTACAATTAAATAATCCACAGCAACCGGGAGCTTTTCGTGAATATTTGTTTAAGAGCGAATTCTTTAGTACTTTTCGGAGACAGTAAAGAAGCCCAGACAGCTCCAAAAGGCAGGAATGTTGTGCAAACTCTGAAAGATATGATGGCCTCGAATTGTACGCAGAAATTCAATATTTGGCCATTTTGTTTTTGCTTTACAACTTTAAACTAATTTTTTGCGTCTTTAAATCATTAATTCACAGAACTCAATGACGAAAAGTATGAAAATAATGCTAATTTGCCTTCTTACATTTTTTCAATTCAGGAGTTATGGTCAAGTACCTAATGATGATTGCGGAACCGCATTCGATTATGGTGTATTTCCGGATTGGGCTGGTCCTCAGTGTCCTACTGGGGCGTTCCCTTATGTAGGGGCCAATAATGATTTAACAAATGTTACTCCATCTTCCCCGTTTTATTCCATGACCGGTTGTCAAGGTTATGTTTCATCGACCACTACATTAGCTGATGATATTTGGTATAAATATAGAGGGATATTTAATGCTTCCAAAATATGGTTGTATGGTTTGGATACCCTCCATGTTAATTTTTATTATGGTACCAATTGCAATGCACTTCAACCATCCGGATGCTTTACCTTCTTGCCTTCATATAACGATACTATTTTCTCAATCTATGCAAACAACGATACAATCAATTATTATAATTACATCCAAATCAGTTCAAATACACCAGGTAAACAATTTTTGTACTTTGTCTGCCTTTATCAGCCACTATTTTTCAGTTCAAGTGCTTATGGCACAGTACAAATCAACAATAATGTTTCCATCGGTCAAGGTAATCCAACTATAAGTGTCTCAGTTTTTCCAAATCCATTGACTAATAGATTACATATAACCTGTAATATTGAAGATAAAATAGAAATTACACTGTCTGATATCGCAGGAAGAGAAGTATTTCAGGAAGCATTTACATCTTCACATTCTATAAACACCGAACAGCTTGCAAAGGGAACCTATCTTTATGAATTGAGAAGTAAAAATGGGATTATTAAAATAGGAAAGGTAGTGAAAGACTGAGACAACTGGTTTGAATTGTGCAGGAGGATATTCGCATAGTAGCCATTTGTCCTAAGGCTATTTTTTTTAGGTAGGGAATGTGTTTTTTAGCTTCATTTGGAAAGTAAAGGGAAAATGTTTATCTTTCGTCTTCAAACCAGCCCTGAGGCAATGGAAG
>Ga0154020_10003650_pt1 | contig 18487 bp, 27 predicted proteins | sample Klosneuvirus_201_FD_109709 | JGI IMG/M metagenome (GOLD analysis project Ga0154020, IMG submission 109709) | Active sludge microbial communities from wastewater, Klosterneuburg, Austria - Klosneuvirus_20160825_MG | ecosystem: Engineered > WWTP > Aerobic digester > Activated sludge | place... | reverse complement strand
TCCGCACGTTCCGTCGCGACCGGCGGCAGGGCTACAGCGCTGGCCTGCAGGGCGTGCTCGGCGAGGTGGCGGACGGCCAGGAGCTGCTCACACGCCTGCACGGGCACAACCACTCCGAGAAGAACGGCGCGGCGATGCGCTCGCTCGTCTACGGGTTCGCGAGCACCTTCGCCGAGGTCGCGCAGCTCACCATCCTGGGCGCGCGCATCACCCACGACACCCCGGCGGGGGTGTCCTCCGCACACGCCATCGCGATCATGTCGCACTTCGCGATCTGGGAGCCCGAGCGCCCCTTCGCGCAGTACGGCGAGGCGCTCGTCCGTGCGCGCCCGGAGGGGTACCACGGCGACTGGAACACGCTGCCGCGCGAGGGCCGCGTCGTCGGCGCTGCGTTCCAGCCGGCGGACACCGAGAGCCTCGGGTGGCGCACGGTGCGGGCAGTGCTCCACGTGCTGCGCACGATCGAGGAGAGCTGGTGCGTGAACAACCCGAACAACCGCGAGCGCCCCAACTTCGAGCTGGGCGACACCCTCCTGCGCGATGCCATGAAGATCGTCCTCGAGATGGGCGGGGACACCGACACGGTGGGCGCGCTCGTCTGCGGCATCCTCGGGCTTCGGGGCGCCTCGCCCGAAGGCTGGATGGTGGACGGGCTCGAGAACCCCTCCATGAACCCGAGCCACGACCCCGCGTGGGGGTCGAGGTTCGGCGCGCGCTACCTCCAGAACCTGGGGGCTCGGCTCGCCGCGCGCGTGCGCAAGGTGGAGATCGCCTACGGCTCTGCGCCGAGGAGCTACTGATGCCCTGGTACATCGAGAAGGACACGGGCCAGGAGCGCCGCCGCAAGGCCCAGGGCGTCTGCCTCACGCCGCACTACGGCGAGGACGAGGCGGCAGCGAACCGCGCTGCGCGCAAGAGGGCCAAGAACGACCCGCACGGGGACACGTTCGTGGCCGTCTACCTCATTCCGCTCGACAAGAAGGAGGAGAAGCTGCTGCTGCAGAAGGTGAGGGAAGAGAGGCGGCGTGGCTCGGGCGCAGCGCGGATGCTGATGACCATGGCTGCCGGGCTGGCGAGTGGTCTGGACACGCCGATCACTGCGCGAGGGGCTCCCACGGTCCCGCCGAAAAGCCGCGGGCGCTGGGAGCACTGCTCTCCCGATCTGCTCCGCGCGCGGGGCCCCGACTTCTGCGCGACGGCCGCGCGGCGAGGGTGCCTCTGTGGCTTGAACGGCAGCCACGACCACTGGGTGCGCGACGACTCCGAGCAGGGCTCGGATCTGGAGTTCGAAGAGCGTCCTCCCTTCGGCGAGTTCCTCCACAACATGGGGGCCGCACAAAAGATCGACAACGGCGACGGGACGATCACCCTCGTCGACGGGAACGGCACGCCGCGGCTCGTCGTCGGCAAGAACTTGCACGACCAGATCGTGGCCATCGACCTCGAGACTGCTCCGAGCGCTGCTCGGATCCTCCGTTCCTCGGGTGTCGAGGGTGGCGAGGTGGCGCTGCTGCCACGCGTCGAGTGCGGGCACCCGACACCGGACGGGCCCTGCTGCCGGCTCCAGGGCCACGTCAGCAAGACCCACTGGGCCCGCATGCCCGTGACGCCCGAGGCGCAAGAGGACGAGGGCCCGGTCGACACCGGCGCGCGCGTCGAGCGCGAGGCGGAGAGGGCCGCGTACACCGGCTCGACCACGGAGGTCACGAGCAAGGCCAGCAGCACGTTCGTCGTTGGCGACCTGGCCTTCTTCGAGCCCAAGGCCTACTTCGACATCCACTCGAGTTTTCCCGAGTCGATGCGGCGCCCGGTCGACCCTCGTTTCCGGCTGAAGGGCCTGGAGAAAAAGAAGAAACCATGACCCTCGACAAGAAGATCCCCGAGTTGAAGCCCTCCGACCTGAACATCTACCTCGCGAGCAGCTGGAAGAACCCTCACCAGCCGAAGGACCTCGCGGCCCTGCTCGACGCGGGCTTCTCCGTCTACGACTTTCGCAACCCGTGCGAGGGGGACGTGGGCTTCTCGTGGCGCGAGGTCGAGCCCGAGTGGCGCACCAAGTGGCCGAAGGATCCCAAGGCCTTCGCCGAGGGTCTCCGGCACCCGATCGCCGAAAACGGGTTCGCGCTCGACATGCAGGCCATCGACAGCGCGAGCGTCTGCGTGCTCTGCCTGCCGGCCGGCAACAGCGCGCACCTCGAGGCGGGCTTCATGGTCGCGCGGGGCGCGCCGCTCATCGTCATCGCCCACGAGGGGTTCGAGCCCGAGCTCATGTACCTGATGGGCACGTCCCGCGGGGCGCTCGGCCTCGTCGTCGTCGAGAGCGCGGAGGAGGCCTGCGGCGCCCTCCGCACGTTGCTCGCGAGCAAGGCCTGGCGCGAGCAGCTCACCGATCCCGACTGGAAGGCCTGGTGGCACGAGAGCCCGATCGCGCCGGTGTTCCGCGTGAAGGCGGTGCAGCCGTGATCGCGCCGACGGAGACCGCCCCGCGGAGCATGCACGTGATCCAGATCCTCCGCCTGCTCTACGACCTCATCGGGTCCAAGCGGGCGGAGGTCTGGGCCGAGAGCCAGCTCGCGACGGCCCGAGAGCTCGACGACCACGAGAAGTCCGTCCATGGCCTCAGCGAGGACAAGCGCCTGCGCCACCTCGCGCACATGTGCCAGCGCGCCGTGGCTCTCGCAGGCGGCTCGGACGCGCAGCGACACCAGGGCACCCTCGATCTCGGGTTCGTCCAGGGCGCGCTCTGGTGGGCGGGGATCTCGACCCTCGCCGACCTCGAGACCATGAACCGCACGATCCAGAGCGAGCTCTGCTCCGAGCAGGGCTCGGATCCTCCGCCTCTGGAGCTCAAGGCTGCGATCGCGGCGCTCGTGGCCGCTACGAAGCAGGCGCGGCTTTTGTTCGCGAGACTTTCACCCAGCATTATTTGGAAGGATCAAGCCGACGAGGTTGGCGCGCGGTCTGCCGATCTGGCGGCGGCGAGCGAGGCCGTCGAACGCCTACTGTCCGCTGAAAAGGAGCCGGAGACGGCGCCGAAGAGCGAGGGAGAACCCGTCGTCGTCCAGGCCACCAACCCGAGCGACCAGCAGGCCACCGCGCAGCGCAGCTTCGTGACCTACGACGTCGACAGCAAGGTGCCCGTGACGCCCGGCTTCACGCGCCCCATGGGCGTCTTCGTGAGCCAGGAGCCGGGTCGCGACCTCCCAGCGCTCCTGACCTCCAAGGAGGAGCGCGACGCCCTCCTCCAGGGCCTCCACCGCGGCCGCAAGGGGTACATGTACCAGGTCGACAGCGACCTCCTGATGCGCGTCGTGCTCGACGCCCAGGCCGCGCACGTCTCGATCCCCGTCGAGGGCATCCTCTCGCCGCGCCAGCAGAAGGGTTTCAGGGCGATCCTGCTCCGCATCGCGAGCTGGACGAACGCGCGCTTCGACCAGCACCTCCGCCATGAGATCAGCGACGAGGACGCCGACGCCGTGCTGCGCTTCCTCGGCAAGCTCTGCGTCTTACCGCCCGAGTGCGACCCGAGCGGGCGCCTCATGGGCACGAAGGTGCCCGTGTTGAAGCCCGTGGTCCGCGAGTACTCGACGCGGGACACCCGGAGGCGGCTGAACCTCGAGAAGGAGGCAGCGGTTGGTCAGGAACGGGAAGGACCCAACGGCGCGCGCATCAAGCTCGTGGGTTGCTACGGTTTCGGCTCAGAGGGCGACCTCTTTGCCTTTGAGCAGGCAGGTGTCTTGGCGCCCAGCGGCATCAGCAAGGCGATCGCCGAGCGCGACTACCCGATCGTCATTCGCGAGGAGCACCTCGAGCGCCCCGTGAGCAAGAAGTGCATCGTCGACGGCAAGCCGACCACGCTCGGCGCGTTGATGGCGGACCCCGACTTCTCTTCGCTCCTCAAGCGGGACGACCCCCACAAGATGCTCTCGGAGGTCCTGCGCGAGCTGTACGAGATCGCCGAAGAATCCGAAAAGCCCACCCCTGCCCACGCGGCCGCCGAAGCGACCCAGTTCCGCGCTCTCGCCCGCGCGGTCTACACGCACGCGGCGGTCCTCGGGGAAATCTCCGATCTCCAGGCCCAGCGGGAGCTCACGGCGCTCACCGAGCGCACCGTCGCCGAGAACAGCGACAAGCTCTTCTCGCGCCTCGTGAGCAAGCTCGGCGAGCTCGCCGGGGCCGGGATGGCGACGCGGCTCCTGACGAGCCACAGCCAGCCCGAGGGTGAGCCTACGGTCCCGCAGCTCGCAGGACTGACGTTCGCCCTCGCCGCTCTCCTCCAGGAGATCGGCGACCGCGACGCGAAGAAGATCGAAACCCTCACCGCGGAGGTGCGCCGGCTCGAAGAGTACACGGGCCTGCGCACCGATCGCGAACGCCACCAGCACGAAGTCCGCGCCACCACGGCTGCCGAAAAGGAGTCCCCGTGAACACCACCAAGAAGCCCCGCCGCGTGACCAAGAAGAAGGCGCCCGTGAACACCACCAAGAAGAGGAGCGGAGGATCCGAACGCATCGACCTGCTCGGCGACGTCCGCCGGAGCGCCGCGCGCGGGCCGCTCGACACGCGCGCGAAGAAGGCGGCGAAGAAGAAGGCACGCGCCACCAGGCCGGTGACCTACGTCGACACGGACAGCGTCGTCACCTACGCCGATCATGCCCGGATCGCCCAGGCCCAGTTCGCCCAGCTGATGCGGAGCTCGATCTACGGCAAGTTCGGGCACAACCCCACCAAGGCGCTGCTTGGCCAGCTGGATGCGCTCCGCGAGGAGGGCGGCGCCGTCGTCCACCCGAAGCACTACAACAGCCACCCCTCAGGGGTCGAGTGCATCGCCATCGTCGAGCACATGACCTTCAACACCGGCTCCGCGGTCAAGTACTGCTGGCGCGCGGGGCTCAAGGTCGACGAGGGAGTGGCGCTCACGGTCGACGCGGCGGACACCGAGGCGCTCGCGCGCATCAAGGACCTCGAGAAGGCGCGCTGGTTCTTGTCCCGGGAGATCGAGAAGCTCACCAAGGAGCAGACCGCGCGGGTGAAGAAGCGGCTCAACGAGAGCTTCGGCGCGGTCGGGGCGCCGCCGGTCGAGACCGGCATCGTGATCGACGAGGACCAGCTCCTCGAGGCCGCGCGCAAGAAGAGGGCGCCGGCCAAGAAGGCTGCGCGCGCGCGCAAGAAGGGCAGGGCCTGATCATGCCGACGAACGTGACGGACATGCCCTGGAACCACATCGTGCTCCGGCCGTGGTCGATCGTGGGCATGAACCACTACCACCGCGACGGCCGGCGCTACCTCTTCGTCGCCATGACCAAGGACAAGCGATGCATCAAGGCCGAGGGCTGGGACGAGGCCATGGTCTTCGAGCGGCTCATCGCGCAGGCGCAGGTGCCCGAGGCGCTCGCCTCGTGGGAACTCGTGACCATGCTCCAGTACCAGACTCCGAGCGGCGCTCGGATCGAGCCGCACGTCTTCGTCGAGATGAAGAAGGACGTCGATGGGCACACCCTCCACATCCAGGCCGATGCGGCGACCGTCGATCAGGTCTTCCAGATGTTGATCATGAAGGCGAACGCACGGCCCGAGCTGCCGATCCGGGAGGGAACGTGAGCGCCCTCGTCCCCGCCCGCGTCGGGCTCGACCTCGACGGGGTGCTCATCGACCTGCACACGCCGGCGCTCCGGCTCGCGAGCGAGATCCTCGAGCGCGAGATCCGCGCCGAGGATCTCCGCGAGTGGGACTTCTCCCCCCTCTTCCCGAACGCGGCGATGCACGACGCCTTCTGGCACAAGATCGGGAGCCGCAACTTCCACCGCGAGCTGCGACCGTACCCCGGCGCCGCCGAGGGGCTCGCGCTCCTCGACGAGATCGGCGCGGAGGTCTGGTTCGTGACGAGCCCGCTCTCCCAGGGGCCCACCTGGGCGCACGACCGCGACGGCTGGGTCGCCGAGATGTTCCCGTCGGCGCACCTGAAGCACACCCACGGCAAACCCATGCGGGGCCTCCGCCGCCCCATCATCCACACCCAGGACAAGCAGGCCTTCTCGGGGGACTTCCTCGTCGACGACAAGCCGACGAACGTGCTCGAGTGGCAGCGGGCGCAGCGCGCCTGGCTCCGGAGCCGCGCCGTCAGCATCGTGCGCGAACCGACCGGCGTCCTCTGGTGGAAGCCCTGGAACAAGTCCGCCGAGTTCGAGCTCGACCCCGACGGGACGCCGGTCTACCCCGGCTCGCTCGCGGCCCTGGGTGGCCTCGCGCTTGCGTCGGAGTGGCTGCATGTCGAGACCCTGATCATCGACCTCCACAACCGCCTGATCGGGGCCCTCCTATGAAGAACGCCCTCGAAAAGATGTTCGACGACCTCGTGGCAGTTGACCGCGATCTTGGCCTGCCATCCTCACCACCTCCCGTCGAGCGGCGCCGCGCGATGCACGGCATGGGATCTCACCCTGGCGTCGTGCTGGAGACCGGATCGGTGGTGCTCCTCGGCATCCTCGTCGAGACGACGACGTCGATCCGGTCGCTGACCGTCGTTCACCGGGGCGTCTCCCACCACTTCTCGGCACACGGGAAGACGGACGTGGCGTCTCTCGATCCCCTCGATCCGAATGGTCGCCGCTTCGTGCTCGAGGCGGGGGATCGCATCGAGTGCGAGCGCGCCCCTGCCTCCGCAATCGTGGCGATCGAGGTCGAGGCGAGCGCCGACGCTCGCTTCTCCGGCTGGGGGTCGTGATGGACATCTTCGCCCTCGTCCGAGAGACGGTCGGCCTGCGCCGCGCCTACGACTGCACCCACGAGTGGGTGAAGGCCAGCGAGACCGAACAGCAATGCGCGCGGTGCGGCATCCTCGCGACGCCCATCGGCAAGGAGAACCTCCGCGCCGCGACCGAGCGCTGGCACAAGGCGCGCGGCACGATGCCTCCCCCCATGGCCTCGGCGACCCCGTCGCCCTCTTCCGAGGACCTTGCACCATGAGCCACCTCACCACGGTGCAGCTGCGCCGTCCCACGAGCCCGCTCACGAACGCTGAGGAGGCCAAGCTGCTCCGCGAGCTCGCCGAGCAGGCGCGCGACAAGCGCCTCTTCGGCTTCGAGTTCTCGGCGCACCTTCCGGCCCCCGACCCTCTCCCGGCTCGGGCGCCTGGGGACGACCCTGTGCCGCTGCACGCGCGGTTCACGGGAGGCAGGTCGTTGCAGCTCCGCTACTACGTCGTGGTCGCGCAGGGCCGCGCGGTCGCCGAGAAGATCGTCCAGCGCTTCTGGCGGTCCGTCTGGCCCGAGGCCCAGGCCACGTCGCGGGAGATCTCTCCCGAGGCCGCGTTCGCCCTGGGTGCGCGCGTGCTGCTCGAGGAGAACGGCACCTCGGCCGACGGCACCTCGGCCGACACCGAGCGCGGAGAGTTCTCCCACGTGGAGGACCGCGGTCTGCTCGCCGCGCTGCTCGCCACGATGGCGCGGGAGGAGCGGTGATGCATTCCGCGAAAACCTTCACCTCTACGCTCGTTTACCCGCCCGAGCCCAAGTGGTGCGGCGGCCCGGTCACCTACCGGGTCCGCGCCGCCTCGGCGCAGGAGGCCGAGGAGACGATCTCCAAGCTCACCGAGCGGCGCTGGCGGAGCGACGGACGCGCCTCCGCGTTCGTCGAGGAAGGAGAGGGCTGATGTCCGATGAGATCAAGACCCTCGCCGAGCTGCGGGAAGCCTGCGCGGTGCTCGCGGATCATGAAGCCGAGAACCGGCGCAATGGCGGCGCGATCAACGCGGCGCGCGCCATCGCCGCGGGGATCCGCAGGCTGTCGATCCAGGGCGACACGTCGACCCCGCCCTCGCCCGCCTTCACGATCGAGGGAGAGATCCTCTCGGTCACCTTCGGGCGCCCCGAGGCCCCGGGCCAGCCGGGGCGCGTCCTCATCGAAGTGACGAGCGCTCACGATCGAATGCCGATGCTCGGGATCGGCGACGTCGTCGAGCTGCGCTACCTCGGCCCGGCGGCGAAGCGGGCGCGGAAGAAGTCCGAGAATCCCATCTCACCGAAAGAGGCGAAGGCCGGCAGAGCCTTTCCCGACGCTGTGTACGAGGCGTTCAACGAGCTCATCGTCGAAGGCCGCGGCCACGTGCGCCAGAGGGACGCGATCGCGCGCATCCTCAGCAAGATGCCCGACATCGACCAGAACACCATCTTCAAGAAGGGCTGGCTCGACATCGAGGACGCCTACCGGGCGAAGGGGTGGGACGTCATCTACGACAAGCCCGGTTTCAACGAGCACCACTACGAGCCCTTCTTCAAGTTCGAGGAGAGGAAGTGAACATGGAAGCGACGCAGCAAGACAAGGCCCCGGAGACGACGGGAGAAGGAGGACCCGAGCGCCGCTCGGAGCAAACGGACCCGCAGGCGGCGGCCCTCCGCCTTCTCCGGCGGATGTTCTTCCCCGAGGAGGGCAAGCAGCCGTTGTTCTTCCACGCGCTGCGCCGTGACGTCGTGCTGACGCTATGCGCGAGTGGGCCGGGCGAGTGGGCCATCCTGCACCGGTCGTCGGGGGTTGCCGGAGGGCTCCTCTGGCACCTCGAGGACGCCAAGGCTGTCGAGGACCTCTTGGCGAGCGACGTCGCACGGTTCGTCGACGCCGTCGTCGCGTGGAGCGTCTGATGTTGCTGTCCATCGACATGCTGCCGAAGATGAGGCCCCAGGGCGCCGGCGATCGGTTCTCCCAGAACCTCCACGACTGGTGCAGGCGGCACTTTCGCGAGCACCCGGGGCGAGGGCTCGAGGTCCACAGCCACACCAACGCCGACGGCACGTCCCTCTACGTGGGCTGGGTTTTTGATGGCGAGCTCATCGGGTCGCGACTGCACGGGGTGCTCTGCAACGGCACGCTCGCGAAGATCTGGTCGTTCTCGTTCGAGACGGTGCCCGTGCCCGACTTCTGGGAGCGGTACCTCGAACACGGCAAGTGCGTCCTCGACACCGCCCACATGTTCTACGACGTGCGCTGGGACGAGCAGAAGGAGGATGGGGGATCTGCGCGTCGCATCTGCCGCTGGTGCGGCCTCGTGCAGATCAAGGAGACCTACGTCGTCGAGCGCACGCGCTGGGTGGTGGCGCCCGAGACGCCTGCGGAAGGGCAGGCTGCGTCACCGGATGCGGGCCCCTGCGCGCAGTGCAACCACGGGCAGAGCCACCACAAGAACACCCGGTCCCACGGGATCGTGTGTCACCACGCCGGCGCCGTCTTCCCCGACACGATCTGCGGTTGTCGCCTCTACGTCGCGAAGGAATAGCCCATGGGAAAGCTCCGCATCCGCCGCTGGGACACCACCCGGGAGAACGACTGGATCGAGGTCGAGTACTCCGAGGCGCCGCCCGAGCCGCGCGCCCCTGTCGTCCTCCCATCGTTTCTGGCCGAGGAGGCCAACCTCGCGCAGAAGGTGTGCGAGGAGGCCGCGCGCCTCGCGGGGCTCCGCGGCCCGCCGCAGGAGCGCGCCTGCCCCTTCTGCGCGCAGGCGAACGGTCCGGCTTTCGAGAAACCCGGCATCCTCTTTCTGGAGGTCGAGGGAGAAGCGCGCCTGCGCCGCGTCGAGAAGCTGAACACGGGCTGGAGGCCCTCGCTCGTGACCTGCAGCTGGGTGACCCGCGACGAGGCGCAGGCGGAGATCGCCGAGGCCGAGGCCGCGGACCGCGAGGGGGAGATCTTCGAGGGCATCGCCGTCTGCGAGGGCTCCCCGCTCGCCGCTTTCGTCTTCGGTGTCTTCAGCGGCAACTTCCGCAACGCGGCCGCGGCGCAGCGGGGCCACGAGCTCGCCGGCGAGATGCTGAAGAAGGACCCCTGCACGCGCTGCGGCCATGGGCGCGCGTTCCATCGCCAGGACGCCGTCCAGCTCCGCAACGAGCTGCAGCGCCTCCACGACATGCACCAGCCCGAGCATGCCTGCCGCTTCCGCATCACGGTGGGGCAGGAGCGTTGCACGTGTGAGGCCTACGAGGGACCGATCCCCGAGACGCCGAAGGAGACCTTATGAGCCGCTCGGAGCAGAGCCCCGTGATCGGGGCGGTCGACTCCATCTTCAACGAGAGCGTCGGCGAGGCCATCTGCGCGCACGTCAAGTCGCTCGGGGGCGAGGTATGGGGCAAGCCCATCCCGGTCGGCGACAAGTGGCACGCCGTCGTCGCGATCACCTTCGCGGGGCCGCTCGTCCTGGCGGAGTTCGGGGTCACGATGGGGGAGAAGAAAGAGCCGAAGATCACGATGGAGCAAGAGGAGAACAACAAGTCATGAACAACCAGCACATCCAGAACGAAGAGCAGCTCGCCCAGGCCATCGCCGAGAGGATGCTCGAGATCGTGAAGCAGGGAGACGCTGCCGGCGAGCTCCGCGAACGCGCCCGGGGCTTTCTCGGGATGCCCGACACGGTCCCGATCGAGCAGATCGAGGCCGCCATCGTGGCCCAGAACGTCTCCATGGCCCGGGCCGTGCTGACCATGGTCAAGGAGCTCGGCTTCGAGGTCGTGCGCGCATGACCGCACTGCTCGAGGTGTGCGAGAAGGCGCGCTGGCTGAACCGGAGCGCAGAAGGGTTATGAGCATGGACCACGGCGCCCTCTGGAAGCGTGTCGAGACCGCAGCGCGCGCGGCACGTAAGGCGGCGGGCCGAGCCAGCGCGGCGCTCGCCGCAGCCCTGCGAGACCAGGGGGCGGGCCGGCACCTCAAGGACGCGGCCGAGACCTCGGAGCGCGAGAAGCTGCTGTTCGATGCACTGATGGACCTCGAACGTCGACTCTCGGCGGTGGAGCGGCTCGGCGGTGATTCATGAAGAGCCCTTTTCTCACCCTCGAAGAGTCGATCGCGCGCAACCGGCCGGGCCGGACTGTGCGCCGCCTCTACTGCCCTTGCGGGGGCGACGTCGAGAGCGTTCCGCATCCGGACGGCATGAAGTTCAAGTGTCTCACCTGCCCGAGCACGGGCCTGACTCTGTCTCAGCTCATTACCGGGGAACAGTGATGGAAAAGAACCTCTACGAACAGCAGATCGAGAAGCTGAAGGCGGCCATGCAGGAAGGTTCGCGCGAAGCGTACGACTACCTGATGACCGACCCGACGGACGCCGACGTGCGTACGCGCCTCGTCCTCGCGAAGAACACCGCCGAGCGCGCGCCCGACGTGGTGGTCGCGGCGCGGTGCTCGGGACGGTTCGCGGTCTTCGATCTCTACCTCGCGGACGACGACGGGCTCAAGGACGAGAGCGCGGCCGAGGTGGGAGAGCAGACGTGACCTCCCCGCCTCGCCTCCTCGCGATCGTGACGATCGTCGCGAGCTTCCTCGCGACCCTCGGCCACATGGCCTGGCGCGTCCACAAGGACGTCACGCTCCGGGCCCGCGCGCCGGAGCTGAACGAGCGCCTCGCCCCCTACCGGAGCCCGACCGATCCGGAAGAAGCGCCTCGACGCGTGTTCGGCCCGCTGGTCTGGGGTGTCGACGTCGAGCGGTTTCTGCGCATCGCGCGCGAGAGCCAGCTGGTCGGCGACGGTCACCACCTCCGCTGGTTCGGCTTCGCCTTCCGACGCTGGGCGATCGGCATCTTCGTGCTCGTGAGAATGGGGGGATCCGCGCGCCGCGCGGAGCAGAAGGGCGGCGCCCGATGACCGCGTTCTTCTACGGCAATCTCTCCGGCGCCGGCCACTTCCTCTACCGCGCAGGCTCGAGCGACAAGCAGCGCGACGACTCGGTCGAGCACTACGGGGGCGGCAAGCACATCGACGGCACGATCGCGCCGCGGACGGCGCCGCCAGAGGGCAGCGGCCGTACATCGGTCGGTGCGGAGGCTGCCCAGGGGGTCTACACCGTCGTCGAGCTCGACAACGGCTACACGGCGCTCGCCTGGTGGGACCGCACGCACGGCGACACGCGGCGGGGCTGCAACAGCGTCGTGCTCCTGCCGGGCAAGCGTACGGAGCGCGAGCTCTTCGACGCGCTCCTCGAGCACTGGCCTCGCGTTCTCGAGGACATGGCCAAGGCGGGCGTCGTGTTCGTGAGGTTCGAGCCATGACCACCCGAGAAGCGCTCGCGCTCCTCGCGCGCCAGGCCCGCCTCTTCGTCGATTGCGCGAACCAGCCTGCGGCGGGCGACGATACGAACGGCTGCGTCGTGGTCCACGACGACACGCACTTCGCGCAGCTCGAGGCCGCGCTCGACGCCGCCGAGGCGCATCTGCGGCGCGGCGACGCGCCTTCCTGACCCACCCTTCGCGAGGAGCAACAGAAATCATGGGCTGCTGGTACGAAACGTGTGCCCTCTCGGGCCTTCCGATCCCCCCGAAGACGCCGTGTCTTCTCTTCCTGCTCGCGCCGGGGAACCACCTCGAAGACGGGCGGTCGGGGTACAGCTACCCCTCGGGGCTCTGGCAGCCGCGCTGCCTGCCCGTGACCGGCGTCTACAACGACGACCGCGGCACCCTCGACCTCGACGAGAAGCCGCCGGCGCACTGGGCGTACACCGAGCGCATGCTCGATGGAGACCACCTCGCCTGGACCGAGAGCGGCGAGCCCGAGAAGCTCCGCACCGAGATCGCGCCGGCGTACACGGAGGCGTTCTTCGACAGGGTCGAGCGCGGGCGCGTGTTCGGGCGAAACATGTCCTTCGGCTACCGCCACAGGGACACCGACCTCCACTATCCGCTCGGGCAGATGCTCGTGCGCAAGGACGTCTGGGATCACCTGCTCGGCGTGGAGCACCTCGTCGACTGGGGCGGCACGACGCGCGCGCAGAACCGAAAGGCGGCCGAGGAGCTCGTCGACCATCTGCTCACGAAGGTTCCGACGTCCGCCGATCCCCAAAAGCGCGCGCTGAACCTCTTCTCGGCCGAGGACCACTTCCGCGATCGACGAGAACACCGGACCCCGTTCCACTGGCTCGTCTTCGAGCACGGCGGCGGCGAGCTGCCGACGGGCGGAGGGATCTACCGCATCCACCTCACGACCGACCTGATCGAGAAGAAGGTCGACCGCGACACCGCGCTCGCCGTATTTCACGACCTCGCCGACCTCGCCCACGTGGGTCGGCTGATGTCGCTCCTGCGGCGCGCGTGGCGCCCGCAGGCCGGCAAGGGCTCGCAGGACATCGAGTGGGATCTCCACCTCGACCTGGCCATCAAGGTGGCGGCCATCGCGGCGGAAGAGCAGCGACGGGACGAGGACTGATCCGCGATGAGCCACCTCCTCATGAAGGCGATCGCCGAGCACAAGAACGAGGCCGTGCGCGCCGAGTCCAAGGCGCGCGTGCTCCAGGTGCTCCAGGGCACGCGCATCGAGGTCGTGATCGAGCTGCTCGAGGAGCTGCTCGAGCACCTGCGTGCGATCGTGAAGGAGGAGGAAGCGCCCGAGGACGAGGAGCCCGAGGACGAGGAGGAAGAGGGCGGAGACGACGGAGACGAGGGGGAAGAGATCTCCGAGCAAGCCCGCTCGGAGAACCCTTCCGACCCTGGGAAGTCCCCGGAGGGGGATGAGGGTTCTCAGGGCTTGCGAGCGCGCCCCCATGGGCGCGAGATCCCAAGCGAAGCTCGGGACAGGAGCATACCTAGCAAGGCGTCCCAGGTCCGCGCCGCGCTCGCCGGCGGCCCGCTGCCGCGCGACCGGGTCGTGATGCAGCTCGCGGCGCTACCGCCGGGCGCGGACGCGACGACGCGCGAGAACCGTCGCACGATCCAGGCTTGGCGCCAGATGCTCTCGAACCTGCAGCGCCAGGGGGACCTCGAGGTCCTCGCCGGCGACGTCATAGGTCTGACCACGGTAGGGAAGGAGCGCGTGGTGATGGGGCAGCAGCTCTCGGCCTTCCGCGAGAGCTTGTCCGCGCCGGCGCCGGCGCCAACAGCGAGCCCGGAGCCGCCCCCGCCCCCACCTCCGCAGGAGGAGCCACAGGAGGAGGAGGGAGGCGAAGAAGACGAAAGACTCGCCCGTCGTCGCCGGGAAGAGGAGCGCGCGGTCGAGGCGGCGTGGGTCGAGACCGAGGCGCTCGTCTTGGGTGTCTTCCACAAGGCGAAGCGCGCGATGAACTACCGCGACGTCGTCGAGGAGATGGCCGGCAGGGCGCCGCAGATCTTGATCCGCTCGCTCCAGGATGTCGCCCCGCACACGCGCCTCGGTGCGGTGGTCCGCAAGACGCTCCTGCGCCTGCAGACCGCGGGGAAGGTCACGACCGACACGCTCGACTCGTCTCGATGGAAGCTGCGGAGCGGGCGTGAGCCATGAGCGACCTCTCGAACATGCTCGCGGTGGCGAGGGACGCGGCGCTCGAGGCGCTCGATCGCGGAGAGCCCGTGGGGTGGATCGGCGGCCCGGTGCCGGACACCCACTGCGCGCGGCTGCTCGTCGCAGCCCCCGTCGTCGGAGATCCTGAGCACCGCGCGGTGTGGCGGTTGTCAGGCGACGGTGGAGAGTGGTTCTTCACTCCCTACACGCGCAACCGATCCATGCTGCTGCTGCCCACGGTCAAGCACGAGATCAACCTGACGCGAGACTACCTCTGGACCCTGCGACGCGTGCAGGAGGGCGTTGCGCGCGCTCTCGGCCTCCTCGACCTCGACAAGATCTCCAAGCATCTGCGCCGCCCTGTCTCGATGCTGCCTCTGACACGGAGTGAGGTCGCGCCAGACCTGGCACGCGCCCGGCGTCGAGAGAAGCGCTGCGCGAACATGAGCCCTGCCGAGAAAGAGCGCTTCGATTTTCGACAAAGGAGGACCCGATGAACGACAAGACCCAACCCCCGAGAAACCACATGGACCCTGCCACCAAGGACGCCTACATCGCGGAGCTCGAGGCCTTCGCGCTCCAGAACGAGCGCTGTGTGAACAAGATGGATTCCACCGGCGACCGTTGCGCCGCTTGCAACAACACCTCGCGTGACGGGCACAGCGGGGACTGCAAGATCGGTAGGGTGTGCGACCGCATCCGCGCCGTGCGCGAGGCGCACCGTCTGCTCGGCCTGGCCTGAGGGGTTGGATCCGAGCTGGTGGCTGCGCAGGGCCTCGAACGCTGCGACGTGCTCTGAGAAACGCGATGGCTGCGCAGGGCCCGAACGCTGCGACAGAACAGCACTACCATGGTCAGAGGCAAAGATGGCTGCGCAGGGCCCGGATGCTGCGACGGATGACTGGCTCACAGGGCCTCGAACTGCGATCGCTCCGAGCTGCGCTCGGATCCCCCTCTCTGGGAGAACGTCACGAGATGGCTGCGCAGGGCCCGGACGCTGCGACGATGGAGCGGAGTCAGATGGCTGCGCAGGGCCCCGAACGCTGCGACGTGCGGACGCTCTACCGAAGGAGATGGCTGCGCAGGGCCCGGACGCTGCGACGCTTCGCGGAATCAGGGAGATGGCTGCGCAGGGCCCGAATGCTGCGACGTGTGAATCATCATGGCTGCGCAGGGCCTCGAACGCTGCGACTTGGCCATAGGGACCTCCAGGGCACGAGGCGGCGATGTGGCTGCGCAGGGCCTCGAACGCTGCGACGGGTAGAAGTGTGGCTGCGCAGGGCCTCGAACGCTGCGACTGTGTAGACGATGCTGGTGCCGCGTCACGTTTCGGAGCCTCCAGGCTCGGGGGCTTGGCCAGGGACCTCCAGCACGAGGCGGCGATGTGGCTGCGCAGGATGCCGCGACCCCCGACGACGGACTGACGACGATGGCTGCGCAGGGCCTCGGCGACGCGCATGAGACGAAGAGATGGCTGCGCAGGGCCCGAACGCTGCGACGCTTCGCAGGAACACGAAACACGTTGACGACTACGAAAACCTTGTTACCCTCGACGATACCATGATCGTCTACCGCTTCGGGGTCAAGAGCATCGTCGGCGAGAGCCTGGACGTCGTGATGAAGCAGATGCGCCACGGCCACGACTACGCCAACGACCACGTCGCGATCGAGCGAGGGCGCCGCGCGGCGCTGCTCGCGGTCGATGACACGCGCGAGGTGGCCGAGGCCGTCGAAGCGGTGAAGGCGGCCACGAAGGCGACCCGGAAGGCCGCGGTGAACGCGCTCCGGGCCGCGCGCAAGGCTGCTCGTGAGGCGGCGGCCGACGAGCTCGCGCGCATCCAGGCGCTCGACGAGGTCATCCGGCGCGACGCCCGCGCGCTCACCCCGGCCTACTGGGGGACCTATCTCACGGTCGAGGCGAGCGCGCAGCAGCAGCGCGCGATGCCTCTCTACGAGGACGACGCGATCACCCCGGCGCTGCCGCAGTTTCGTCGGTGGCTCGAGGAGGGCCAGGTCGGGGTGCAGATCCAGAAAGGCCTCACGACCGCCGAGGTGCGCCAGGGCGGGGACACACGCGTGCGGCTCGCACGACCCGATCGCAAGGTCCACCGGGGATCAGAGGATCCGGGCGCAGCTCGGAGCAGAGTCACCGAGTACGCCGACCTGTGGATCCGGGTCGACTCCGAGGGCCGCGACCCGGTGTGGGCCATCGCGAGGATCCTCATGCACCGCCAGATCCCCGATGCCGCGCGCTGGAAGTACGTCCGGCTCTCGCGTCGTCGCGAGGGCCGCACCTTCGCGTGGTCGGTCGAGATCACCGTCGACGTCGAGCGCCCCGCGCGCACCCTCGACACCACCCTCGAGGGCACGGTCGCCGTCGAGCCGTGCTGGGTTCGGTCGCGAGAGGAGCCTGGAGGGCCCGAGGTGCTGGTGTGCGCCTTCGTCGTGGACGATCGCGGCAAGCGCTGGTCGCTCACGGTCCCGGCCCGGGTCGTCGGCGCGCTCGACAAGGCCGACTCGATTCGCTCGATCCGCGACCAGCTCGCCAACACGATGCGCGCCGAGGTCCAGCGCCTGCTCACGGAGACCGAGGACGAGCTCCCGCCGTGGCTGATCGAGGCCCGGGACACGATCCACCTCTGGAAGAGCCCGGAGCCGGCCTACCGGCTCGTGTTGCGGTGGCGCTGGGAGCGATGCGACGCGGCGCGCGAGGCCTACGAGGTGCTCCTCGCCTGGGAGCTTCGCGACGACCACCTCTGGCGCTACGAGGCTGGCTCTCGCGGGCAGGCCATCCGGTCGCGCAACGACCACTACCGGTGCCTCGCGGCGGCGCTCTCCCGCACCTACCGTCACGTCCTGGTCCCGAAGCGCGACTACTCGCGCGAGGCGCGCTTCGGGGCAGACGCCGATCTGCGGTTCATCGCGTCGCCATCGTCGCTCGTCATGGCGCTCGAGGGCGCGTTCGATGGCGGGACCAGCGCCTACGACGTGCCCTGGAACAAGGAGTCGAAGGCGGCCTGGCGCGACACCGCGTGCGAGCGCTTCGCCACGGGTGACACCGCCATCGTGGCCCGTCGGGTGAAGAAGGGCGACGATGGCGAGAAGGGAGGGGCGTGGGCCGCGCGCAAGCGGAAGAAGGCCGAGAAGGCCGTCGACCAGAGACCGGGGATCCGAGCGTAGCTCGCCAGAGGACGGAGGATCCGAGCGCAGCTCGGAGCAAATGGCTGCGCAGGGCCTCGGACGCTGCGACTCGGGGTGAAGTGGCCGCGCAGGGCCTCGGACGCTGCGACGAGAAGCTTGCGACCCGACCTGGCGGATGAGGTGGCTGCGCAGGGCCTCGAACGCTGCGACTGCCCATTCGGGAAGGTGGCTGCGCAGGGCCTCGAACGCTGCGACTGTCGGGAAGATGGCTGCGCAGAGCCTGAATGCTGCGACAGTAGCTTGTGAAGTGGCTTGTGAAGTGGCTGTGGCTGCGCAGGGCCTCGAACGCTGCGAGAGTGCGTCTCATGGTGTGGAGTGGCTGCGCAGGGCCTCGAACGCTGCGAGTGGCGGACAGTAGGGTGTGTGAAGTGGCTGCGCAGGGCCTCGAATGCTGCGAGTGGCTGCGCAGGGCCTGAACGCTGCGACAGACTTGGTGGCTGCGCAGGGCCTCGGACGCTGCGACAGTACTCATGGTGAAGTGGCTACGCAGGGCCTCGAACGCTGCGACATGTCCTGGCGTGTGGAGTGGCTGCGCAGGGCCTCGAACGCTGCGACTTTGGGTCTGGCCTGAATGACGGGAAGGTGGCTGCGCAGGGCCTTGGACGCTGCGACATGTTGGCGGGTAGCGAGTGCCGGTTCCCCGTCAGAGATGGCTGCGCAGAGCCCGGATGCTGCGAGAGAAGTTCCTCGTCAGCGCAGAGCCCGGATGCTGCGACATAGCGTCGCTCCGCGACTGCGACGGAAGAAAAGTGGCTGCGCAGAGCCTAGGATGCTGCGACCTCGCGGTCACACAAGAAGATGGCTGCGCGGGGCCCCAAACGCCGCGACACACGCCAGATGTGCTCGGATCCCCCTTTCACGAGATGGCTGCGCAGAGCCTTGGATGCTGCGACTAGTGGGTCATCCGGCTCAGACCAGCGCGCCGAGCTTCACCGTGATGAGCTCCTGCGCCCCCTGGCGGTTGCTCACGTAGACGTGGTCGCCGAGCGGGAAGGCATCGAAGCAGTTCTGCGCGAGGTCGAGCGCGAAGAGCGGCACGGGCGCCGCCGGCGCGGTCACG
>Ga0154020_10003649_pt1 | contig 18490 bp, 16 predicted proteins | sample Klosneuvirus_201_FD_109709 | JGI IMG/M metagenome (GOLD analysis project Ga0154020, IMG submission 109709) | Active sludge microbial communities from wastewater, Klosterneuburg, Austria - Klosneuvirus_20160825_MG | ecosystem: Engineered > WWTP > Aerobic digester > Activated sludge | place... | reverse complement strand
GCTGTCGGCCAACGGCGCGTTCCGCGCGCGCGTGACACGCGCCATCAACTCGATGGCGGCACTGTCCGCGAGTGGTGACGGCGGGGCGCCGGGCGTGCCGGCCGCAGTGGTGCCAAGCGCAACCGCGACACGTCCGGCGCTGTCGGTTACGTCGTCGGGGCTGAGCGCCAGCGCTGTGGTGAGGCGCGCACCGGCAGGCTCGACCACCGTGTCGCGCTGTACCGCACGCAGTGCCAGACGCAACGAATCGAGCGCGCGAACGAGCGGCGCCGAGTCTGGCGCGACCGGTAGCGCGTCGATGCGGCGCTGTACCTGCCGGTCGAGTTCACGCGGGATGAGCACCAGGGCGAGCAACGTGACCATCACGCCGATGCTTCCCATGGCCGCAATGCGGACACCCTGCCGCGAGGCATTTCTGGCGCGGGCGGCAATCCACGCACTGCGCTGACGAGCCATGGCTAAATGAAACGCGGGGGCCGGCGCATGTCGCCAGCCCCCGCGGGTCAATCAATCGTGATGCAGCTTACTGAACCGTGACCTTGCCCTTCATGTTCATCGCAAGGTGCGGCGTGCAGTTGAAGTCGTACGTGCCCGGGGCGATGCCGCCGAACGAAATCGTGTACGTCTCGCCAGCGGTGAGCAGCATCTTGCCCGACAGCTCGCCCATCTGCTCCGGCATGTTCGCCATCAGCTGCGTCTTCACGTCAGCCGGCAGCGTTGCGGGATCAAACGCCACGTTGTGCGGGCCGCCGCTGACCATCACGAACTTGATACCGTCGCCGGCCTTGACCGTGATTTCGGCCGGCTCAAAGCGATAGCCCTGACCGTCGCCGACCATCTTCACTTCGTGCGTCGTGCCCGTGATCGGGGCCATTGCACCAGCCGCTGCCGGAGCCGCCGGCGCTTCCATCGCCGGAGCCGCTGCCGCCGAAGCGCCAGCCGCCGCCGTATCCGTCGCCGCCTTGTCACCACCGCCGCACGCGCCGAGCACGATCGCCGCGCTGGCCATCACCGCAATACCGAGAAACCGCATGTCGAGAGGCCTCCGAAGCCTTTTCGCGAATTGTGTCACGTATCCACAGAGAATCCTGTGTCCGCAGGGCCCTGCGGATACTTGTGAAGTTATTCACAAGCCTGTCCGATAGCAATTGGCAGGGTTGACGGCAACCTCGGGCGGGACTAGCGTCAACCCCATGCGCTCTGTTGCCAACCGCCACCATCATGCCCATCACGGCCACGACCTCACGGGTCGGGGAACGTTGGGCGTGGCACAGCGCAGACCGTAACGCGCAGCACCACTCTCGCTACGACTCCCAGGCCCGTCCCGATTGGACGGGCCTTTTTTATTGCCCGTCGTCGGCACCTTCGTTCGGCCCTCCTCGCTCTCTGAACACCTAAACAAATGCTACGTATAGCGTTACCAAACAAAGGCCGTCTCAGCGAAGACACCCGCGAGCTGTTCAACGACGCAGGACTCGAGGTCCGCTCCTCCGGTGAACGGGCGCTCACCGCGTCACTCGGTGGCGAATTCGAGGCCATCTTTGTCCGCGCCCAGGACATACCCGAGTTTGTCGCCGATGGGGCCGCCGATGCAGGAGTCACCGGTTGGGACCTGGTCTCCGAGTCGGAGCGACCGCTCGTGTCGCACCTGGATCTTGGATTCGGGAAGTGCCGGCTGGTCGTCGCGGCACGCGACGATGCGGGCGTGACATCCGTCAACGACATCGGGTCGGCCAGCAAACCCGCCCGCGTGGCCACCGTCTTTCCGCGCATCACCGCACGCTATTTCGCCGAAGCCGGTCGGCCGGTGGAAATTGTGCCGGTTTCCGGCGCCGCCGAAATTGCGCCGCACCTTGGAATCGCCGATGTCGTCGTCGACCTCACCTCGACAGGATCCACGCTGCGGGTGAACGGTCTGCGCGAGATCGCCACGGTCATGCTCTCGAGCGCGCACCTCATTACCGCCACGAACGGTCCGCGAAACGGTGATCCGGAGCGCGGACGTGAGTTCGCTGAACTGGTGACCGCCCTGGGCTCCGTCATTCGTGCGCGTGGTCAGCGCTACCTCATGGCCAATGTGCCGCGTACGGCGCTTGATCAGGTGCGTACCGTGCTGCCGGGTCTCAACGGCCCCACGGTCATTGAGATTGCCGACCATGGTCAGTTTGTCGCGGTACACGCCGTCGTCCGCGCCGATACGATCTACCGTACGATCGCGCAGCTGCGCGCGCTTGGCGCGGAAGGCATTCTCGTCACACGCATCGAGCGGCTCGTGCCATGACGGAACCCATGCTGACAGGGGCCACTGCGCTGACGCTGCGGGCGCGCGGCGACTTTGCCTCCCTCGACGCCGCGACACGCCGCGCCATCACCGATCGCACATCGTCACTCGACGCGACCATTGGCGCGCGCACCGCGGCCATCATCGACGATGTACGCCTCAACGGCGACGAGGCCCTGCGTCGATACGCGCGCGATTTTGACGGTGCCACGCTGACGCGGCTCGAGGTGCCGCGTGAACGCTGGATCGCCGCGCTCGACGCACTCGATCCCGCACTGCGCCGGTCGCTCGAACGCGCGGTGCGCAACATCGCCGCCGTGCACACCGCGTTCCTGCCGCGCGAAACGACCGTGTCACCGGAGCCTGGCATCACGATTGGCCGGCGCCCGGATGCGCTGCAGCGCGTGGGGGTCTACGCGCCCGGTGGGCGCGCCGCATATCCGAGTTCGCTGTTCATGGGGGCGATTCCGGCGCGCGTCGCGGGTGTGCAGGAAGTGATTGTCTGTTCGCCGCCGGGCGCCAACGGCGAGCCCTCGGCCGTGGTGCTTGCGGCCGCGGCACTGGCCAATGCGGATCGCGTGTTTGCCGTGGGCGGTGCTGGCGCGATTGCAGCACTGGCGCTGGGTACGGACACGATCCCGCGCGTCGATCGGATTGTGGGCCCGGGCAATGCCTATGTGGCCGAGGCCAAGTTGCAGCTCGTCTCGCAGGTGACGATCGACGCGCCGGCCGGACCAAGCGAGATCCTCGTGCTGGCGGACGACAGTGCCAACCCGCTCGCGGTAGCGCGCGAACTGCTGGCCCAGGCGGAGCACGATCCCGATGCGGCGGTGATCGCGGTGCTGTGCGGCGCGTCTGCGCCTGCGTTAGCCGAGCGCACCGAGCGTGCACTCGCCGAACTGGTAAACGGAACGCCGCGCGCCGCGATTGTGCGTGCGTCGCTCGCCGCGCGCGGCGCCATCGTGACGGTGGACTCACTCGCGAACGCCATCGAAATCGCCAACGCCTGGGCCGCTGAACATCTGTTGCTCGTGGTACGCGATGAGGTGCGGGCAAGCGCACTCGCGGCGCTGCGCAGCGCGGGGACGGTGTTTGTGGGCGAAAGCAGCTCGGTGGCGTTCGGCGACTACATGACCGGCGCGAATCATGTGCTGCCAACCGCAGGCGCGGCGCGTTGTTATTCGGGGCTGTCGACCCTCGACTTTGTGCGCTGGACGACGTGGCAGGAGGTCACGCCGGTGGCGGCCGCCGCTTTGTCCGACGACGTGGCCCGCTTTGCCGACGCGGAGGCCCTGCCGGCGCATGCCGCCGCGGCGCGCGCATGGGCACGCGCCGATACAGACGTCGCGGCGGAGGTGGAACGATGAGTGAACGGCTGGCAGTCGCGCGTGCGATCTATGACGGTCTGTCGCTGTACGATCCCAAACGTGCGCCCATCGATCTTGATCTGACCGACAATACGAATCTGTGGGGCATGCCGCCGGCGGCCGAGCGCACGTTGCGTGAGGTGCCGGTATCGGCGGTCACCCGCTATCCCACGTTGTATTCCGCAGATCTCAAGACGGCGCTGGCTGACTATGTCGGTGTGTCACCGGACATGATCGTGACCGGCTGCGGGTCGGATGACATTCTTGATTCCGCCATGCGGGCGTTCGGAGAGCCCGGCGATCTGGTGGTCAGCTCTGATCCTTCGTTTGCGATGATTCCGATTTTCGCGCAGATGAATGGACTGCGCTGGCAGGGCGTCACGGAATGCGCAGGGACGCCGATACCACAACCGGACGTCGAGGCGCTGCTCGCCACGCGTGCCCGCATCATCTATCTCTGCACCCCCAACAATCCTACGGGCGCCTTGATGGAACGAGCGCTCATCGAACGCGTCGTACGCGAGGCGGCGGGCGTGGTGTTCATCGACGAGGCGTATGCCGAGTTTGCCGGCGTGTCCTCCGTGGACCTGTTGGCGCACTCCGATCGGGTGCTGATCATTCGCACCTTGTCCAAGGCATTTGGCCTGGCCGGACTGCGCATCGGATACGCCATCGGCAATCCGTCGCTCGTGATGGAGGTGGAGAAGTCCCGCGGGCCGTACAAGCTGAACGCACTGGCCGAGCGCGTAGCGCTCACCGCGCTGCGCGAAGACCGCGTGTGGGTTGACGAACATGTCCAGCTGGCCATCGCGCTTCGTGAGCGTCTTGCCGCTGCGCTTCGGAAGATGGGGCTCGCGCCGATGCCGTCGGCGGCGAACTTCGTGTGCGTCCCGATGCGCAACGTCGTAGCGGTTGGTCAGGCACTGCGTGCGCGCGGAGTCGCCGCGCGGCCGTTTCCCGGCCTGCCACATGTGGGCGACGCGTTGCGCATCAGCGTGGGACCGTGGCCACTGCTCGAACGACTGCTGGGCGCGCTGGGTCCGGCGATGATCGAGGCGAGCGCATGAGCGAGCGAATAAGCATCCACCCGCCCACCTCATCGCTGCGCGTCACTGTGTTTGACTACGGCGCGGGCAATTTGCACTCACTGATCAAATCACTCGAAACGGAACAGACGACGGTTCGAGTCGAGACGGACTCGGCCCTCGCGGTGGCCGAAACCGACGCACTGATTCTGCCGGGAGTCGGCGCGTTTGCGCCGGCGGCCGAGCGACTGGCAGCCGGTCGCGTCGTCATGAAACAGGCGTTGGAGCGAGGGCTGCCGTGCCTCGGCATCTGTCTCGGGATGCAGTTGCTGTTTGACGGGAGCGACGAAGGCCCCGGTGACGGCCTTGGCATCATTCCCGGTCGCGTCACGCGGTTGTCTGCCGAGCGGGTTCCACAAATCGGATGGAATCGGCTGGAGGATGTGCACGAGCCACTCGCGTTGGAGGCGGCGCTGGACGTAGCCTACTACGCCAACAGCTTTGTCTGTCGGCCCGTGTCGACCGCGCTGCCCTTGGTGATGGCGTGGAGCGAACACGAGTCGGATCGTTTTCCGGCTATCGTGCGTCGCGGCGCGGTGGTTGGGGTGCAATTTCATCCGGAGAAGTCGTCGACGCCTGGTGTGCGGTTTGTGCACGCCTTTCTTGACGCGGCACGACGGCAGGCCGACGGACGGCCGGACGCAACGCTGGGTTCCTCGCTGGAGGGTGGATGATTGTGATTCCCGCAGTCGATCTGCGCGGCGGCTACTGCGTGCAGTTGGTGGGTGGCGACTACAACGACGAACGCGTGCGGCTGGACGATCCCGCTGCGGTGGCGCGGGAGTGGGCGCGCATCGGTTTTTCGCGCGTGCACGTCGTGGATCTGGACGCGGCGACGGGTCGCGGGAGCAATGCCGACACCATCCGGGAGATTCTGCGCGATGCGTACGTTCCCGTGCAGGTTGGCGGTGGCATTCGGCACGAGTCGCAGATTGAGCGCGCACTCGACGATGGCGCGTCGTGGGTGGTGGTGGGAACGCGCGCCATCGAAGACGACGACTGGCGTGGTGAAATGGCGGCGCGGTTTCCCGGCCGCCTCATCATTGCCGCCGACGTACGCGAACGTCTCGTGGTGACCCGCGGCTGGGCCGAAACCTCCCGACTGGACGTGATCGACTTTGTGGAGTCGCTGGCCGGCTTGCCGCTGGGTGGTGTGCTGGTGACAGCGGTTCACAAAGAGGGCCAGATGAGCGGCACCGACTTGCCGTTGATGGAAGATGTGGCGGAGGCGAGTGCGTGGCCGGTGTTTGCTTCGGGTGGCGTCTCGTCGGCCGAGGATCTGCGCGCACTCGAACACCGTGGTCTCGCCGGTGCGGTACTGGGGATGGCCCTATACACGGGCGCGCTCGATGCGCGCCGTATTGCTGAGGAATTTGGAGCATGACGGTTGTCACGCGCGTCTCGAAGGAAACCCAGATCACGCTCGCCCTGCGCGCCGGTACCGGTGTGTCACAGGTGCGCACGGGCGATGATTTCCTGGATCACATGCTGGTGGTGTTCGCCCGGTATGCGGGAGTGGATCTCGACGTGGAGGCCACCGGCGACCTGCGTCATCATCTGATTGAAGACGTGGCCATCACGCTCGGTCAGGCGGTTGCCGCCTTTGCGCCGGCCGGCTGCGCACGGTTTGGCGAACGCACGATGGCGATGGACGACGCGCTGGTGCAGGTGGTGCTCGATATCGGCGGACGGCCGTACTACCGCGGCCCACTGCCCGCGCCACTGTACGATCATTTTCTGCGTTCGTTTGCCGACAACGCGCGGACCACGCTGCACGTGCGCGTGCTGCGCGGTCGTGACCGGCACCACATCGTCGAGGCGGCCATCAAGGCGCTGGGGCTCTCGCTGCGTGATGCGCTCGCCGACACCGGCATGGTCTTCAGCACGAAAGGCAGTGTGCGTCTCGACATCACCGAGGAGTGACCGGTGCTGACGCGACGTGTGATCGTGTGTCTCGATGTGAAAGGCGCCCGCGTGGTGAAGGGTGTGCAGTTTGAAGGCTTGCGGGATGTCGGGGATCCCGTGTCGCTCTCCGAGCGGTACGAACGTGAAGGCGCGGATGAGATCACCTTTCTCGATATTTCCGCCAGCGCGGACGAACGGGCGACGCTGCTGGACGTGGCGCGCCGCACGGCCGAGCGGCTGTTCATTCCGCTCACGATCGGTGGCGGCGTGCGGACGGCCGACGATGTCGCACGTGCGTTGCGGGCCGGCGCCGACAAGGTGTCGCTCAATTCGGCAGCCGTGGCCAATCCCGAGGTGCTCACCGCCGCCGCCGATCGGTTTGGGGCGCAGTGCGTGGTGGCCAGCATCGACGCCAAGCGCGGCGCCGATGGGGTTTGGCGCGTGTGGATCAAGGGCGGGCGGGAGGAAACGCCACTCGAGGCGGTGGCGTGGGCGCAGGAGTGCGTCGCACGCGGTGCGGGGGAAATTCTGCTGACGTCGATCAATCAGGATGGCGCACGCACCGGCTACGATATTCCGCTCACCCGCGCCGTGGCCGACGCGGTGCACGTGCCTGTGATTGCCAGCGGGGGTGCGGGCCAGGCGAGTCATCTGGTGGAGGCCGTGCGTGAGGGCGGCGCCGATGCCGTGTTGGTGGCCGGCATCCTGCATGATGGCGTGACGACGGTGTCGGCGCTCAAGGACGCGATGCACCGCGCGGGCGTGCCCGTGCGTATCGTAACAACCCCCAGCCAGGTGGCCGCATGACCGCCGTGACCTCGCAGTCACTCTTGTTGCAGGCAACGGCGGAGGTGGCGCAACTGGCCGCGCGCACCGCGATGCGGTGGTATCGCCGCGATGTGCGCGTGGAGATCAAGGGCGATGGGTCGCCGGTCACGATTGCCGATCGTGAGGCTGAACGCGTGGCCCGCGAATGGCTCACCGCACGTTTCCCCAAGGATGGACTGCACGGCGAAGAGTTCGGCATCGAACGTGCCGAAGGCACACGCCGATGGATTCTCGATCCCATCGACGGCACGAAGGCGTTCGTCCGCGGCGTGCCGCTGTGGGGAACGCTGGTTGCGTGCTGCGAAGGTGATACCGTGTTGTCGGGTGCGGCGTGTTTCCCGGCCGTCGACGAGCTGATCGTCGCGGCTGCTGGTGAAGGCTGCTGGTGGAATGGCGCGCGTGCGCAGGTCTCGAGCGTGGACACGCTCGAACAATCGACCCTGCTCATTACCGACGACGTGTTCGCCGATCGGCCATGGCGTTCGGGACCGTGGCGCGAACTCGCCTCACGAGCGGGCGTCACACGCACGTGGGGGGACTGCTACGGGTATCTGCTCGTGGCGACCGGGCGTGCGGAAATCATGGTGGACGATATCGTGAACCCGTGGGATACCGCGGCGATCTATCCGCTGATCACCGAAGCCGGCGGACAGTTCACGTCGTGGAAGGGCATCGACACCGCATTTGGCGGCGACGCCATTGCCACCAATGCGGCCGTTGGCGATGCGGCGCGCGCATTGCTGCTGGAACCTGAACTGGAACCCGAAACCGTGGTTCGTCGCGATGCGGGACAGTGCCTGTGACCACGATGCGGTTCGATCCTGACACCCTCGATTTCAGCAAGAGCAACGGCCTCGTGACGGTCGTCGCGCAGGACGCCGACAGTGGCGTGGTCCTGATGGTGGCACACGCCGATCGCGACGCGATCGCGCGCACGATCAGCACGGGCGAAATGCATTACACGTCGCGAACCCGCGGGCTCTGGCACAAGGGCGGCACGAGCGGGAATGTGCAGCGAGTGGTCTCGCTGTCGGCCGACTGTGATCGAGACGCGGTGCTGGCCCGCGTACGACCCGCCGGTCCGGCGTGCCACGAGGGCACCACGTCGTGCTTTCGCGATGACGCACTCGGGGCGGACGCACTGGGGGTGCTCGATCGCACCATCGCCGCGCGCGCCGCGACCGCAAGCGACGGCACGAGCTACACGCACAAGCTGCTCGGTGACCGCAACCTGCGACTCAAGAAGCTCGGAGAAGAGGCCGTGGAGCTGGCCGTGGCCTGCGTCGATCTCGATCTTGAGCGGGCCGCCGAGGAGGGCGCTGACCTTGTGTACCATGCGCTGGTCGCGCTGCGCGCCGCTGGTGTTTCGCTCGACGACGTTCGGCGGGTACTCGCGCAGCGCGCCGGCGCGCCGGCGCGTTAACCTCAGAAACCTCCCCGGCGCCCGCGTTGGCGCACTCCCACCGGAGCATTCATGCCTCACGATTCCACGACCCGTCCGACTTCGTCGCGTCCCGGCACCCGGCCGCGTTCCCGCCGCTGGTTCGCCACGGCACTCTGCGGGGTGTCACTCCTGGGCGCACCGCTGTCGGCCACCGCGCTGTACGCACAGGACGAGCCGGTTGATGCGGCCGCGGTCAATCAGATTCGCGACGAAGCGTTCAATCGCTCGCAGGTGATGACGCTGATGTCGTACCTCACCGACGTGCACGGGCCTCGCCTCACGGGTTCGCCGATTTCGAGGCGAGCGGCCGAGTATACGATGGGGCAGCTCAAGAGCTGGGGTCTCGCCAATATCCATCTCGAGTCGTTCCCGTTCGGTCGCGGATGGACCAATGACAAGTTTTACGCGCAGGTGACGGCGCCGGTCCCCTTTGCCGTGATCGGTTATCCCCAGGCGTGGACGCCCGGCACCAGCGGATTGATCAAGAGCGACATCGTGTACGTGCGCATCGACAGCGAGGCGGACTTCGCGCGCTTCAAAGGGAAGTTGGCGGGCAAGATCGTGATGCTGGCGCCGATGCGGGCGGTGGACCCGCGCTTTGCGCCGCTGGCCTCGCGGCGCAGTGACGACGATCTCGCACGGATGGCGGCGGCGCCGATGCCGACGCCCGCGGCGACCGGTCCGCGGCAATCGGGACCGCGGACGGCGGCCGACAGTCTCGCACAGCGCCAGCTGCAGGCGCAGCAGGCGATCGCGGTCCGCCGACGGGCGTTCATCGAAGACGAAAAGGTCGGCGCCATTCTCGAACCCGGGCGCGGCGACGGCGGAACGGTGTTTACTCCGAACGGCGCGTCGCGCGATCCCAAAACGCCGGCCACCACGCCAGTGGTGACGATCGCCATCGAGCACTACGGGCGGATCCTGCGCACGCTGGAAAAGAACATTCCGGTGTCGATCGAACTCGATATCCGGAACACGTTTTACGACGCCGATCTGACGTCGTTCAACATCATCGCGGAGATTCCCGGCACCGACCCCGTGCTCAGGGACCAGGTGGTGATGTTGGGCGCACACTTTGACTCGTGGCATGCCGGCACGGGCGCGACCGACAATGCGGCCGGATCTGCCGCGATGCTCGAGGCCGTGCGCATTCTCAAAGCGACGGGCCTCAAGCCCAAGCGAACGATCCGCATCGCGCTCTGGACCGGCGAAGAGCAGGGTCTGATCGGCTCTCGGGCGTGGGTGCGCCAGCATTTCGGCACGCGCGATTCACTGTCTGCCGACGCCGCCAAGTTCTCCGCGTATTTCAACCTCGACAACGGCACCGGCGCCATCCGCGGAGTCTTCGAACAGGGCAACGCCGCCGCCGCGCCGATCTTCAACGCCTGGATGAAACCGTTCGCGGACAAGGGTGTGAAGACCGTCACGTTGGCGAATACCGGCGGCACGGACCATCTGTCCTTCGATGGCATTGGCCTGCCCGGCTTTCAGTTCATTCAGGATGAGGTCGAGTACGGGACGCGCACGCACCACTCCAACATGGATACGTACGAACGCGTGCAGGATGCAGACATGAAGCTGAACGCGGCCGTGATCGCCTCATTCGTGTATCACGCAGCCAATCGCCCCGCGCTGTTTCCGCGAAAGATTCCCGTGACACCGTAACCGGTCGGGCGATGACCTGTCCGCTACCCGGCCGTCATGCGCTGGGTAGCGGACCACACATCACCTGGGGCCAGTCGCACCGGCACGGCAATACGCGCCGCTTCCACGCACAGCATGCGCTGCTCATCGCCGTCGGCGAAGTCCGTGCGTGATCGCACGCCATCGACGCCCGGATTCCAGACGACGGCCTCGGGGAATCCAGTTTTCTCGATGATGAGTTGTCGCTCGCCATCGTGAATGACCAGCCGGTCTGGTGCCTCGAAGTAGATGCGATCGAGTGGTCCGGTGATCGCCAGGACGGGCGCGTCTTCGTCTGCCACTGCCCCGTCACGGAGGGCGTCGCGATAACTGCCCCCCGCGAGACCAGCGACTGTCGCTGCGTAGGCGTGGCGCATGGCAAAGTACGGATGAAAAGCGGCCGTGAAGTCCGCGTACTCCATGTCGACGTTGCGCACCGTCATGGTGAGCGCCAGCGACCGGGCTTCGATGTGCACATCGATTTCAAGGTCGAACTGAAACGGCCACAACGCCCGGGTCGCGTCGGTGTCGCGCAACCTGAGCCGCATGCGTGATGGATCGTGCGCGATCGGTTCTGCGGTGAATCGGCTGACGCGCGCGAACCCGTGCTGCGGCAGGTCGCCAAAGGGGCCGAACTGGGGAAAGATCACCGGAATGCCACCGCGGATGGCTTTGCCGGGGCCATAGGTACTGCGCTCGCTCACAAACAGGCGTTCGTCGGTCTCCCCGGCCGGTGTCCATGAGAGCACATGGCCGCCATCGAGCGCCATGATCGCGCGGGCACCGTCGAGGCTTTCGACGGTCACCACATCAAGGTCAATTGGAATCATGCGTCGTGTTCACTCCAGAGATATGCAGCTCGCCGACCAGTAGCCCCGCCGGTGACAGATGGGCGATGACCACGCCTACCGAAGTGTCGGATATTCATGCGCGTCTCGCCAGTCGGTATCAGATCAGCCGTCTGCTGGGCCGGGGTGGCATGGGCGCGGTGCATCTGGCGCGGGATGTCCAGCTTGATCGGCTCGTGGCGATCAAGGAGCTCCCGCCGGAGCTTGCCAGCAACCCTACGCTCCGTGCCCCACGAGACGCGTGTGAACGCTGCGCTCCCGGTGCTCGATGCCACGTCAACCGAATTCCGACGGTCATCCATCGAAGCACGACTGGCTCGGCTTGAGCGGAATTCGTAACCGCTTTTTCACCACAGAGGGCACAGAGGCACAGAGGGTGATGGCCGGAGCGCTTCCTCTGTGCCTCTGTGTTCTTTGTGGTAAAATGCCGTTGCCGTTGTGTCGAAAGCGCTAGGGCACGGCCGCCCCGCCGCCCGCGCTCGTCACGCGCTGCAGCGTGCGATACAAGAACTCCGTCGCCCACCCCAACGCCGGCACGGGCACGCGTTCGTTGTCGCCGTGCATGCGCAGTTCGTCCACCATCGGCAGTGGCATGGGGAGAATGCCGTAGGTCGGAATGCCTTTCGCGCGCAGTGCGGCGCCATCGGTGGCGCCGGTGGACATGAATGGGATGACCGTGGTGCCCGGCACCATCGCCATCGCCGACTCGTCCATGGCGCGATAGAGGGCCGTCGACACCGGTGACACCGGCGGTGACACTCTGGGCTCGCCGGTCAGCGCGAACGTCACCTGCTTCTCGGCACCCACGCGGTTGAACGCCGCGACGATCGCGTTCACATCGTCGTTGGGCAACACCCGCGTGTTGAACGTCGCCGATGCTTCAGACGGGATGACGTTGTTGCGAATGCCACCATTCATGAGCGTCAGCGAGTGCCCCGTGCGCAACACCGCGTTGTGCAGTGGCTCTTTCGACAGCACGGCCGCAGCGGCGTTGATCTGCGCCGCAGACGCGCCGGGGCGGGATATAGCGACCATGGCCGTCTTGAACGCCGCATTCGGTTCGATGCGACTGAGCCGCTCAAAGTAGAGTCGCGTGGTTTCGTTCAGCTTGACCGGTGCCTTCCACGCGTCCACGCGCGACACCGCACGCGCCAGCGCGGCCAGCACGTTGTCCGGCAGCGGCACCGAGGCATGGCCGCTGGTGCCCTTGGCCGTTGCGACGACATTGTACGACACCTTCTCGGTGGTTTGGATATTCACCGTCTTCACACGTCCGTCGGCGACACGCACGCGGCCGCCCTCGTTGAGCGCGAATTCCGCGTCCTTGATCAGATCGAAGTGTTTTTCGATCATCAGGTCGATGCCGACCTCCGGGCCGCCTTCTTCCGCCGCGGTGGCGAGAAAGATGACGTCACGATCCAGTCGGTCGCGCTGCAACGCCAACTGCTGAATCGCGGCCGTCGCCGTGGCGAGCATGCCTTTGTCATCGATGGCGCCGCGGCCGTAGAGATACTGCAGACCATCTTCATCACGCAGCGTGGGCGTGAAGGCGGGCGTGATCCATTTCGCGCTGTCGACGTTCACCACATCCATGTGCCCCATGATGAGCACGGGACGTTTGGTGGCGCGCGGCGCACGCAGGCGCGCCACAAAGTTGGCGCGGCCATTCCCCGATTCCAGCACGTGACGTTCCACGCCGGGGATGGTGGCAAACACCGAATCGAAATACTGGGCCGTTTTGAGTTCGTTGCCCGGTGGATTCTGTGTGTTGATGGCGATCAGGCGCCGGAGATGTTCGAGCGCGACTTTCTGTGCGAGCGCACGATCAAAACCGGCGGGCGCAGCGCTCGTAACGGCATATGCTGCGGTCCCTGCGCCGCTTCCCGCCTGCGCAGTGGCCTGCGCATCGGCCTGCCCGGACACCACCGCGCCGCTGAGCGCGGCCATGATGGCCAGCGCCAGCGGACGTCGGCGTACGATCACAGTTCCCAACCCTTCCGATAGACGCGCGTGAGATACTGATTCGCGTCGGGCGCGTTGGTGATCTGCATATTGGCGCCGTCGTACAGAATCTTGCGACCTTGGCCGGCACGAAGCGCGGCGATGCCCAGCAGCATCGTCTCGGTGAGCGGCGCCGCCTGCGAGAACGGCGAGCTCGCCTTGTTCTCGCCCTTCGCGGCACCCACCCAGTTCATCTCGTGCGATGTGGTCACGCGCGGCAACGTGACTGGCAGCGCTTCCGCCTTCTTGGCCACCGCTTCGGGATAGATGCGCGGTTTGTTGCCGTACGTTTCGTAGAACATGATCCCCTTCTCGCCCACGAAGACGCCGCCGCCGCCATCGCTGCCGGGGTTGGTCATCGGCGCATCGTCGGGGAGCATCGCCGGACGCGGCGGCATCAGGCCACCGTCGTACCAGAACAGTTTGACCGGACCGCGCTTGCCCACCGCGGGATACTCGTACTGCACCATCGTCGCCATCGGATACGTCGCCGGATTCTGCGCGCCACCACCCCACGGACTCGACGAGGCCGAGATGCTGGTGGGATAGGTGAGACCAAGCGACGTGTACGGCTGATCGATCAGGTGCGCGCCCATGTCGCCGATTGCACCAACGCCAAAGTCGATCCAGCCGCGCCACGCAAACGGATGATACGCGGGATGGTATGCCACCTCGGGTGCCGCACCGAGAAACAGATCCCAGTTCATCCCCGGTGGTGGCGACATATCCTGACTGGACATCATTGCGCGCACCGCGTTGTCCACTGTTCCCATGTTCCACTGCGGACGTGTATTCGGCGGCGCGGTGGGCGCCGCCGCGTTGGCCGCACGCGGACGCGGAATCCCCTGCGCCCAGTAGCGCACCGGACGATCGGTCCAGACATGCACTTCCTGGATCTTACCAAGCAGACCGGCGTTGATCACCTCGCTGATACGATGCGAGCCTTCCATCGAGTGACCCTGATTGCCCATCTGCGTCGCCAGATTCGGCTTGGAGGCGGCCATCTTGGACAGCAGACGCGTTTCGTGCACCGAATAGGCGAGCGGCTTCTGCACGTACACGTGTTTGCCCATCTGCATCGCGGCCAACGCAATGGTGGCGTGCATGTGATCCGGCGTGGCGATCATGACGGCATCGATGTCCTTCTGCTGTTCGAGCATCTTGCGGAAGTCATCGTACTTCGCCGCCTTCGTGTACGTCTCACCGAGCAGCACATCATTCGGCTTGGGCTCACCCTGACGCGGCTTGAGTCGCCCCTGCAGTGAGCGCTCCACATACGCCATGTCCACGTCGCACACCGCGACGATATTTTCGCTCAGCACCTGGGACATGTTGCTCATTCCCATGCCGCCGATGCCGACCATGGCGATGTTCAACTTGGCGCTCGGCGGGATATAGCCGGGACCGCCAAGAACCGAGCGGGGCACGATCATCGCGCCAAAGGCGAGCGTACCGGAGGTGGCGACGAAGTCGCGGCGCGTAACGGGAGTGGACATGTGGTCGCGGAGGGAGGAGGGTGAGATCCTGTCTACTCTACGCGCCGGGATCGCCGCGTCAATCGCCCGGACGCGGATTGCCGTCGAAATCGGGCACAATGATGAAGCCCTCGTACCAATGTGATTCCGACCGGAATGCCGGCGCTCCCCTGAGCGCGACGCGCGATGCCAATCCGGCCATCCACCACGCTGGCGCAATACCGCCAACGACCGCTTGGAGCTGGTCGTGTGTAACGACGCCGACCGTGTGCAGTGGCAGGCGCTGCGACAGCCGCTCCAGCCACAGCGGCACCGTCCCCACGTCGCGACGCGCTTTGGCTTTCCCGGGCAGCGGCGCCAAGCGGAGGCCCCGCCACGCGGCCGTGGGAAAGGTCTCGACCAGAAGGCGCGGCGGCACGGCGCCGAGTTCGTGCGGAAACGTCCACCCACGGCCCGCGAGCATCGCGAAGAGGTCGACGGACAATTGGGTGAAGCCCAGATACGTGCTCGGCTTCACCCCGTCGGGTGGCAGACCAGTCTTCCCCGGCGTGTGCAGGACCGCTTCCGCCGCACGCGCGTGTTGCGACGTAGACGTGGATCGGCCACCAGGCGCACGCCATGCCGACGGACCATCGATGGCGATGCAGGTGATGGATTCGATCTGGCACCGCGATTCAATCCACTCCACCAATGCGGCGACGCTCGGCCGGCCCTCGAGTGGCACATCGACGACTCGGGCGTGAATCGTTCCGTCAGCGGCGCTGCGAACGACGGCCACGCCCACATCGCGGTACGATGTCAGCGCCAGATCGATCGAGAGGACAGTGTGCGAAATGCCGGGCATCGGTCCACAAGATACACGGACGGGGTTGTGAACACGTGGGCCGACCGTATCATTGGCACTCATGCTCAGGTCCATTGTGATTGCCATGCTCCTTGCCTCTGTCGCCGCAAGGGCGTCCCAACCAGCCGCGCCGGCGTCGCGTGCGTATGGCACCATTCGCGGCACCGTCTACGACAGTCTGAGCCACGCGGTGATCGCTGGCGCGGTCGTTGAACTCGAATCCCCGGCCCGCGTGGTGCAGACGGATCGACGTGGTGCCTTCACGATCGACCGTGTCCCCATCGGCGCACATCGACTGACATTCTCAGCGCCCGCACTGGATTCGATCGGCCTGTTTGGTTTTGCGCGCAACCTCGACGTGCGCGAAGGCGATCAACGCGTCGCACTCGCCACCCCGTCGTTCCAGACGTTGTACCGCTCCGTGTGCGCACCAGCAGAGGTCGCGACCAAAGACAGCGCCATCGTCTTCGGCACCGTCTACGATGCGCGCACACGACGTCCGGCGCCGGGCGTGAGCGTGCAGTTCAGCTGGTATGCCATGGATGCCTCATCCGGCCCGCAACTGCTGCGTGTGATGCGTCAGGCCACCACCGACAGTGTAGGCAACTACGGCCGCTGCGGGCTGCCAGACGATCTGGCGCTGCAGTCGCAGGCTGCCTCCGCAACGTCTGCAAGCGGTTCGATCGCCACGGTGATCGGCGAAGCGCGGGTGCTCCGGCGCGATCTCTACGTCAGCGATGAGTTTCTCGTGGATTCGGCCACCGGCGCGACTCGCAGCAACGGCAGCGGCATGATCCGCGGGACCGTGCGCGATGAAAAGGGCGGCCCGCTGGTCAATGCACTCGTGGTGCTGCTGGCCAGTGATCGCACCGCGCGAACCGACTCGCTGGGCGTCTATCGATTCACCGGAGTGCCGCTGGGCACACAGGAGTTGAGCGTGCGTCAGGTCGGCCGCGGTGCCCTGTATCGGATGATCGACGTCACCGGCGAGGCACCGCTCGAGGAGTCATTCACGTTGCCGCAATCGACGGTGCTCGCGACCGTGAATGTGCGTGGGGTACGCCGACTCGGCAGCGATCAAGCCGAATATCTCGCGCGGCAGCGGCACGGGTTCGGCCGGTATGTAAATCAGGCCGAGATCGCCAAACGACCCGATATGGCAGCCGCGCTGCAGCAGATTGCCGGACTCAATGTGAGACGGGGTAGTGGCGGTCTGGTCGTCGACAATCGTCGGTATGGCTGTCAGCCGCTGATTGTCCTCGACGGCTTCCCCGAATCGGGCGGCGGCGGCAGTTCAACCATTCCTCGCGCCGGCGCGGCCACGATGCCATCGGGACCGAGTCTCACACTCGACGCGCTCAACCCACGTGACGTGTTGGCCATCGAGTACTACGCGGGCGTCGCCGGCATGCCGCTCAAGTATTCGTTCGGTGATGCACCACGCTGCGGCATGCTGCTGGTCTGGACGGTCTTCTCGCGCTGGTAGCGGCGCGCATCGCCAAACGGCGATGCGGACGCGTTCACATCGGTGCAATCAGAAACGCAACAGCCGCGCGGGCGTCACACGCGCCGGATCACCCACGTACGCCCATCGCACATTGGTCATGTACTTCCGTGCCGCCATCCGGATGTCTGACGGCGTGACCGCGCGCAGTTCATCAACAAACGCACCGGCACGACGGAAGTCGCCCTGAAACAGCTCGGCGCGCGCCAGCATGTTCGCTTGGTCGGCGTTTGTTTCGTTGTCGAGGAAGTACGTCACGATGAATTGCTGCACCAACCGCTCGAGACCGTCCGTGGTGATCTCGCCTTCCTTGAGCTGGCGGATTTGGTCGAGCATGATGCTGAGCACCTCGTCGGGCGAGGTGGTGGTGACATAGAGTCCACCCATCGACAGCGCCCGCTCCACAAACGGCGCGTTCACCGAGTAGGTGAGATTCCGCTTGCTGCGGACTTCGTTGAACAGACGGCCAGACAACACCGCACACGCCAGTCGCAACGCCGCATAATCCGGTGAACTGGCGGACGGACCGTGGAAATAGCCCTGCAAATAGTTCGTCGGCAGCGCCTTGCGTTCAGTGATATACGCGCCCTTCTGCTCGGCAGGCGCGGTGGGCAGCGACCACGTGTACGCGCCGCGCGGCAGGCGCCCAATGCTTTCGCGCACCAGCTTCTCCACCTTCGTGCGTGACACGTTGCCAACCACCACCAGCAGCATGCGCGACGTCACCAGTTGCTCGGCGCGATACGCCTTGAGATCGGCGACAGTGAACTTGCTGAGTGTCGCTTCGGTGCCGATCACATCGAGCGCATACGGATGCCCCGCAAACGCGATACTGTCCGAGAGGTAGTTGAGCAGGGCATCCGGGCTGTCCTTGCGTTGGCGTACGCCCGTCACAAACTGCTCGCGCACCAACTCCACTTCGGCCGGATTGAGTGTCGGCGCGATCAGTCGGTCCGCGAGAATCGCCCAGGTCGAATCGAAGTTGGCGACAGTGGACCGGAGACCGATCACGGTCCAGTCGACGCCAGGGCTGATGCCAATCGCGCTGCCGAGCAGCGCCATCTTGTTGCGCAACACATCGCGCGGATACTTGGCCGTGCCACGTTCCGTGGCTTCGAGCAGAAAATTCTCGATGCCCTGTGTTGCCGTCGTGAGCTGCCGGGCACCGCCCAACAGATACAGATTCGCCGCGACGACGTTGTTGGCACCGACCCGTCGCAGAATC
>Ga0154020_10003647_pt1 | contig 18502 bp, 15 predicted proteins | sample Klosneuvirus_201_FD_109709 | JGI IMG/M metagenome (GOLD analysis project Ga0154020, IMG submission 109709) | Active sludge microbial communities from wastewater, Klosterneuburg, Austria - Klosneuvirus_20160825_MG | ecosystem: Engineered > WWTP > Aerobic digester > Activated sludge | place... | reverse complement strand
TGCATTCCATCCAGGCACCTTATAATGCCGAATCAAACCAGGGGCATACCTGCCTGAAAGGCCGTTTTGCTTTTTCATTTTACAATCATACCGACCGGATAACAACACCACTGATCAAAAAGAATGGTGCATTTGTTGAAGCCACCTGGGATGAAGCCTATGATTTTATTGCCGGTAAACTGACGGAAATAAAAACCAATTTCGGTCCCGATTATATTGCAGGCATTTCCAGCGCACGCTGTACCAATGAAGAAAATTACCTGATGCAGAAATTTCTCCGTGCAGTGATCGGTACCAATAATATTGACAGTTGTGCCCGTGTTTGCCATTCGCCTACCGCACTGGGTTTGCAACGCACTTTAGGAACAGGCGCTGCTACCAATTCCATCAAAGACATTCAATTTACTGATTGCATGATGGTGATCGGCGCCAACCCAACCGATGCACACCCGGTTACCGGGGCCAAAATAAAGCAGGCTGCCATGAAGGGAAAAACACTCATCGTGATCGATCCCCGCAAAATTGAACTGGCCCGGTATGCTGATTTTCATTTGCAGTTAAAACCGGGCACCAATGTGGCATTGCTCAATATGATGCTGTACTATATCATAAAGGAACAACTGGAAGACAAGGAATTTATAAACAACCGTACCGAAGGTTACGAAGATTTTAAACAGCATATCCTTAACCAGGATATTGATGAACTGGAAAAAATAACCGGTGTTGATAAAGAACTGGTGAAACAGGCTGCCATCGCTTATGCCACGGCAGGTAATGCCATGTCGTTTCATGGATTGGGTGTAACAGAACATACCCAGGGCACTTTCACGGTAATGCTCATTGCCGACCTGGCCATGATAACGGGAAATATTGGACGCAGGGGCGTTGGTGTAAACCCGCTGCGGGGGCAAAATAATGTGCAGGGTGCGGCAGATATGGGATGCCAGCCACACCAGGGTGCAGGATACCTGGATGTCACCAATCGGGAATACCATCAAATGTATGAATCCTTTTATCATGCAAAACTGCCCATTCATGCAGGTTATAAAATTCCGCAGATGTATGAGGCATCCCTCAGCAACAAATTAAAAGCCATTTGGGTTGTTGGCGAAGACATGGCACAAACAGATCCAAACACGCACAAGGTGGTTGCTGCATTAAAAAACCTGGAATTGTTTGTTGTTCAGGAACTCTTCATGACTGAAACAGCTAAGCTGGCAACAGTAATTTTGCCCGGTGCGTCATTTCTTGAAAAAAGCGGCACATTTACCAATGGCGAAAGAAGAATTCAAAGGGTAAACAAAGTGGTAGAACCATTGGAAGGAACCAAAACCGACGGGCAGATCATTGTGGACATTATGAACCGCATGGGATATGCACAGCCGGATTATGATCCCCAGACATTACTGGAAGAAATTTCACAGATCGTTCCCTTCTTTGCCGGTGTAAAATGGAACGAACTTGGCGATAACGGCAAACAGTGGCCGGTTGCCAAAGACGGAACGGGCTCTGATATGCTGCACGTTGACAGTTTCAAAGGCGGGCGTGGAAAATTTATACACAACCACTTTAAAGAATCTGCTGAATTAACACAGCATGGAAAAGAATATCCTTACATCATCACTACCAACCGTGAACTGGAACATTATAACTGCGGTACCATGACCCGCAGAACCCGCAATAATAAAATACTCACGGAAGATTATTTACTCATCAACCCGGCTGATGCAGCAAAACATTTGATTGAAGAAGGCGATATGGTTTGTATAGAATCTGCCAGGGGTAAGGTAGATGTGAAAGCAAAAATCACAGATGATGTAAAACCAGGCATATTGAGTTCCACTTTTCATTTTCCGGAAATCATGATGAACAATATCACATCAGATATATCCGACAGCGAAGCCATGTGCCCTGAATATAAAGTGGTAGCCGTTAATATCAGGAAAAGCAGGGGAAAGTATAAAAAAGCAGTGCAGTAATATTGCAGGGGACTTTTATTAAAGATACCCCGATCATGCCACTTGTTTCCCGCACCTTAACCAAATCAAATGAACCTTGAAGAAGTGTATTCTTTTTTTATTGTTGATCTTAAACCTGCAGTCAATGTCACAAATGAAGGTAGTTGGCGAATATTATTTCAGAAAAACAGAAATGGTTGCCGGATTTAATTTTTCGGCAGATGGTACATTCAGGTTCTTTTTCAGCTACGGTGCCGTAGACCGCAATGCATCCGGGACCTTCCAGGCAGATGGCGATACCCTGAGACTTACAAGTGATAAAGTGGCAGGCAGGGATTTTACCATAACCAGCCAGGAAAAAAAGGGCAAGGGTTACAGCATTGTTTTCAGCCATCCAAACAAATATTTACTCACAAATATCAGATGCCAGTTTTTCACGGATGGCAAAATGGAAGACGCCTTTTCGGACCCTGAAGGTAAAATACATATTGATCTTGCACATTGCGACAGCATTTATGTGCAGCACCTTTTATATCCTGATATAGCAACCCTGGTAAAAGATGCAGCCAATGAAAATAACAGTTTTACACTTACACTCAATGACACCATGGAGCAGGTAAGTTTTAAAGGCATTGATTTTAAAATTGAAAATAATAAAACGATCTCCTGTATGCCCAATTATTTATTACCCATGAAGGACATTAAATTTGTAAAACATTGACCGGCCGGCCTGCAGTATTTTTAATATTCCCGGGCCTTTTATACCCAACATAAGGTATTGTTAAAAAAAACGGTCACTTTATTTTTGAAAAACCATTTATTATACTCAAAAATAAAAAACATGAAAAAAATATTTTTCCTGCTGCTGTTGTTCTATGCATCGCATGTATACGCACAGACTGAATTAAAGCTGGCAGAAACATTTTTAAAATCTGTACAGGAAAAAAAATTCTCCCTGATGAAACCCTGGCTGGGAGCAAATGCCCGAAATATGGAAGAAAAATGGAAACAGGTGGCGGAACAGGCACACCGGGAAGGATTTAATATCGCCTCAGTTACAATAAAAAAAATTATACCCGGAGAGCAAATTCCGGGATTACCCCTGAAAAGCATCATTGCTGTTTATGAATATGATAATAAAGAATGGGACGACCTAATGCTGATGATAACCCTGGATAAAACCATAAAACTGGCGGAGATCCCGGTCACGTCGTATATGTTTATGCTGAATGATGAGAGGCGGGGCAAAAATATCCGGGATGCTGCAAAAAATTAATTCCGGGTACATACATAGCCGGTAAAAACCAATTTCATGAAACAAAAACTGACATGCACCATTGCACTGCTGGTATTGACAATCAGCCTGCAGGCACAGCAATTATTCTGGTTTATTGAAAACAGTAAGATCGGGTATAAAAACCTGACAGGCGCTACCATCATTCAACCAAAATATGGCATGGCCGGAAATTTTACAAATGGCATTACATATGCCAGTGCCGGGCATAGTACAATTTCAGGCAAATTTGGTTTTATAGATAAAAAAGGGAATTGGGTGATCCAGCCGGATTTTGATGCTGCCGATGATTTTACAGAAGGGCTTGCCCGGGTTTTGAAAAATGGTAAATGGGGATTTATCAATACAAAAGGAAAAATGATCATTGCCCCGCAATTCAGGCTTTGCTTTGCTTTTATAAATGGTCATGCCAAAGCTTCAAATGAAAATAATAACTGGGGATTAATTGACACGGAGGGTAAGTATGTGATAGAACCGGTATATTACGATATAACCGACATGGGAAAGGAAAAGGTTCTTGCTGTAAAAAAAACAATAGGCAGCAAATGGCAAATCATCAACATATTAAAAGACCCTGTAAGTGAAAAGGAATTTTCACTGGTTAGAAATTATGCTGAAGGCCTGGCCCCTGCCCGTGATGAAACTGATAAATGGGGATTTATCAATGCCAAAGGCGAGTGGGTGATCGAACCGGTATATACAAATGCTGCTTCATTTTCAGGGGGCCTTGCAGCAGTTGAGACCGACTATGCCAACTGGGGGTTTATTGATAAGTTCAATACATTTTTAATAAAGCCAGAATATGACCGGCAATCTGCTTTTAAACAGGGGTTTGCCCTGGTTGAAAAAGGCAAATACTATATGTATATCAATAAAACGGGCGAAGTTGTATTGCAGTTTGAAAAATAATTCATAAAACATATTATTAATAAGATTGTTAAAACTGTTTCAGCTTTTGGCGATGATTTGCATTTTACACAAATAACCTTAAATTGCAGTCACTAAAAAAGTATAACTATGAGATTTAAATTATATGTTGCGGTTGCAGGACTTACCCTTGGTACCCTTGTTTCATGTGGTGGAAATGAAAAAGCAGATTATGTTGATCAGTCATTGATCACACCAGGATCAGAAAATAAGGATACTGTACCGCCATCAACAATACAAACTACCAATGTGGTTCCTAATACCGTACCTGTTACCATTCCCGGCACAGCCCCCGCTATTCCCGGAACACAAACAGCACCGGTAAACCTGATGCCACAGCAAAATAACATGCAGGTAACTCAGCCAACTACTATTACAAACACTGCTGCACCTGCAACAACAGCGCCGGGTATGAATCCGCCGCATGGCCAGCCGGGTCATCGCTGCGATATCAATGTTGGTGCACCTTTAGACAGCAAACCCGCACCAGTCAATGTTCAGCAACAACCGGCAGCTGCAAATGCCCAACCAAATCCGGTATCAATTAGCCAGGTTCCCAATACACAAAAAACCGCACCCGGAATGAACCCTCCTCACGGAGAACCAGGCCACCGTTGCGATATTGCTGTAGGAGCTCCTTTAAACAGTAAACCGGCTGCACCTGCAACTACACAAACCAGTGTGCCGCCACTTTCGATCACACCTGCAAAAAACGACAGTTCTAAAAATTAATTTTTTGACGGCCGGTTCATGCAGCTAATATTTCGGGAGTTATGTAATCTTTACTGATCCGGTTTTACTTTTTCAAACCGGGTTTAAAAGGCAGGTAATGCATTCTTAAAAAAATTCCCATTTCTTTACTATTTAAAAATCAGTCATTTTTTCAATTTGCCTGTTTTTTTGCTGTCAGCCATTTTCACTTTTAATTTTATAAAAATAAATAACCGCTTAGTGCTTAAGCAATTGCAACAACGCACCTGTTCCAATACATAACTTATCACCATTTTTTGATTTCTTCGGGCATATGGCTTACATTTACATTACCTTACAACACAGATTTACTACATTTACTACATATCCTCTGCACAACCATTTCACAATTGTGGCTATTCCCCTAACATTTAACCATTTCGGCATTATCCTTTGAATTTCCTTCAGTTCACAGCACTGATCACATTTTAATTCGTGATTTATTGCAATGAACAATCCATTTCCTGGTACCTGTAGGTACAAAACCATCCTTTTGAAAAAACTGTATGTATTCATGTATTAAAAAGCAGGATGAATACTTCAATTTTTAAAAAATGGATAAGTTTTATATAAAGGGATAATAATACTCACCTCAAAACACAGGAAATGGAACATGTTTACACCGTACAAACAAAAATAATACATGATAAAACGTATTATTTTGTAAAGAAAATACTGGCGTTACCCGAATTCCCCGGGTTGGCCGAACTTGTAGTTGGTTATGGCATGCATACTGACTTTGATAAAGCGTGCAACATTGCTGGTATAAAGGACATTGCAAGCCGGCAAAAACTTTTATTTGACCTGGAAAAGCATGTTTTACCCGCACAAAGCCTGCAGGAAACAAAACCGGCTGTCGCCCCAAAGCAGGCGGTAAGGCACCCGATAAAAATTACTGATATGATAAACAACTGGCTGGCTCTACGTGGTGCGGAAATGCTGAATTGAGTACATACCGGTTAAACGAATACCGATCATTATTAAAAATTAAAGCCCCGCTTTTTCAGCAGGGCTTCTATTCATAAAACCAAACACAAACATCCTTCGGCTCCGCTCAGGACTATCCTAAACGGAAGAAAATTTTAATCAGGTTTTTTACCTTCGAGGAAACTGTTCAGTGTACTTATTGTAGCCTGGTTATTATCGTCGGATTTAACGGTGTAGTTACTGTAAAAACTTTCCACATCAGCAATGGAATTATGCAATTCCATATTGCGGCGAAGGTAAGCAGGCACCGTTTCGAACTCATTGTTAGGATCAGCTGCGTTAATGTTGAACGACAAGTTACGCAGTTTTGCAATCCGATCCATGGCCCTGCGCCTAAGATCCTCTGTTTCGTCCTGCATGGCAGGTTCCTCAACATTGGAAATCATGATGGGCTGAGTTGTTTGTACATGTTGCTCCTCCTCCGCCGCTTGATGGGTTTTAACTACCAACTGCATTTCAATCACAGGTTCGTCTTCCTGTTCTCTCTCTTGCACCGGCAGTAGCTCATCAGTCGAATTGGATTCTGGTTTTGGCTGCTCCTCCACATAGATCTGTGAAGGTTTAGCCAGGTACCCTCCAGACGAAGGAGGGGTGCTAGCATTTTTATGATCGGTAATTATTTCGTTTTGAAATTCAGGTTTTGCTGTTGGTTTTTCAGCAGGAGGAGGATTTTGTGGAATTACAAATTCTATTACTGGAACCTGATCCGGTGCCGAAGATATTTCAAAATACACCGGGTTTTCATTCAACTTATCCCCAGTAGTTTTACTAAGTATTTCCACTACAGGCAGCTCTTCCGTTGTATCTTTCAAGACGGGCATCATCAGGTCCTCTGCCAACTGCAATACTGGCTGTTCGGTAATTTCGGCAATCGCTTCTTCCTCATCTTTCTCTTCAAACTGTAATGAGGGTTGCTTCATAATTTTCGTTTCTTCCCTGGCCGGCATCTCCAGTGTCATTACGATCTTTTCATCTTTCTGTTCTTTTTTTGCTTCAGGTTTTTTCTCAAAAGGGTCCTTGTGATCGAAGCCCGTTGCGATAAGTGTAATGCCGATCTGTGCACCCAGGCTGTTATCATATCCCAATCCAAGTATCACATCGGTATCATCACCTGCCTGGCTCAATAAATAATTCTGAATGATCTCCACTTCATCCATGGTAAACTCATGTTCTCCTTCAGATGAATTGATATTGATCAGTATCCACTTGGCACCCCGTATATCATTGTCATTCAGCAACGGAGAATTGATGGCGTTTTCAATAGCTGACTGAGCCCTGTTTTCGCCTTCTGCAGCAGCACTGCCTAAAATGGCAACTCCGCCGTTGGTCATTACAGTACATACATCCGCAAAATCCACATTGATCTGCCCGGTACTGTTGATCACATCGGTTATACATTTAGCTGCCGTTGCCAGCACATTATCAGCCTTGGCAAAAGCTTCTTTCATTTTTAAATTGCCAAACTGGTGGCGCAGCTTATCATTGCTGATGACCAGTAAAGTGTCAACATGATTTTTCAAAAGCATCACGCCTTCTTCTGCCTGGGCAATTCTTTTTTTCCCTTCATAGGCAAAAGGTGTGGTAACAATACCAACGGTAAGTATACCCAGGTCTTTGCAGATCTTTGCAAGGATGGGAGCCCCGCCGGTACCCGTACCACCACCCATACCTGCAGTAATGAATGCCATTTTGGTATTCACTTCCAGGATGCGTTTAATTTCTTCCAGGCTTTCTTCTGTTGCCTGCCTGCCAATTTCAGGGTTGGCACCGGCTCCAAGGCCCTGCGTTAAATGTGGCCCGAGCTGAATTTTATTAGGCACTTTACTTTGAGCTATGGCCTGGGCATCTGTGTTGCAGATGATAAAATTCACGCCTTCGATATTTTGCGAAAACATGTGGTTTACCGCATTGCTTCCGCCACCACCTACACCAATTACCTTGATGATGGAGGATTGATCTTTTGGCAAATCAAAATGTATCATAGTTTTTTTTTACAACGCCTGCATATTGCCATGCTGCGTTTATTAATTAATGGGTTAGTAGTATCTAAATCTTTATTTTTTTTACGAACTTTTGTTTTTCATAGCATCATCGTTGTGAACTTGCTCTGTTCTTCTTTTCTTTTAGTAAAAGAAAAAGAAGAATCTCACTTGTACAGTTATTTCTTTATTCATCAATCCAGCATCTCCTTTTCATTTCAACTTTAGCGATCCTGTTGAGCAGATTGCTTTGTTGTACCTCCTCGCAATGACATTACAATTTTGCGTCTTCTTCCTCCTTGAACAGGTCGATCAGGCCATTCTTAAATCCATCCATAAATGTTTTCAGCGATTTGCGCTGTTTCACTTTTACCTGTGGATTTTCATTGGGAGTATCCAGCGTTTCATCAACCGGCTGCTGTTTTAAAGAACCGGGTACTTCTACTTTCCTGAATTGTTCTTCGAACAGTTTATTCTTATTTTCATAATCATTATATCCTTTCAGGATCAAACCGATACAGGTACTGTACATGGGCTTGGCCAGTTCATCGATATGCCCGGCGGCCAGGTGTTCATTGGGGTAACCGATCCTTGCATTTAACCCGGTAACATATTCTGTTAACTGGATCAGGTGTTTCAGTTGTGACCCGCCACCGGTGAGTATCACGCCCCCGTTCAGCATACGCGTATCCAGGCCTACCTGTTTTAAATGATAGGTAACAAAATCCATGATCTCGCTCATACGTGCCTGTATGATTCCGGCCAGGTTTTTTACCGATATCTCTTTGGGCGCCATACCGCGTAAACCCGGGATGGTGATAAATGCATTGGTTTTTGCTTCATCACTCAATGCACTGCCAAACTGGATCTTCATTTGCTCGGCCTGTGTTTTTAAAACACCCAAACCATTTTTAATATCGTTGGTAATGTTCTCACCTCCGAACGGGATCACGGCCGTATGCTTTAATATGCCTTCATAAAAAACAGCCAGGTCGGTGGTGCCGCCACCAATATCTACAATGGCGACACCCGCTTCCAGGTCCTGGTCACACATAACAGCGGCTGCAGAGGCAAGTGGTTGCAGAACTAAATCCTTTGTAATAAGCCCGGCTTTATCAACACTGCGGTTAATATTCCTGATCGCGTTTTTATCGCCGGTAATAATGTGAAAATTAGCACCCACTTTTACACCACTGTACCCGATGGGGTTTGGTATATTCTGAAAATTATCTACAGTAAATTCCTGCGGGATCACATCAATGATCTGGTCGCCTGCCGGGATATAGGTCCGGTACTGGTCTGCAACCAGCCTGTCTATCTCTTCCTGCCTGATCTCTTCTTCAATACTCTGCCTCACAATATCACCGCGTGTTTGCAGACTTTTAATATGATGGCCGGCAATGCCAACATACACTTCACCGATCTCCAGGTTAGGATTGGAGTCGTAACAGTTTTTTAAAGCCATTTCTATGGCTTTGATGGTTTGATCGATGTTCAACACCATACCATGTTGTACACCATTACTGTTGGCACGGCCAAAGCCAAGAATTTCCAGCTTGCCGTACTCATTTTTTCGACCGGCAATGGCAGCAATTTTTGTGGTGCCGATATCCAGGCCTACGATGATGGGTTGTTCCTGATTCATATGTGTTTGTTTTGTGTTTGTATTATAAATTATTTTTTAGACTTTGTTATTGATGCGCCCCGCAATTGTACTTCAGGGAACAGGGTCATAGTCGTTCTTCTTTTCCATCACAGCTTTGGGCTCTTTTACAACTTTTTTTGCCACTGCCATTTTTTGGACCGGTTTTACAGCCGGTTTGGTATCTTTCTTCACTGTCGGCAGAACACTCTGCGTTACCGGTTTTACGCTGCTCAATTCAGCCTGGTTGTTTTGCAACACGGCATTCCCAGTTGATACAGCTGTTTCATCACTTTCATCCCGTTGAATGGATTGTTGTATCATAGTGCTGTCAGCCTCGTTACGGTCATTGCCCTGCTGCATGATCTTTAATGAATCACCTGCTGCCCTTTGTGAACGCTCGGCAATAATTTGCATAAGCTGCAGTGTTCGCAACGAATCTGCTGCAACATCCTCTGCTCCTTTTCTTTTTGCCACAACCTGGTTCTTATACTGCACGTTTATTATACTGTAGTGATCCCAGCCTGCTTTTACCATGATCTCTTTATAGAATAGTTTCAGTTTCACGAGTTTGGTTTCTGTATCGGTTGCATCTCCAAAAACGATCAGCTGGTTACCGATCTTCGGGATCATTTCAAATGTGCGTTGTGCGGTTATATCCACCTGCTCTATCATCGCCATACAGAAAGAATCTTTTTGAATGGCAAGACTGATCGTCTTAATATCCATCAGCAAACTGCTGTCGGCCCCGGAAAGTATTTTTTTACCCGATGGAAAATTGGTGAATACCGGTAACCTTGCCGAAAATTTTTCACTCAGCGGCAACATGGCCAGTTCATCATCAATGTAAAATGTTTCTCCCGAAGCTGCGAACACCCGGGCAACAGGTTCCCTTTCCTGCACAATTACCTGGAGAATATCATTATTATCAAAGAACAGTTGAGCCGATTTTATCCAGACATCCCTATCGAGCTGATCTTCCAGGTGCTTTAAATTAAATGCACCCATGGCTTTACCAACCGGGTTTGTTTTTTCCAGGGATGCAATGGTTTTCAGGATATCATTTTTATCAACAAAAAAGTTATTGCTTACACCGTGGATACTGATCTCAATACCTTTACACAGCCTTTCCGGTTTGGTTTTGATGGCTGCAACCAGTAAAAAGACCGTGGCTCCGCCCAGGGCGATCCAAAGGGTTGCCAAAAGGATATTTTTAATACTGTATCGTTGTATATTTTCCAAATTATGTTATCAATATTCCTTTTATGGGTTCAACCAATGTATCAATATCACCTGCACCTGCCGTGATCAATAAAACTGTTTTATTATTTTTTATCCAGTCAAGCAATTCCTCTTTTTCCAAAACCATTTTATGAGCGCATTTCATTTTATCTAAAATCATGTAACTGCTTACCCCTTCTATTGGCAATTCCCTGGCCGGGTAAATGGGCAGTAAGATCACTTCATCAGCCAGGTCAAGTGTTTCTGCAAATCCATCAGCCAGGTCATTCGTCCTGCTGAACAGGTGCGGCTGAAAAACCACGGTGCATTTTTTACCCGGGAATAATTCTTTTGCACCGCTGATCAATGCCCTTAATTCTTCAGGATGATGAGCATAATCATCCACCATTACCTGCTCTTCATTCTTCAAAATATATTCAAACCTTCTTTTTACACCCCTGAATGCTTCAACTGCATCTCTTATTTTATCATTATCAATTCCCAGGTAATGTGCCACCGATATGGCTGCTATCATATTTTCAATGTTATGCAGTCCGCCCATGTGTAAAACCACATCCTTTAATTCCCAATACTGCATCATTACATCAAACCGGTAGCTGCCAATGATCATTTTTATATTGGCAGCATACACACTGGCATTTTCATTATGCAAATGAAAAGTAAGGTGCTCACCTCCTTCCAGGTCATCGGTTCTTTTAAGCCCGTATTTACTCAGCAACAATCCACCAGGTTTTATCCTGGCCGAAAAATCGATGAAGGCCTGTTCCATATTTTCGGCAGTACCGTAAATATCCAGGTGATCAGGATCCATAGAACTGATGATGGCTATATCCGGGCTTAATTTCAAAAAACTCCTGTCATATTCATCTGCTTCCACCACCGATACATTTTTTTTACTTTCCCGGCTGCTGGCCTGCGGCCAGAAATTGGTATCATAGTTTACCGATATACCACCCAGGAAAGCATTGCATCCGTAACCGCTGTGCCGAAGTATATGTGCCACCATGGTGCTGGTCGTTGTTTTACCATGTGTACCGGCAATACATATATTATAAGAACTGTTGGTGATGGCACCCAGTACTTCACTCCGCTTTGCCATCGGGTAATTATTCTGTAAAAAATAATTCAGCTCTTTATGGTCTTTGGGTATCGCGGGTGTATAAACCACCAGTTCTGCCCTTGTGTCAATGAACTCAATGTTATCTTCAAAATGGATCGCTATCCCCTCTGTTTCCAGTTTCTTTGTTAAAGCTGTTTCTGTTTTATCATAACCGCTAACCCGTACTCCTCCTGCATTAAAATACCTGGCCAATGCACTCATACCGATTCCCCCGATTCCCAAAAAATATATGCGCTTTATATCCCGGATCTCCATCATTAAATACTTTTCAAAATTTCTGTTGCTATAATTTCATCAGCATTTGAAATTCCCAGTTTTCCAATATTTGTTTTTAATTCCAGTTGTTTATGTACATCTTTTGACAGATCAATAATTGCAGGGACCAATTGTGCTAACGCCTCATTATCTTTTATCATTATGCCTGCATTTTTATTAACTAAATTTTGTGCATTCACCGTTTGATGATCTTCGGCTGCAAATGGAAATGGTACAAAAACAACAGCTTTTTTCATCACACATAATTCCGCGATCGCCATGGCACCGCTCCTGCTGATCACCAGGTCGGCCGCTGCATAGGCATATTCCATCTTATTGATAAAATCATCGGTCCATACATTGGTTTTACCTTTGGCCCTTGCCTTGCCTGCAGCAGCGTAAGGTTTACCTGTTTGCCATACCAGTTGCAGGTTATTGGCTTCAAACAGATCAAGGTCTTTATCCATTGCTTCGTTTATGCTTTTTGCGCCAAGGCTTCCTCCAACAGACAATACCGTTTTTTTTGCAGCATCCAAACCAAAAAAACCGATCCCTTCTTCCCTGCTCACTGTACTTTGTACAATGCTTTCCCTTACCGGGTTCCCGGTTATATATATTTTATTTGCCGGAAAGAATTTTTCCATACCCCCACCGGCCACAAAGATCTTTGCAGCTTTTTTTCCCAGCATGATATTGCTTTTACCGGCAAATGAATTACTCTCATGAATGAAAGAAGGGATCCGCTTTGCCTGCGCATACCGCAATACCGGGAAACTGGAATACCCGCCAACACCGATAACTGCATGGGGCCTGAAAGCATTGAAAATACGGTCAACCTGTAAAAAACTTCTTACGAGTTTAAACGGTAATCCAATATTTTTTATCAAAGAACTTCTGTCTAACCCGGCTATATTTAAACCTTCGATCCGAAAACCTGCCTGCGGTATTTTTTCCATTTCCATTTTACCTTTGGCCCCAACAAATAATATTTCAGTTGCCGGCTCCTGTTTTAAAATGGCATTGGCAATGGCAATGGCCGGAAAAATATGCCCTCCTGTTCCGCCTCCTGCTATGATTATTTTTTTGGTCATTGGTTATTAAGTCATTTGTCATTAGTCATTGTGTCATTTATTAAAAAAGTATCGGTACAATGACCAATGACTTAATGACTATAGACTTATTCTGTTTCAACAACTGCCGTCTTTTCACCTTCCAGCTGCTCTACGTTTCTTGCCACACTTAAAATGATTCCGATAGACAGGCAGGTAAATAAAAAACTGCTGCCACCCATGCTTACCAGGGGTAATGTAACACCGGTATTTGGAAAAATATTTACATTAACGCCCATATTGGCAATAGCCTGTATCACCAGCATAAAGCTTAATGCCAGTGCCAGGAATGCTCCAAATGCATACGGGCATTTCCGATACAAGCGGATACACCGGTACAGGAAAAGCAAATAAATAAATACCATGAATGTACCTCCAAGCAATCCGTATTCTTCCAGTATTATGGCAAAAATATAATCGCTGTAAGAGTGCGGTAAAAAATTACGTGCCTGGCTGTTGCCCGGCCCAAGGCCAAACCAGCTGCCTTTGGCAATGGCAATTTTAGCCTGGTTTATCTGGTACATTTTTTCATTTACATCTTCCTTATTACTGTACATGAAAGTTTGTATGCGTCCAATCCAGGTTGGTACACGCCCAGCAGAAAAAACAGCAGGTAATTCTGTTGCCCTGTTTTCCTTTTTATCATACGTACTTACTGCAACAGCAAATAAAACAGCCACGGGTATTAACAGGATAAGCATGGTAAATAAAAGATGCCTTGTATTTACCCTGCCGATAAACATGATGAGTATACTTGTGCCACCGATGAGTAAAGCGGTTGACAGGTTTGATGGTGCGATCAATAAACAAATAATGATCACCGGGATGATGATGGGTAAAAAGCCTTTTTTAAAATCCTTGATCACATTCTGTTTTCGGCTTAACTGCCTGCTCATATACATAAAGAGTGCAAGCTTTGCCAGGTCGGATGTCTGGAAAGTCATGTTGATCAACGGGAGTTTTATCCAGCGGGTACCTTCATTTAATGTTTCACCAAAAAAATAAGTATAGATCAATAACAAAACAGATACAATGAATAAAACAGATGCCACCCTGGAATAAATGGTATAATTAACCCGGTGTGCAAAATAAATGACCATTACCCCAAGAATAATAAAACCAAATTGTTTGAAGAGATAACTTTCAGTACTGCGGCTGTATTTATAGGCCAGCGACCCGGTACTGCTGTATACAACAAGCAAACTTACCAGTGTAAGAATGATCACGATGCCCCATATCACACGGTCGCCCCTCGTTTTACTAACCAGGTTGCCACCCATGGTACCGATGTTGGGCGTAAAGAAATTTTTTATGTTTACTGGTTCTGACATACTCGCACACTTAGGAGTTATTTTTTATTTTTTACTATGAGGAGAAAAGAGAAAATGAGCTTTATTCATTTTATTTTATTAACTTTTCCACTGCCGAATTTTATTTTGCCCTACACTCTTTTACCTCTTTTTCTCTTTTATTCTCTTAGCCTATATTTTAAATTTCCCGTCTTGTTTCTCCCGCTCTCTTTTAATCTCTCAGCCTACAATTCCTTCACCGCCTGCTTAAACTGGTTACCCCGGTCCTCATAATTTTTAAACAGGTCGAAACTGGCGCAGGCCGGGCTTAATAAAACCACATCACCTTTGCTGGCAAAATGAAATGCCGTTTGTACTGCATCCCTTGCATTATCGGTATTCACCATCAAAGGCATGATATCACCGAAAGCTTCATGAATTTTCCTGTTCTCTGTTCCCATACATACGATCGCTTTCACTTTTTCCTTCACCAGTTCAGTTAGCAGCGTATAATCATTGCCTTTATCCACGCCTCCAAGAATTAAGATCACCGGTTTTTCCATACTCTCCAGAGCAAACCAGGTACTGTTTACATTGGTTGCTTTACTGTCGTTGATGAATTCAACATTCCTGATCGTTGCAACTGTTTCCATCCGGTGTTCCAGGCTTTCAAATGTTTGAAGCGCCTCCCTGATCTTTTCCTTGCGGATATCAACCGCCGATGCAGCCAGGCTGGCAGCCATACTGTTGTATTGATTGTGTTTACCCTTTATGGCAAAATCTTCAATACTCATCTGCATCTCTTCGTTTTTCCATTTTAAGTGCATTTTTGCGTTCTGCAGGTAGGCACCTTGTGGCAGTTGTTTACTCATGGTAATGGGGGCTAGTGTTGATTTAATGGGATAGTTGTTTATTGTTTTCACAGTTACTGCATCATCGAGATTATAAATAAAAACGTCTTCGGGCTGTTGATTCATTGTAACCCGGTACTTGCTGTTAATATAATTTTCAAATTTATAATCATACCTGTCCAGGTGATCTTCCGTGATATTGGTCATCACCGCCACATCCGGCCTGAATGTTTTAATATCATCCAGTTGAAAAGAACTGATCTCTGCTACATACAATGCTTTTGGGTGAACAGCCACCTGTTTTGCAAATGAATAACCGATATTTCCTACCATGGCACAATCGGCGCCGCCGGTTTTACAGATATGGTAGGTTAAAGCGGTTGTTGTTGTTTTTCCATTGCTGCCGGTGATGGCAATGATCCTGCTGTTTCCTTTATAGCGGTATGCAAATTCTATTTCACTGATAATATCAATTCCCTTTGCACGAATTTGCTTTACCAGGTCATTTTTTTCCGGGATACCGGGGCTTTTCATCACTTCATCGGCATTCAGTATTTTATCTGTTGAATGCTGATTTTCCTCAAATTCAATTTCATTGGCAACCAGTTCTGCTCTGTACTGGTCTTTAATGGCACCACCATCACTTACAAACACATCATACCCCTGTTGCCTGGCCAGCAGGGCTGTGCCAACCCCGCTTTCGCCTCCTCCAAGTATGATCAGTCTTTTTTTCATTTTAATGCACAACATTTCATCCGTAAATAAAAATTGGTTCTTCTACAGGATAGAACTTAACAGGTTTCGTTTTCAATCAGTCTGGTTTGTTCGTCTTACAAAGGATATTGACCAAATTGAAAAACTTAGCTTTTACAATTTGTAAATTGCCAGTTTGGTTTTTCAAAACTTTTTTAACGCAACTTCAGCGTTACGATGGCCAAAACCACCGTTAATATTGTTATGATCCAGAAACGCACTGCAATTTTACTTTCATGATACCCCAATTTCTGGTAATGGTGATGAAGCGGGCTCATTAAAAAAACTCGCCGCCCCTCGCCATATTTTCGTTTGGTGTATTTAAAATATCCCACCTGTATCATCACACTTAAATTTTCGATTAAAAACACAAAACAAAAAATGGGTATCAGTAATTCTTTACGTACAATAATGGCCAGTGCCGCAATAATGCCTCCCAATGCAAGGCTTCCGGTATCGCCCATGAATACCTGTGCCGGGAAAGCATTATACCAGAGAAAGCCAATACAGGCTCCAACAAATGCTGCAATAAAAATGGACAGTTCACCCAGGTTGGGTATGTACATGATGTTGAGGTATTCGGCAAATTTTATATTACCGCTCACGTATGCAAATATGCCCAGGCAAATACCGATAATGGCACTCACACCTGTTGCCAGTCCATCAAGCCCATCGGTAATATTTGCCCCGTTGCTAACAGCCGTTACAATAATAATCACAATGATGATGTACAGGATGTATGCATAATCCTGCCAGGCTTTGGGCAACAATTTTGCATAATTGAACTCATGATTCTTTACAAATGGGATCGTTGTAATAATGGTCCTGGTTGCATCAACGAATACCCTGGGTTTTCCATCAACAATAATAGTATCAAACTTAGCATTTGGATTTGTTGGGATGTGAACTGTATTGTCTGCCGATTTCACGATCTCCCTTTTTACCACAACACTTGGATTAAAATATAATGTTGCTCCAACAATGATCCCCAGCATTACCTGGCCGAATATTTTAAACCTGCCTGCCAAGCCATCACTGTCACTTTTTTTGTAATCAATGCCCCCGGCCTGGGCCCTTCTTTTTGATCTGATTTTTAAATAGTCATCAATAAAACCAATGGTGCCCAGCCAAACGGTACACAATAACATCAGTCGGATATACACTTTGTCCAGGTTGGCCAATAAAATGGTTGGTATTAAAATGGCCAGCAAAATAATGATCCCGCCCATGGTGGGTGTTCCTTTCTTTTCATTTTGACCCTGCAAACCCAGGTCCCTCACCGATTCGCCTAATTGCTTTTTCTGTAAATACCTGATCAGCTTTTTGCCATACACCGTTGTGATCACGAGGCTCAATATCATGGCCAGCAGCACCCTGAAAGTGATGAACTGAAAAAGCCCCAGTCCCGGGAACCGGAAACCTTCTTTTGCAAGCCAATCAAAAATGTGATACAACATATATTCAATTTGTCGTTTGCAGTTAGCAGTTTACAGCCGGGCTATACCAACTGTTGACTGAAAACTGCCAACTTTTTTTATTTCTCTAACAGTTCAAACATTTCATTCAGGATCTTCTTATCATCAAAATCATATTTCACGCCTTTTATTTCCTGGTATTTCTCATGTCCCTTGCCGGCTATCAAAACAATATCATCGTTATTGGCCAGGCTCACGGCTGTTTTAATGGCCTCCTTCCTGTCGGCAATGGAAATCACTTTTTTTTTTGCCGCCGCATTTACGCCGGCCTGCATGTCTTTTAAAATTTCCAACGGGTCTTCACTTCTTGGATTATCAGCCGTGAAGATCACTTTATCACTATACTCACAGGCCACTTCTGCCATTACCGGGCGCTTGGTTTTATCCCTGTCGCCACCACAGCCAACTACGGTTATGATCTGCTCATTACCCTGTCGTAATTTTTTTATGGTTGCCAGCACATTTAATAATGCATCGGGCGTATGTGCATAATCAATGATCCCCTTTATTTTATCTTTTGGACTCACCATGTAATCAAACCTGCCTTCCGCGCCATCCAGGCTGCTTAACACCTGCAACGCGGTATCGGTATCCACCTGTAAACAAACAGCAGCACCATAAACAGCCAGTAAATTGTATGCATTAAATTCACCGATCAGCCGGAAGTAAACTTCTTTTTCATTTACCGTCATGTGCAATCCATCCAGGCTGTTATCCAGGATCTTTCCTTTAAAACCGGCCATGGTTTTAAGACTGTAGTAATATTTTGTTGCAGAATACCAAAGCAAAAAAAAATTACTACAGTCTTAAAACCATGGCAGGTTCTAAAGGAAAGATCCTGGATAACAGCCTGGATGGAGTGCACATATCG
>Ga0154020_10003646_pt1 | contig 18505 bp, 9 predicted proteins | sample Klosneuvirus_201_FD_109709 | JGI IMG/M metagenome (GOLD analysis project Ga0154020, IMG submission 109709) | Active sludge microbial communities from wastewater, Klosterneuburg, Austria - Klosneuvirus_20160825_MG | ecosystem: Engineered > WWTP > Aerobic digester > Activated sludge | place... | reverse complement strand
TCTTTGCGGCTTCTGGCTCCGTAGTTCAACTGGATAGAATGACAGATTCCGGTTCTGTTGGTTGGAGGTTCGAATCCTCTCGGGGTCACAGATGACCAAAATTGCCTTTGTTCATTTATGAAGAGAAGCAATACATTGAGCGAGCTCAATTTTTGCGGAGCGGAATAAATGCCTTGCCCAGCAAGGAGGCAATTTTGGTCCATATCTTTCGAGCCAGAAGGATCAGCCTTAGCTAATCCTCTCGGGGTCACACCGAATATAAAAGGCCTTTCCATACACTGGGAGGGCTTTTTCTGTTTAATGTGGCCCTCACACAATGTAATAATCTCCTAACTTTAGCGTTTATAAGTTCTGTGATTCAATAAAATGAATAAAAGTATTTCTTTTCTCTTTCTTTTTCTAAGCTTTACCAATTGGGCACAAGTGGGTCCAGGCACCTGGAAGGACCACCTGAGCCTGAACGCCTGTTTTTCGGTGGCCCGATTGGGAACAACCATTTACGGTTCAAGCTACACCGGGGTGTATTATTTGGATGAGGTGGAAAGGGGTCCGAATCCCCTGAATAAGATCAATGGCCTTTCGGATGTTGGGCCAAAGCTCCTGAGAGCAAACCCCTACAACAACAAACTGCTGGTGATTTACCAAAGCAGCAACATCGATGTGCTTGACATCAACAACAATGTCAGCAATTACCCAGACATGAAACTAAAAACCTTTAACGGGAAAAAAACCGTGAATGAGGTTACTTTTCAGAAGCAGTTTGCCTATCTGGCTTGCGGTTTTGGCATCGTGTTGTTTGATACCGAGAAACTGGAGATCAAAGACACCTATATTATAGGTCCGGGAGGGTCACAACTGGAAGTTTACCAGATTGCATTGAACGATTCCCTGATCTTTGCTGCCACACCTACAGGTTTGTACAGAGCCAATTACCTTACTTCCTCCCTCAACAACTTTAACAGTTGGAAAATCGATAGTTTAACGATTCCCAAAGGGCCTTATGTTGGCGTAGCGAGTGTGGGTTCAAAAATCGTTGCCGTGTTTGCCCCTAGCAAACTCGACAAAAGCATTCGGGATAAGGACAGCATTTATGTTCTGGAAAACAATGCCTGGTCAAAGTATCCGGCAGCTGCCAACTCGCCTAACACCATTTACAAAGTGGGGCCTGTTTCGGAAACGTATTTTTCAGTGCAGGATATTTTTGGCATTCTGGTGAGGGACATCAACACCGGGCAGGTGATCAATTACATTACCACCTTTAATGGCTCAACGAGCATGGACATACGTGATTTTTATTTTAGCAAGGATTCACAAACCAATACCTCGTATTGGGTTGCCGATTATGTTAATGGTTTGTTTCATACCTACAGTTATTTCCCTTTTTACCCTCAAACCAGAATCTCCACAAACGGCATCAACCGCAGCGTGCTGAATACTGTGGATGTTTTTGAAGGGGCTGTTGGCATTTCGCCTTCTCACCCCGAGGATGCTGGTGGAACCAATTACACCGATCAGGCTTTGAATGTGATGCGTAAGGGAGAATGGAAGTACTTTTCGCCTAAGGACCTTGCAGGAAATACCATCCTGGACATTACCTACGTATTATTCGACCGCAAAGACAAAAGCCGGATCTGGGCCTCCTCCTGGTATTCGGGCTTGCTACAATACAGAAACGACACCCTGATTAAAATTTACAACAGCTCGAACACAGCCATGCCGCAGGTTTTACCGGGTAACCCGCGTTGCACAGGGCTTGATATGGACAGTGAAGGCAACCTGTGGATAGCCAACAGCGATGTGAAGAATTTTTTAAGTGTTCTAAAAACCAACGGACAGTTTGTGAATTATAATTTTGATGCGGCCAGGTTTACACGGCGCATCATGGTGGATCAGAACGATTACGTATGGGCCATTCATGAGCGCGATGGAGGCATTACAGTCTTTAATCCAAACACCGGGGCGTATAAAGTACTGACGAAGGATGTGGGCAATGGGAATTTAGGAAGCAATGCCATTCATTCCATTGCCGAAGATAAATCGGGAAAAATATGGGTGGGCACCGCGGAAGGCATACGTGTTTTTTACAATCCCACAGCGATTTTTAACGGCTCAAATTTTGACGCCCAACCCATAAAGGTGGTGGAAGATGGCATTGTTGAATTGCTTTTAGGAAACGATATTGTTTCGGCCATTACAGTTGACGGTGCCGATAACAAATGGGTGGGCACGCGCTCGGGGGGTGTATTTTGTTTTAGCCCCGATGGCATCACGGAATTGCACCATTTCACAACAGACAACAGCCCTTTGTATTCCAATTCCATACTCGACCTGAATTATGATGAGGTGACGGGGGATGTGTTTATGGTTTCTGATTTGGGATTGCAGTCCTACCGTTCCTCGATTGTAGCGGGTTCGGAAGATTACAGCAACGTGTTTGCATATCCAAATCCGGTGAGGCCGGGTTTCACAGGAAAGGTTTACATCCGGGGCTTAATTGACAACTCGGTTGTTAAGATCGTGGATGAGAGTGGAAATTTAGTTTGGGAAAATAAATCTACAGGAGGACAATTGGAATGGCCGGTGACTATGCTTAACGGACAAAGGGTGGTTTCGGGAGTTTATGTTGTGTATGCAACAACTCCGGATGGGGAACAAAAGGTGGTGACCAAAGTTCTTGTAATGAATTAATGCGCGTTTCTGAAAAAGCACTCATCCTGCAAAGCATCAAACACGGGGATAAAAAGTACATCCTTAAACTTTTTTCCCGGCAACACGGCATGCTCACTGCGGCAGTAAATGTGGGTCAGTCGAAAATGGCAAAGATCCGGAGTTCCTCAATAATGCCACTTAATTTTGTAGAGGCGGAGCTAATCTTTAAAGAAAACAAAGACATTCACTTGCTTACTGAATTGAGCGTGTATAAAACGCAATCCAACATTCACCAGCACATGTCCAAGTTAAGCATCGCGCAATTTATGCATGAGGTGATGCTGAAAACCCTAAAAGACCAGCATGGGCACGCGAGCCTTTTTGAATTTATTGAAGACTGTTTCGATTTTTTAAACGGGGCCAATGAGGGCTATTCCAATCTACACTTACACTTTTTGTTGGAGCTAAGCAAACACCTGGGGTTTGAACCCCAAAACAATTTTAGTGTTTCAAATTTATTTTTTGATGTAAGAGAAGGACGTTTCGGTGAAACCGCAATGGTTTGGCCTTTTGGTTTGGATAAGGAGGAGTCGGCGGTATTTTCCGAGGTGCTCAAATGCAATCTTCTGGCAGCACGATTTTCAAGAGAGGAAAAACACCTGGTACTGGATGTGTTTCTGAATTATTTTGCTTTTCACATCCCGGGCTTCGGCGTTTTAAAAAGTCCCGAAGTGTTGAAAGAGGTATTCAACGATTAATAATCCTTGTACGAATTCCAGATGCTGCTTTTGATGGCAATGAAGAGATAAGGGTTCTGAAGTTTGTAATTCCGGTTGTTTTCCTCGGCCCTTTGGATCCAGGCGGCTTCAAGACGCAAATTGAGTTCGGGAATAATAAACCAGCTAAAACGCAATTCGCTTTGCATCACCTGTGTGCGTACCCCTTGAGTGGTGTAATGTCCATAATCAAAAGGCCGGGTATTATAGCTTAAAAAAATATTCTGACCCACATTGGATGCGGCGGACAAAGAATCTTTTCCGATCAACACCAGCATGCCTTGCGCGCTGAGTTCCCATTTTTTCCTGCGATAACTCACAATTGATAAGATTTCCTTTAGGTTGGCACCCATGGGATGGGCCAGGGCCTGACCGTAGTGCGCGTAATTTTGTTCAACCACACCGTGGGTGTAGGTATACGGACGGATCTGGTTGTATTCCAGCCGCCATTTGAGGCCTTTTACCCTGAATGCGTTCACGTAATTAAAACCGGCCTGCCAGGCTTGTTTGTTGGCCCACCAGCCATTACCCGCTTTTACTTCCTTAAAATAAAACTCATCCAGACCCAATTGCCCGTACAACTTAATGGTTTTCCAGAGGGTAAAATTCAGGTTAAAACCAATGAAGGAATTATCCGGTGAACCCACTGCGTATTCTTGCGGGCGAAGAAAAATAACCGGATTCAGGTAATTGATATCGAAGGTTCTGACTCCGCTTGTATCTGTTCCCCTCCACACCACGTTCTCAAAAAAACCAATCTGAAGTTCTTTTAGGATGTTATAGCTGAGGTAATGAAAAGTACCGTATTTGTTTTTAAAATTGTTTTTCACCCCGTTTGCACTGGTTACGTCCAGCATCCAGGTGTACCACACATTGTATTGTATGCGCCAGAAATTGGTGTTGATGCCAATGTAGGGAGTCGCGGGACCAAAATCGCTGTAAAGCACACTACGATAACCATCACCTATAAAATGTTTGTCGCGGCCAATTTGAAAATTAAAAATTTTTGAGTTTTTAGGACTGAATGAAATGTATCCCTGGTAATCCACAAAATTGTACCCCAGTGCACTGTCCTTGTAGGCTTGCCCGAATTCGGGAATCAGGTTGTTTTTCGCAATGGAGGTGTCAAGAAAAAAGGGGTAGTTGTTGTTTCCGGCGAGCAAGGTTAAGGCAAAGGTAAAATTGTGGTTGATGTTGTATTTGGTGTGGAGGCCCGCATTGACACTGTGCATGGGTTTGTTGCCAAGAAGATCGTATCCCAGTTCCATGTTCACTATGGGTAGGATTTGAAGGCTATGCCGAGTTTTACTGATGGAGGATTTGTTCAGGGAGCGTTCAAAAAATGCATTCTGAAACCCGTATGATCTGAAAGGCACAAGACTGTCCTTTGCTTTCAGGTAAGTGCTGCTTAAGTAGGGACGAAAGGAAGAGTGAAATTCAGTGGAAGGGTTGCTGGTGTTCCAAAATTCAAAGGTGGTTTGTACATCGCGCTGCAGAAAGGCGTTTTTGGACATGGCTTCTTTTTGGGCAAAGGCCTTTAGGGAAAAAAGAAGTAGAGTACTATACAGCCAAACACGCATACTTTTGTAAAAATACAAGAAGTTCACTTGGTATTTAGTTGAGCTTTTAAAAGTCTTGTTTATTTTTTGGGCGCCTTATCGGGCCACTCCGGGCTGCGCTATCGCTTCGGTTTTTTCGGGCGGATAAAGGCAGCCGCCCGAAAAGAACCAAGCCCTTCGTGTCCCGGGCGCGTGAACAGACGGTATGCGCCGCGGCATTCCTTGCGCGCGGACCTATTAAGGACCTGTGTTATAATTATGATTAGCAAAACAAAAAACCCGCCTCTGAATAGAAACGGGTTTTGAGAATAAATGAAAATTAAAGACTAGGCCTTCATTTCGCTGAGCACCTTGTTCATGCTACGCACGGCCTCGGCACTTTTGTTGAAGGCGGCTTGTTCATCGGCATTGAGTTTGTAGTCAACGATGGATTCCCATCCGTTTTTACCAATGATTACCGGTACACCCAGACAAATGTCTTTTTGTCCGTACTCACCATCTAAATAAACACAGCAAGGGAACAATTTTTTCTGATCGTTGATGATGCTGCTCACTAAAGCGGCTACGGCTGCTCCGGGTGCGTACCAGGCGCTGGTGCCCAACATGCCGGTTAAGGTGGCGCCACCCACCATGGTATCGGCCGCTACTTTTTTCAAAGACTCCTCATTTAAAAATTGAGAAACCGGAACACCGGTATATGAGGCTAAACGGGTTAAAGGAATCATGGTGGTGTCTCCGTGTCCGCCAATCACCATGCCGCTGATATCGCTGGCGGGCGCATTGAGGGCCATGGACAAATAACATTTAAAGCGGGCGCTGTCCAAAATGCCACCCATACCAATAATACGGTTTTTAGGCAGTTTGCTTTCTTTCAATGCGAGGTAGGTCATAGTGTCCATTGGGTTGCTCACAATGATGATGACCGCGTTAGGGGAATGTTTTAAAACGTTTTCGGTAACGGTTTTTACAATGCCGGCGTTGATGCCGATGAGTTCTTCGCGGGTCATGCCGGGTTTACGGGGAATGCCGCTGGTAATCACCACCACACTGCTGTTGGCGGTTTTGCTGTAATCGTTGGTGCTGCCTGTAATACGGGTATTAAACCCGTTTAAAGTAGCGGTTTGCATGAGGTCGAGGGCTTTGCCTTCGGCGAAATTTTCCTTGATATCTAAAATCACCACTTCGCTGGCAATGCGGTTCAGGGCGATGTATTCTGCACAGGTTGCGCCTACGTTGCCGGCGCCAATTACGGATACTTTCATGGGATAAAATTTTTGTAGGGCAAATTTAAACTATTTAAAGCAAAGCAATATTTCTGTTGAAAAGAAATATGGCACTTTAATTTAAAAGATGAAAGAAAAGCAACTTTTGCATGGATTACAATCCGATAGCTATCGGATCCGCGCTAACGGTTTTTCGTTTGATTTTGCTATCTTTATTATATTTTAGTAGCCTATGCCTTGAAGTGTCTTCGGAAATACTTTTTTCTTCTCTTCTGCTTCTCTAGCACCTGGCTGAACAGTCTTTGCGCCTTAGAGAAGTTTCCAATTTCCAATACCCTAACAAGCGCTGTTTCAGACAATCAAAAGGATGGTTTTTCACTTGCAAAGACAAGAGGATTTATTGAGAACAAGGGCCAGCTACATGGCTATGATGGCCTAAAACATCCTGAGGTTAAGTACTACTACGATGAGAGCAGTTTCCAGGTCTTTATCCTTGAAAACGGTTTAGCCTACCAATTTAGAAAGATCAACTACCCAGAAGGATATGAAAAGGAGTTCCAGGAGTATAGAGCATCGGGCGAAACAGAAAAATATGAGGCCTTGCAAAAGAAGGTAATGACGGAGACCTACAGGATCGATATGGAACTTTCAGGAGCGAGTAAAAACATCGAGATCATTGCAGAAGAAAAAAGTATGGATTATTTTAATTTATATAACTGTGATGTGCTCGACGTGCATCATTATAAGAAGATTACGTACAAGAATGTTTATCCAGGTATAGACTGGGTGATCTACTTTACCAGTGAAAGCATTAAATATGATTTTGTGGTTCAACCTTCATCCGATCCTTCCCTCATTAAACTGCAATTCCATCATCATGAAGGACTTGAAGCTTTAAAAGGCGGAGGCATAACGGTAAATAGCCGGATGGGCTCAGTGAGCGAAAAGGCTCCCGTTAGTTATCAATCAGGTCAGAGCATATCCACATCATTTATACTTAAGGATAATGAGCTAGGATTCTCAGTATCTGATTATGATCGAAGCAAAACTTTAACAATTGATCCTACCCTTGTTTGGGCTACCTATTACGGAGATTATAGTGATGACCGCTTTGGTAATTGTGCAACGGATGCTACTGGTAATGTGTATCTCAGCGGGGCTACAGCAAGCACTATTAATATCGCATCAGGTGGTCATCAAAACACCTATGGTGGTAGCTCTCACGATGCATTCCTAGTGAAATTTGACCAGGCTGGCAACCGCCTTTGGGCTACTTATTATGGAGGTACACTAATAGACATGGGACATTCCTGCGCTACTGATCCGAGTGGCAATGTATTTCTGACCGGCTACACGACCTCAACAAATAATATCGCATCTGGCGGGCATCAAAACAGCCATGGAGGTTCAGGTAGTCATGATGCCTTTTTGGTTAAATTCAACACCAACGGAACAAGGCTATGGGCCACTTATTATGGAGGTTTGCAGCACGATGAAGGACACGATTGCACAACAGATAATACCGGGAACGTCTATTTATGTGGAGAAACTAACTCTACTGGAAATATCGCTTCTGGTGGCTTTCTAAATGCTCTTCCTGCAAATACTGCAGCCTTTTTAGTTAAATTTAATGCAGCTGGAACAAGAGTTTGGGGTACTTATTATGGAGGATCAAGCAACACTGTTGGATACGGTTGTGCAACCGATCTCTTAGGTAATGTATTCCTAAGTGGCACAACAACGTCAAATTTCGGTATTTCAAGCCTAGGACATCAGAATCTATACGGAGGTAGTTCCGATGCTTTCCTGGTCAAATTTAATAGCCTTGGTATTCGACTCTGGGCAAGCTATTATGGAGGCACACTAAATGAAGAAGGTTATGACTGTGCCGTGGATGGGTCAGGTAATGTTATACTTTGTGGGTATACAAATTCTTTTAATAATATTTCTTCGGGTGGTTTTCAAAACACCCTTGGCGGTATTACCGATGCATATTTGGTCAAATTTAATCCGAATGGACTTAGACTTTGGGCCACTTACTATGGGGGTTCATCAGTGGAAGGCGGAGGAAACGCACCTGCCCGATGTGCCTCAGACAACTCTGGAAATATTTTATTAGTTGGGCGCACAGTTTCTTCAAATAATATTGCTGGCGGAGGAATTCAAAATGTACTTTCAGGAGCGTATGATGCATTTTTGGTAAAATTTACTCCCAATGGACAAAGACACTGGGGCACTTACTACGGAGGTTCAGGTTCAGAATATGCTTACGGCTGTAGCTTTGATCCATTTGGGTATATATACTTATCCGGCACAACAGCCTCATCTTTTAATATCGCATCAGGTGGTTTTCAAAATAGTTTTGGTGGATTTAGTGATGATTTTCTAGTTAAGATTTGCGGAGGACCTGTGCAACCCGGAGCGATTAGCGGGGATAGCAGTTTGTGTGTTCCTGCGGTTGCATTTTATTCAATTAACCCAGTACCTGGTGCGATAAACTACTCCTGGACTGCTCCACCTGGATGGACCATTTCAAGCTTTGCAAATCATGCTACAGTTACAATAAACTCTAGTGGTGTGTTAAGTGTTTTGGCCACAAACAGTTGCGGGCCCAGCGCTCCACAAACGCTTAGTATCACTGGTAACCCGATACCGGTCCTTTTGGTGAATAGTGGTTTCGTTTGCTCTGGGGGAAGTTTTACTATAAGTCCAGTTGGTGCATTAACGTATTCAGTTTCCGGAGGCACCTTTGTGGTGAGTCCTTTTTCCAGCACATCGTATTCAGTTTCCGGCACAAGCAGCGCAGGTTGTATTTCTTCGGTTCCGGCGATTTCAACCGTAACAGTTTATCCTCTGCCACTCATTGTCAGTGCAAGCCTAAACGTTTGTTTTGGTCATACAGTGAATTTTTCCAGTACTGTGGCTGCAAATTATACTATTTTACCAGGCTCCTTCAATGGGAGTACAGCAATATTCAGTCCCACAGCAAGTGCTATATACAGTATTAATGCCCTTAGTGGATTTGGATGTGCATCCAATGGAACTTGCCTTGTGAATGTATTGCCAGCACCAACTTTATCCTTCACAACCTACTCTATCACCTGTGGCAATCTAGGTTCTGCAACTGTATCTCCCTCAGCTGGAATAGGCCCTTTTACTTATACCTGGATGCCTTCTGGACAAAATGGTTCTATTGCGAACAATCTTAATCCTGGTACATATACCTTAAGTGTGTTTGACTTAGGAACTGGATGTACGACTCAATCAATTACGTTGTTTTTGCCTCTAGTACCATTAACTGGCAGTCTTATCAGTACAGATAGTTTACTATGCAATGGTATTAACTCTGGTAGTGCCGCAATTCTGAACCTTTCCGGCGGCTCCGGCAACCAATTTTATTTGTGGACAAATGGCGTTTCAAGTTATACCTCAAGTTTAGTTTCGGGCTTAAGCGCAGGCCAATGGAGTGTAACGGTGACGGATGCTTTAACGGCTTGTCAGATCAACTCGGTATTTACCATCACCCAACCACCGGCACAAACCCTAAACATTTCAGCTAGTAGTCCGTCAACTTGCGCAGGAACTTCAATAACTTTCACGGCAACAAACTCAGGCGGAACACCTGGGTTAAATCCTGCATACACCTATACCTGGGCTGGAGGGCCGAATACAGACACCACAACCTCAACGCAAATTACGGCAGGCAATTATGTGTTTACGGTTCAGAGCAGTGATGCTAATAATTGCATAGCTACTCAAACGATTGCGGCGGATTGGGTGCCTAACCCGGTTTTGAGTGTGAGCGATGTTTTTATTTGTCCGCTTGAGGTGGGCACATTTACAGTTTCTGGTGCGAGTAGTTTTACATGGCTTCCTTCCAACACAGCGGGCAATAGTTTTACACAGTCGGCAATTGTAGTAGGCAGTACGCAGTATTCAGTTATCGGTTTAGCTTTGAGTTGCACGAGTATGGCCACGGCTTCGCTTATCGTAAAACCAACGCCCAACCCATTTATTTCTCATAATAGCCCGTCATGTGAAAATAGCAATTTAGTATTTACAGTAAGTTCAGGTACAGCAGCGGTTTGGAGCGGTCCCTCAGCCTTTACCTCAGCCTCTATCAATAATACTCTAAGCAGTGTTCAACTAAACCAAGGCGGTGTATATGATGTTACTGTAACAGCCCTCAATTCTTGTACTGCAAGTGCTTCAGCTTCGCTTACAGTAAAACCCTTGCCCCAGTTCAGCATCACACCGTCTAACAGCAGCATTTGTTTGAACACCACAAGCGTGAGCCTATCCATCTCCACCTTAACCTCAGCCTCTGCCTATACCTGGTTTCCCAATAGCGGTCTGAGCACCAATAACGGAACTTTAAACAACGCTTACCCTACCTCAACAACAATTTATACGGTGATAGGAAGTTTAAACGGCTGTACCAATTCAGCCCAAACAACCGTGAACGTGGTGCCACCGCCAGGTTTAACCGGGCAGTTCAATAGCCCCACCTTGTGTTCTCAGGCTTTTAACGGTTCGCCCAATACCATTACCCTCAGCGCCAATGGAGCAAACACTTACTCTTTGGTGACCATCCCCGATATGTTCAATGCCAACCCGGGTGGACCTGTTTCGCCATTAACCAGCATTCCTCCCTACACCGGAGCGGGCTCAGCCACCTTGTCGGGTTCTAACGGGGTGTGTACGGTAACGCTTGGTTTAACCTTTACGGTATTGCCGAATCCCAACATATCCGTTAACAATTACACGCCTGTTATTTGTGCGGGAGAAACCTTCACTTACACCAATCAGGGGGCAAGTACTTATACCTGGAGTTCAGCCACACCGGGTTCAACGCTTTACTCAAACGGAGGCATTGCAGTTGCCAGTCCTACCATTAACTCGGTGTTTTCGGTGTTTGGTGGGAGTTTAGGTTGTAACTCTGCTTTACAAACAACAACCATCACGGTCAACCCATTGCCCACGCTAAGCGTCAATCCCAATCCCTTACTCTTGTGTTTGGGCAGCAGTGCTGAACTGTTTGCACAAAGCAATGGAACAAGTTTTATCTGGTTGCCGCCTTACGGTTTAAATTCTTATACCTCACAGCAGGTAAGCACCCACATCAATCAAAACCAAAACTACACAGTGATTGCCACGCTGAACAATTGCAGCAACACAGCGGTAGCCCAGGTGTCCATTTTGCCATTGCCTTCTCCGCAAATTATTCCAGTAAAGGATGATGTTTGTCTTTATGAAACCATTCATTTGAAAGGAGAAGGGGGCATGTATTACGTGTGGACAGCACCCAATTTACAAACCTACACCATACAAAATTTAGAACTGGGTGTGTCGCACATGGCCCTGGCCGGAACGTATACCTTGAAAGTGGTGGATGCAAATGCTTGTTTTAATTACAGTACCCATCCTGTTGTGGTTCATGATTTACCAAACGGTTACTTAAAGCCCGAACGAATTGAATTTTGTGTTCCCTATTGCAACACGTTTACTTTTGTGCCCAACACCCAGGCCCAGATCACTCAGGCCGGTCCCTGGAGCATGAACAACCTCATATATTCAGGCAACAGTTTTACAAGTTGTTTTAGCAAAGCAGGTGAATTTAGCATCACTGGCCCAATACAAGATGAATTCAATTGTAAAAACATAGTGAATTTAACTGTGATTGGCAGACCAAAACCAGTTGCTGCGTTTTATGTTACGCCTGAGAATCCTGTGGAGGGATTGGATGAGGTGAGTTTTGTGAATGTATCGTCTAATATTATCGGTTTAAGTTGGCAATCTTCTGGATCAGTTGGTCCCGAAGCAGAGCAGAGCTCGCTTCAGGACTGGCAGTCATTTCAATCAACAGCAGAATCACCAAAATACCTTTTTGAAGAAGCTGGAGTATACGGCCTGATGCTGATGGTGAAAAATGAATTTAATTGTTGGGATACGGTGATGAAAACTATCACTGTTGAAAGCGATTTTACGGCTTACATCCCCAATGCTTTTACCCCGAATGGCGATGGTTTAAATGATACTTTTTATCCAGTAATGCGCGGAGTGAAAAAATTTGAGTTGCAGATTTTTGACCGTTGGGGTGCCATGGTATTCGCAAGCAATACTTCGGACAATGTATGGGATGGAACCTACAAAGGACAAGAGTGCAAACAGGATGTTTACAATTACAAATTGGTGTTGTTGAATGTAAAGAGGGAGGAAAAGGTTTACTCGGGGAGCATTACTTTATATCGGTAATTTTTAACTGCGTAAGTAACATAAAGCACTATTCGCACTTCTTTAACTCTTAACTCTAACACTCAGAAAATTCTAGTTGCTCTTCAATCCTAAACAATAATGCTTTTCGCCAAATTCAACAACTTGGCCTCCTGAAAATAATCGCACATGAGTTGTATGCCGGTGGGTAAACCGTTGGCTGCTTTGCCAGATGGCACTGAAACGGCGGGTACTCCGGCGATGTTGGCCTGAACGGTAAAAATATCTTCAAGATACATTTTGATGGGGTCGGCACTGTTTTTGCCAAATTCAAAAGCGGTGCCCGGTGTGGAAGGGGTCACCACGCAATCAAAATCCTTAAACAAAGCCAGGGTTTTTTCCTGAACCACTCTCCGCACTTTTTGTCCCTTGCTGTAATAGGCATCGTAGTAACCGGCACTGAGTACAAAAGTGCCCAGCATGATTCTTCGTTTTACTTCGGCACCAAAACCTTCGCTACGCGATTTTTTGTAGGTGCTTTCCAGGTCGCTGCCTTTATCGCTGCGGTGCCCGTAATGTATACCCGAAAAACGGGAAAGGTTGCTCGAGGCTTCGGCAGTGGTGAGTACGTAATAAGTAGGCACCAGATACTCAAGGTAAGGGAAGGAAATCATCTCTACCTGGTGACCGGCTTTTTTAAAATTCTCCAACTGCTTCAACACGTTTTGTTTTACCTCGGGGTCCAAACCCTCTGCGTCTATGCACTCTTTAATGCAGGCAATCTTGTATTTTTTATCGTCCTTTAATAAGGAGGAATAAGCAGGAACTTTTTCAGAAGAAGAGGTGTTATCATGGGGATCTTTTCCGCTGATGATTTCTAAAACAATGGCGGCATCTTCCACACTGTGTGTGATGGGACCAATTTGATCGAAAGAAGAAGCGTAAGCAATCAATCCGTAACGCGAAACTCTGCCATAAGTGGGTTTTAATCCAACGGTTCCGGTGAAGGAGGCGGGTTGACGAATAGAACCCCCTGTGTCAGAGCCCAAAGAAACATGGCACAAATTTGCTGCCACCGCGGCTGCGGCCCCGCCGGAGGAACCACCGGGCACACATTTTTCGTTCAAAGGATTTAGCACCGGACCAAAGGCAGAATTTTCGTTGCTGCTGCCCATGGCAAATTCGTCGCAGTTCAAGCGCCCGATAATAATGGCATCTTCCGCCAACAATCGTTCCACCACAGTAGCGGAATAAAGAGATTCAAAGCCTTCCAGAATTTTTGAAGAGGCGCTTACTTTATGGCCTTTAAAACAAATGTTGTCTTTTAAGCCGATGATGACTCCCGCCAGTTTACCGGCTTTGTTTTGTTTAAATTTTTCATCAATGGCTTTTGCCTGTTGCAGGGCCGATTCGGCAAACACTTCTAAAAACGCATTGAGGTGTTTTTTTGATTCAATTAAATTCAGGCTTTCCTGCACCAATGCTTCAGCGCTGATTTTTCCTGAACGAAGGTCGGATTGCAATTGTGGTATGGAGTGGTATTGGTAGGCGCTCATAAGCGGTATAAAACACATAAAGCGTTATTCGCAGAAGAATAACGCTTTAACGGTGGTTGTGAAACACTATTTAATTTCTTTATCGCCGCCTTCGGTTTGCCCTTTGCTGGCGTCTTTAAACTCTTTCATTCCCCTCCCTAAACCTTTCATTAATTCGGGAATTTTTTTGCCACCGAACATAAGCAGGATAATAACCAGAATAATGATGATTTCAGGGGCACCAAGTCCGCCTAAAATCCCTAAAATGAATGCTGAAACCATGATTTTAATTTAAAACACAAATGTAAACAATAAAAGCGGTAAACAAAGCCTTAAAATTCTTGTTTACAGATGCTAGAAGCACCTCGTCCCGCAATGGATAACTGCACCAATGTTAAAATTGAAAGGGGCACCAGAGCGCTTTGAGAATTAGACTATATTTATGGGTTCAAGAAAAACTATGAGATTACCTTCCAACTCCATTTTCCGGTACTTGTCCCTGCTATTGATCCTGCTTTCGGGTTTTCAAATGAAATCTCAAAAATGGGTGGACATGATGCAGGATACCTCTGCTAATTTTTATGATATTGTAAAGGAGTTTGATGCATACTGGAAGGACCGTCCGTATGAAAGAGGCCATGGTTACAACGCCTTCCGCCGCTGGCAATGGTTTGTTGAACCCAGGGTTTACCCCAGTGGCGACATGAAAACGGCAGCCAGAAATTATGCCCTTGAACAATACCATACCTTTCTTGAAGAACAAGCCTCTGCCAAACAAATAACCCAGTACAATCCTTCAGTAGCGAGTGCAACCGTTTCGAACTGGACTCCTGTGGGTCCTTTTGGCAATAGCCTTGGTGCGGGTTCCGGAGGTGAGGCCGGTCGCATTCAATGCATCGCCATCAAACCGGGAGACCCTAATACCATTTATGTAGGCGCTGCTGCCGGAGGTTTATGGTTTACAAAAGATGGCGGGCTAACGTATACAACTACCACAGACCAATTTGCATCCTGTGGCATTTCAGATATTGCCATCGATCCACAAAATCACAACAACATTTACGTTTCAACCGGGGACAAAGATGCCGGGGATACCAAATCAACAGGGGTGTTGCGTTCAACGGATGGTGGACTAACCTGGACCCAAACCGGTTTACTCTGGCAAACCTCTCAGCAAAGAAGAATCTACCGTTTGTTGATCAATCCCCTCAATCCCAATACACTTATTGCAGCCACCTCAGTGGGCATGTACCGCAGTCTTAATGCTGGCGCCACCTGGTCACTGGTTTTAAATGGAAATTATGTGGATGCGGAATACCGTCCCGGTGACACCACCCGTGTGTTTGCTGTTAATGGAGGCACGTTTTACAGGTCAACCAATGGCGGAGCCAGTTTTACTGCCATTGCAATTTCCGGAGGCAGCATGAACACCAACCGGCTTTCTTTAGCCGTTACTCCGGCTAACGACAATTGCGTATACATTATGGCGAGCGCCAACAACAATGGTTTTGGCGGTTTGTACAGGTCTACAAACGGAGGCAGTAATTTTACCTTGATGAGCTCAACGCCAAATGTAATGGACTGGAGCACGAACGGTTCAGGTACAGGCGGACAAGGTTGGTACGATTTGGCCATTGATGCCTCACCAACCAATTCAAACGAAATTATAGTAGGGGGGGTGAACACCTGGAAATCAACAAATGGCGGGAGCACCTGGGTTCAGAATTCACATTGGTATGGAGGCGGTGGCAAACCACTTGTACATGCCGACCTGCATGTTGTAAAATATTACAGCGGCACCACGTGTTTTTTGGGAACGGATGGCGGCATCTCCCGTTCAACAAATTCTGGACTTAGCTGGACAAGCATTAACGGCAACATGAACATTGCGCAGATGTATAAGCTCGGCTTGGCAGCAAACACAGCCTCCAAAATCATTACCGGTCATCAGGACAATGGCACTAATTTTTTAAACGGCAGCAACTGGAATTTTGTTTTGGGTGGAGACGGCATGGATTGTTTTATTGACTGGAATACTAATACCACATTGTATGGTTCAATTCAATATGGTGAATTCAGAAGGTCAACCAACAACGGGGCTACTTGGACCAACATCACCAATGGACTCAGCGGAACCGGGGCCTGGGTGGCGCCAATTGTGCAAGATCCAATCACACCCAACACCATTTACTGTGGTTATCAGCAGGTGTATAAATCAACCAACCAGGGCTCTACCTGGCAGGCCTTGGGCAACATTGGCACTACATTGGATGAAATAAAGGTGTCTCCGGCCGGTTCAAACACCATCTATGCTACAAATGCCGGTGGCATTTGGAGAACCACTAACGGGGGCACTTCCTGGTCAAATGTTTCGGGAGGTATTCCCGCAGCCTCAGCGCAGATAACCGATCTGGCAATGGATAACAACAATCCAAATACCATTTATGTGACGCTTTCAGGATATTCCAGCGGAAACAAAGTATACAAATCAACCAACGGTGGAGCCACCTGGACCAATTACTCAACCGGATTACCAAACATTCCGGCAAATTGTATTGTGTTTTCAAACAATTCACCTCAGGCCTTGTATGTGGGAACCGATGTTGGGGTGTATTACCGTGAGGCCAGCATGAGTGCCTGGATGCCTTATTTTAACGGACTTCCCAACGTTATTGTTTTTGACATGGAAATTTATTACCCAACGGGGAAACTGCGCGCCGCCACATATGGAAGGGGAGTTTGGGAAACTGACCTTTACAGCGATCCGGGATCACCTCCGTTTGCAGCGCTTCAATCAGCTTTTGCACCGGGATGTGTGAACATTCCACTTCAGTTTTATGATTTGTCGTCCAACCAACCCAATTCCTGGAGCTGGACCTTTGCAGGAGGAAGTCCTTCAGTGTCTGCTGTTCAAAATCCACAAGTGACATATACCGCCACAGGAATTTATACGGTGCAATTGATCAGCACAAACACAAACGGACCAAGTGCTCCATTTATGACTACCGTTTCGGTGGTTGGAAATCCAACAGCTACGCCCATCAACGCTTCGGTATGTGTTGGACAGGCTGGGCAAATTGGCGTGAACACCAGCGCGAATCAGGTGAATTGGTCAAGCGGACAGCAGGGCTTCAGTATCCCGGTTTCTAACTCAGTAACCAGCATTTACACCTATACCGCATCTCTTGGAGCTTGTCAGATCAGTGGAAATGCAACCCTTTTTGTTGATCCGGCTCCTGTGAATCCAACGGTAACCATTATGCCGGGATTTATTGGCACATCGGTTTCCGCCTCCACCTACCAATGGTATTTGAACGGCACGGCTATCCCGGGTGCCACTTTAGCCACGCACGTTCCGCTTCAAGCTGGTTATTACAGCGTTTGGGCCGGTAATGGAAACTGTTTCAGTTCTTCGGCACCGGTATTGATCGAATTCCTATCTCTGAAAGAGTGGACTGAACTTGCCAATGGATTAAAGATAGGGCCAAACCCGGTGCAGCGTGAACTTGAATTGAATTTTTCAGGCAAGCTCCCAGCTAACCTGATGGTTGAGATCACAACTACAAACGGCCAGATGGTGTATTCAAGGCAAGTGGAAGACAGTAATACCACCCGGCTCAGCATTGATTTTTCAACATTTTCCACAGGGGTTTATACACTCACTTTGAAGGATGATGACAGACAGGCAGTGTTTAAAATTCTGAAACAGTAATTGCACTTTTTCGCAGGTTTTTTCGGCTTTCTTTTTTTGATGGTTTGTGTAAAAATACCTAATCTTACAATCTCAAATTGCATTGCCCATGAATGCCAGTTCGCCTGTAGATTACCTGCCTATTTTTATCATGTTTACTATTGCAGTGGGTTTTGCTGCAGTATCCTTGATTGCCACACATAAACTTGGCCCAAAACGCAAAACGAAAGTTAAGCTGGAGTCTTTTGAGTGTGGAATCGAAACTCAGGGAAATGCCCGCGTTCCTTTTTCAATCAAATATTTTCTTGTTGCCATTCTGTTTGTGTTGTTTGATGTGGAGGTTATTTTTATGTATCCCTGGGCAGCAAACTACAAAGAACTGGGTCTGCTTGGTGTAATAGAGGTGTTTAGCTTTATTGCCTTGTTGCTGATCGGGTTCTATTACATGATTTCCAAAAAAGCCCTGAAGTGGGAAGATTAATTCGCTTTTGCAAAAACCTATACCATGGCAGAACTCATTAAGAGAACAAAACTTGAAATTGCAAAGTCACCTGAAGGACTTGAAGGCCCTGGGTTTTTTGCAACAAAAATCGACGAGGTAATGGGGTTGGCCAGAGCCAATTCACTTTGGCCTCTGCCATTTGCCACATCGTGTTGTGGCATCGAATTTATGGCCACCATGGCCTCACATTACGACCTGGCCCGATTTGGCATGGAACGGCTGAGTTTCTCACCGCGCCAGGCCGACTTGTTGATGGTGATGGGCACCATTGCCAAAAAAATGGGACCAACCCTTCGTCAGGTTTACGAACAAATGGCGGAACCCCGCTGGGTGTTAAGCGTTGGCGCCTGTGCCAGC
>Ga0154020_10003645_pt1 | contig 18507 bp, 16 predicted proteins | sample Klosneuvirus_201_FD_109709 | JGI IMG/M metagenome (GOLD analysis project Ga0154020, IMG submission 109709) | Active sludge microbial communities from wastewater, Klosterneuburg, Austria - Klosneuvirus_20160825_MG | ecosystem: Engineered > WWTP > Aerobic digester > Activated sludge | place... | reverse complement strand
TGCGCGCCCATGCGGGCGCGTCCCGAGCGAAACTGTTTCGCTCGGGTCCCTTCTCCGGCCTGCGGCCGGGTTGCGCGCCCATGCGGGCGCGTCCCGAGCGAAACTGTTTCGCTCGGGTCCCTCGGGCTACATGCCGCCGAGGATCTTGAACGAGTCGCCGTCGCGCACGAGCTGCAAGCGGTTGTCGCGCACCGCGCGGTGCCACTGGTCGCCATTGGACGTGGGGACCTGGAACGACGCCGTGTACGTGTAGTCGACGTGGATGACCTTGGCCTCGGTCTCGGTGATTCGGCGGTAGCGGATCTCGTACCGGATGGCCTTGGTCTGCTTGAACTTGCTGGTCAGGTAGGTGTGGAGGCCCTGGTAGTCGATGTCGTCGCTCGACTTCGCGTTGCCGCCCGTCTCGAAGTAGCGAGGGGAGGCCATGGCGTAGAGCGCGTCGACGTCGCGCTCCTCGACCGCGTGGCGGTATTTCTCGCAGAACGTGACCACCTTGCGGTTGTCGTTGCTGTCCTCGACGTCGGTGTTGGGAATGTTGGTCTTGGTGCACCCGGAGGCCCCGGAGCAGAGGCCGAGGGCGAGGGGGACCACGACGAGGAGCTGGGCGAGCGGCTTCATGGGGCGAAACATCCGGCTTTCGGAGGGGAACGCCCGGTGAGGCGGGCTCCATTCCCAGCCTAGCGAGGTGACGGCGGCGCGGACAAGTGGTTGGGACCGCGGTAGCCTCGGGGCCCCGTGTCCGATCGTCTGCCGGAGCTCCTCGTCCCGCTCGGTTCCTCACGACCGGTCCTCGGAGACGCCGCGATGGGGACGGCGCTCCTCCCCATCGTGGAGCCCGGCACCTGCCTCGAGGAGCTGTCGGTCGTCCGGCCCGCGCTCGTCCGCGACGTGCATGTCGGCCACCTGGCCGCGGGGGCCCGGCTCCTGCGCACCAACACCTTCGGCGCCTCCCGGGCCCGGCTCGCGACCCACGAGCTCGTCGACGTCGCCTCGATCAACGCGGCCGCGGTGGCGCGAGCGCGGGAGGCCATCGCCGCCCTCGGCCGCGGCCCCGTCGTCGTGGCGGGGGTGCTCGGCCCCGGCGCCGACCGCGAGCAGGCCGAGGCTCTCGCCGAAGCGGGCGTCGATCTGTTCGTGATCGAGACCGTGCGCACGGTGGCGGAGGCGGGCGCGATCCTCTCGATCGCCCTGGATCTCAAGCCCGTCGTGGTCTCCTTCTCGCCCGAAGCGAACGGTCGCCTCGCGGACGGCGCGCCCCTCGACGAAGCCTGCCGTGCCCTCGCCCAGGCGGACGGCGTGGGCCTCAACTGCGGACAGGGCGCGCGCGCGATGGGCGCCTCGTTCGCCGCGCTGCCGGCCGATCGGCCGCGGTTCGCCTTCCCGAGCGCGGGGCTCCCGATGGCCTTGGGTGGGGCGAGCGGCGAGTTGCTGGTCTGGCCCGAAGACGCAGCGGTGTTCGCGGCCGCCGCCGGGCGCATGCGCGGGGCCTCGGTGCTCGGGGGCTGCTGCGGCACCACGGCGGCGCACCTCGCCGCCCTCGGCGACCTCCTCGGCGCCGCGGCGAAGGGGGACGCTTGACGCGGGACCACGGCAGTCCGACCGGGCAGTCGATGCGCGATCCGCTCGGGCTCGTCGGCACGACGATCGACCGCCGCTACGAGGTGCGTCGGATCGTGGCCGAAGGCGGCTTCGGGCTCGTCTACGAGGCCGAGGCCGTGGCGCTCGGCGTCCCGGTCGCCATCAAGGTGCTGCGGGCCGAGCTCCTCGAGTCGAGCCCCGAGGCGCGCGCGCGCTTCGGCCAGGAGGCCAAGCTCCTCGTGCGCATGCGCCACCCGGCGATCGTCCAGCTCTCCGACGCCGCGCACCTCGACGACGGCACCCCCTACCTCGTGCTCGAGTGGATCGAGGGCGAGACCCTCGACGCCTTCCTCGCCCGCGTCGGCCCCCTGCCCCTCGAGGACACGCTCTCCCTGCTCGGGCCGGTCGCGAGCGCCATCTCGTACGCGCACGGCGAGGGCGTGATCCACCGCGATCTCAAGCCGAGCAACGTGATGGTCGGCCGCGACCGCGCGGTGAAGGTGCTCGACTTCGGCGTCGCGCGGTGGAGCCACGACTCGGGCGTCAAGACCACCACCCTCAAGAGCACGGGGCTCTCGGTGGGGTTCGCGGCGCCCGAGCAGTATGCGCGCGACTTCGGCGTCGTCGACCACCGCGCCGACCAGTTCGCGCTCGCGGCCATCGTGTTCTCGGCGCTCACCGGCGAGGCGCCGTTCGCGGGCGAATCCCTGCGCGAAGTGATGTTCGCGACCTGCATGGCCACGGAGCGACCGTCGGTGCGCAAGCACCGCGACGACCTCTCGAGCGCGGTCGACAACGTGGTCAAGAAGGGCCTCGCGATCCGGCCCGAGGCCCGATACCCGGACGTGCGCGCGTTCTTCTCGGCGCTCGTGCAGGCCTCGCAGGGCCACGTCGAGCAAGAGGACGAGGCCGCGACCACGCGCCCGAACGACGCGCCGGCGCCGAGCCCCGCCACCATGGCGCGACCGCTCTCGCCGGCGACCCTGCCCTCGCCGCAGCTCCCGGCCGCGCCGCGCACCGAGAAGGCCGCGGCCTCGCTGCCGTTCGCGCCCACGCAGCGCAACCACGAGGGCGCGATGACGGAGAAGACCGGCGCCGGACCGCGCCGTCCGCCCCCGCCCCCGCCGGAGAGCGCGCCCGCGTCGTCAGTGGCCGCGAGCAGCGGCGCGACCAAGTGGATCGCCTTCCTCGCGCTCGGCGGGATCGTCGGCGGCGCCGCGTTCCTCGTGCAGCCGCTGTTCTCGCCGCGCCCGCTGTCGTCGGCCAAGCCGCTCGCGTCGCACTCGATGTCGGCCAGCACGGTGCCGACCACGAGCGCCTCGCCCTCCACGTCGGCGAGCGCCGAGAAGACCCCGTGCGGAGAGCTCCAGCCGCACGAGGCGTGCATCCTCGGCGGCAAGCTCCGTCGCGGCCCGCCCGACTGCAACGTCGACGACCCGGCGCACAAGGCGGCGTGCCCCGGCGAGACGCTCACGGTCAAGACCTTCGTGCTCGATCGCGAGGAGGTCTCCGGCAAGCGCTGGGACGCGTGTGTCGCGATCGGCAAGTGCCGCAAGGTCGAGGTGTCGGGGACCATGCCCGTCACCTCGGTGACCGCCAAGGAGGCCGAGGCGTTCTGCGCCTTCGAGAAGGCGCGCCTGCCCACCGACGCCGAGTGGGAGCTCGCCGCCGCGGGCCTCGCGGGGCGCGCGTTCCCGTGGGGCAACGCCAAGCCGGGCGCCGCCAACGCGGTGTTCACCGACGACCCGAGCAAGGCGCCCGCGGGCCCGGTCGCGACCGACGCCGCGCCGACGGGCGAGAACCCCGAGGGGGTCGTGCACCTCGCGGGCAACGTCGCCGAGTGGACCTCGACGCCCGCCCCCAAGACGGCGCCCTGGCCCGAGATCATGGACGACGACGACCAGCCGCGCCGCTGGGTGCGCGGCGGCTCGTTCCGCCACGACTGGGACGCGCTGCGGGCGTGGGCGCGCGAGGCGTGGCCCGAATCCCGGCGCGATCCGCGCATCGGTTTCCGCTGCGCGAAGGCCCCGAGGAAGACGTGACCGACCTCCGCGCAGAGGGCGCGGCCGTCGAACGCACGCCCGGGTCCCCCCTCGGCGCCATCTCGCTCTACGCACCGGTCGCCTACGTCGGCGCGCTGATCGTGCGCGACGGTCAGACCGGCAGCGTAGGGCTGCGGCTCGCGATCGCGTTCGCCCCGCTCGTCGTCCTGCGCCTCCTCGCGCCCGCGATCGACGACCTGCCCAAGGAGCCACGGCGCCTGTCGCGGGCCACGCTCGCGGCGCTCACCATCGCCTTCCTCCCCTGGATCACCCGCGTCGATCGCCCCTGGGTCGTCGCCGCGAGCTCGGCGGCGGGGGCGCTCGCCGGCGCGCTCGGCGTGCGTCTCCTCGCGAGCATCACCGGGCTCGGTGGGGTCGGGGCAGCGGGCCCGAAGCGCGCGACCACCGGGGCGAATGCCGTGGTCGGCCTCTACGTGCTCGGCGCGCTGCAGGCCGGCGTGCACGCGGTGGCCCGCGACGCGCGGTTCGGCGCCCGGCAGGTCGAGCTCGGGCTCGTGGTCGCGATCGTCCTCGCGACGGTGGTGCTCGTGGCGCGGAACGCCGCGCGGAACCGCCTCGAGCTCGGCGCGCGCGAGCGCTACGACCTCTTGCTGATCACGGCGCCCCTCACCTTCGCGAGCCTGCTCGCGCTGACGGTGGCGGGGCCGCTGCCCGTCCCTTCGGCCGCCGCCGGCGTGGGCGCGAGCCTCGCGCTCGCGGCGCTCGTGGCGCTGCTCGCGCGCGACCCGATCGTGACGTTCGCGCGCGTGGCAGGCGCGTGGGCGCTCCTCGTGTTCGGGGCCTTGGCCGTCGAGCTGTCCGGCTTCTCGCCCGCGGGCTGGCAGGGCCGCATCGGGGTGTTGCTCGGCGCCGTGCTCGGGCTGTCGCTGCTCGGCCTCTCGCGGCTCCTGCTCGGTCGCCCGCCCGCGCTCGCGGCGCTCGCCTCGGCGGAGGCCGCCGCCCACGCGACCGACGAGCGCGACCTCGCGCGCGCCGCCTTGCGCGGGCTGCGCGTGCTCGCCGGGCCGTCCGCGGATCCGCGGCACGTGGCGACGCCCCGTCTGCTCCTGGTGTCGCCGCTGCGCGAGATCACGCTCGACGCGGCCGGCGAGCCCCGCACGCGCACGCCGCGCGACGCCGACCTCGACCCCGACGCTCCTTCGGAGATCGCGCGCATCGTGCCCGCGGCGCTGCTCGATCTGCTGGCGCGCGAGCCGCTCGGCGTGCTGCGCGTCGAGGTGCTCGAGGCCCGCCAGGTGCGGGGCGCCGATCTCCGCGTCGCGCTCGCGTGGTGCCAGGCGCAGGAGGCGGCCGCGGTGGTCGCGGCGAGCGAAGGTGGCGACCTCGAGGGCCTGCTCGTGCTGCCGGACGGCGTCGACGCGCGCCACCTCGGCCTGCGCGAGGCGCGCGTGCTGCGCGCGATGGCCGACGCGGTCACCGCGCGGGTCGCGCTCGCCGGAGCGCTCGCCCGCGCGAACGCTCGCGCCGAGCACCGCGACCGCCACGCTCGTGAGCTCGAGACGCTGCTCGACCGCGCGCAGGACCGCGCCGCCCGCGCCGAGCACGCGCTGGCGGGGGCCTCGGCGCCGCTCGCGGAGCCGCTCTCGGTGGGCGGCTACGCGCCCGGATCGCGCGCGGCCCTCGACGTGCTCGACCGGCAGGCCAAGGAGCGCACCCACCTCGCGATCGCGCACGCGCCCGGCGCCGATCCCCTGCCCTGGATCGCGCGCCTGCACGCGCGGAGCGGCCTGCCCGGGCCGTTGCACGTCGTCGACGCGGCGACCCACGAGTTCGGCGAGTCGCGCTTCACCGGCAGCCCCTCGGCCCTCGAGCTCGCCGATCGGGGCACACTTCTCGTGCTCTCGGCACCCCGCGCCGCGGGCGCCGCGGTCGACGCGATCGCGCACGCCCTCGCCTTCCGTGAGGCGCACGGGGTCCCCGTCGACGTGAGGGTCGTTCTCGCCATCCCCTCCGCGGGCGCGCAGGCGGGGCTCGAGAGCCTGGCGCGGTTCCCCGAGGCGGTGGTCGCGCGTGTGACGATGGTGCGCATCCCGCCGCTGGTCGAGCGGATCGAGGATCTCAGGGCCCTAGCGCTGGAACGCCTGTCCCGCCTCGGGCTCTCCCTGCGGGGCGAGCCGCTCGGGCTGGCCGAAGAAGCGCTCGCCGTGCTGGTCGAACACGACTGGCCGGGAGACGAGGCCGAGCTCGCCACGGTGCTCCTGGTGGCCGCCACCCGCGGCAAGGGCCCGCGCCTCAGCCGGGCCGACGTCGCCGCCTCGCTCGCGGCCGCGGGACAGCCGCGGAGCGAACACGGTTGACGGCCCGTCGTACACCAGTCTCAGATCCACCTCAGAACCCATGGTCGACGAGACTCCTGTCATCCTGGTCGCGGACGACGACGCCGACATCCTGCACCTGGTCACCACCCACCTGCGGGGCATGCACTGCAACGTCCTCGAGGCGAGCGACGGCGAGATGGCCCTGACGGTGGCCCGCCGCGAGCTGCCGGATCTGATGATCCTGGACGTGATGATGCCCGGCAAGAGCGGCTGGGAAGTCTGCAAGGAGGTCCGCGACGACGACCTCCTCAAGCACACCGGGGTCATCGTGCTGACTGGCATCGGCGAGAAGCTGAACGAGCTGACCTCCCCGCTCTACGGCGCGGACGAGTGCATCGACAAGCCGTTCGAGTTTCCGGAGCTCGACTTCAAGGTGCGCAAGGTCCTCTCGGAGCGCCGCCGCGCGCGTGAGCACAAGGAGCCCGCGAAGACGGCCGCGAAGGCGGGCGCGAAGAAGAAGGCCGCGCCGGCCAAGAAGAAGAAGTAGCGCTCCTCTCGGGGTCGGCATGCGGTGGACGCTGGCTTCGCTGCTGGTCCTCGCGAGTGCCTGTCGAGAGCGGCGACACGCGCCCGAGGCGGTGCTGCCTGCGCCGGAGGAGTCGGCGAAGGCCCCGGTGAAGCCGAGCTTCACGCGGGTGGTCGAGAAGGTGTTCGAGCGGGGGCTGTTCGCGCGGCCGAACCACCTCATCCTGGTGGATGGAGATCGGCGCAGCTGGGTGCTCGATCTCGGGACGGGGACGCTCACGCGGGTGCAGCCGGTGGACGGGCCGCGAGAGGCCGTGCCTTTCGGGTGGGCAGGACACGTCGGGTGGTGGAGGCCCCCCGACTCCGCCGAGCGGCAGCCCATCACGATGCTGGGCGCCACCAAGGACATCGAGGCGCCACGACCGCTCGGCACGGTCCGGGCCTTTGCTCTCCAACCGGCCGTCGACGCGACGGAGGTGTTCGTGGCTCGGTCGGACCTGAACTACAGCGCATTCACTGTGGCCGACGCCGAGCTCGTCGCCTTCGATCGCGTGAAGGGCAGCCGGCGAGTGCTCGTCAAGGCGCCCGAGCTCACGTCCTTCGGCATCGACGCGACGGACGTCTACTGGCTCGACGGACTGCACGACTCGACGCTGTATCGGCTGCCGAAGACCGGAGGTGCATCCGCGGTCTTCGGAAGACCTGGCACGCAGGGCGCCATCCGCGTGCTGCGCACGAAGGTGATCCACGTAGATTCGTCTGGAGCGACCCAGATTGCCGACAAGAAGGATGGTCACTTCGCCAAGGCGAGCGTCGATCTCCGCGAGACCTACCCCGACTGGGACGACGTCGGCGCGTGCTGGATCACTCGGCCCTACAGTTGCGACGACGCGGGGGCTTGCTCGACCGACCGCGAGCGCTTCGAGCCCCGCTACTCGTGCTGGAACGGCACCGCGCCGCCGGTCGTCGTCCCGCTACCGCAGGCGCCCACGTGGCTCGCGATCTCGCCGACGAGCGTGTTCTTCGGCACCACTTCGGGAGTGTTCCGCGGCGTCCGCGGCACGTAGTCCCTGGGCGGCGCGCGCGGTCAGGGGCGATACGGGCGGTAGCCTCCGGAGAGTAACCACGTGCGTGGGGGCGTGTCGGCGCGTTGTCTCGATCGACCCATGTGCGGTGGGGGAGGCTGGAGGTCGAGCGAGGCCCAGTCGTCGAAGAAGGGCGCCGTGGAGAACGGGTCGAGCGCGACGTCGGCCGGGATATGGTGCGTGCGGTTGCGGAGCACGTAGCGGAGAACGGTGCGAACCTCGGATGGCGTGTGGAGGGCGCGCGCGTGGGTGCGCGAGGCGAGCACGCGGCCACCGCGGCCCATGACGCGGTGGAGCGCGTGGGTGACGTGGGCGGCGAGCGCGCGCAGGCCGGTGGTGAAGGCGCGGTGACCTTCGACCTCGACCACGAGGTGCACGTGGTTGCCCTGGATGGAGTAATGGACGATGCGGAAGCCCCGCTGCGCGAGGGCGCCGAAAGCGCGCCGCAGCGGCCGGAAACACCGCTCGGCGCGCAGGTTCCAGACCCCCTTGGCGACGCGGAGGGTGACGTGTTGGGGGTGGTCGGGCGAAGCGTCGGGGCGACGGCGGTGCGACTCGCTGCCCTGCTTGCGAGGGCGGCCTGCGCCCTTGCGTGCACCCCCGCGGCCACGCGGCGCGGGCGCGACCTGGGGGCCTGGACGGGCCGGACGAGGCGGAACGCCAGCGCTCATGGAATGATTATGGCGCTTCACTTCAAGAACGCAAGGGGGGGGGCGCGCTCTCCTGCGTCGGGTAGCTTGTCGGGGTGAAGACGCTCTGCTTCGAGACGGCGCTCGCTTCCCCTGCCGACGTGGTCTGGGCGCAGGTGACGACGATGGATGGGGTGAACGCGGAGCGCGTGCTGCCGATCGACTGCACGTCCCGCACGCGACACCCCGCGAGCGATCGAGCTCCCACCGACATGGTGGCGGCCACGTTCCGCCACCGCCACGCGCAGCTCGCGCGACGGTTCGGTGTGCTCACTGGGCGCTGACTGGACGACTCACGGTTGGTAGAGACGCAAGGCCGCTCCTGTTGCCCGCGCACTGGTAACGCTCCTCGTTGTGGATAGATGGCCGGTTCGGCGCACGCGCGCCTCACGCGTCCTCGCGCAGGAAGCCCGCGACCTCGCGCGCGACCCTTCGATCGAACAGCAGCGCGAGGTGCCCGGGCCCTTCCATCACAAGGTCCCTCCCACCCACCGCCGCGAGCGAACCCGTGGTTGGGTCGCCGACGACGTTGTCGTGGGTGGAGTAGATGCTGAGCGCCGCGAGCTCGAGCGGGCGCCCCTCGCGCACCCGACGAGCGCCGCGCCGCAACACGCCCGCCGACAGACCGAGGATCGGCCCGCGCCACGCAACGCCTTGATAGGGGGTCCCGATGGTGACGAGGCGCCGGACGCGGCCCTCCTCTCGGCCGATCATCTCGAGGGCGACGAGGCCCCCCATCGAGTGGCACACGAGATCCACCACCTCGACGCGCTCGTCCTCGCACACCCGCGCGACGAAGCGCGAGAGCCGCTCGGCGTTGCTCCGCAGGCGACCGAGCGGCCAGTAGTTGAAGCCGTACATCGGGCCGAAGCCGTCGCGCGCGAGCACCCGCGCGAGCCACACGAAGTCGACCCGGTTCTGCCCGTAGCCGTGCACGAACACGATGGGGCGCCCGCCCTTTCGACCGCCGAGGCGACGACCGATGACGAAGTACAGCGGGAGGAGTGGCTGCACCAGGGCCGCGAGGAGCCCCTCGCGCAGCGCCTCGCGCAGGGTCAGCCTGATCTGGCGATGGGGGTGGTGGGACCGGGCGAAGTAGTACGACCCGAGCACGTAGACGGTGACGCCGCCGTAGAACGCGACGACCGCGAAGAGGACGAGCAGCACGATCGGGTGGTCGCGCACCCCTGCCCCTTAGCACGCCCCCGAGTCTCGAGGACGTCACGGAACCTTGGACGCGAGCAGCTCGACGTTGCACGGCACCGCCACCCCCGCGTACTCGTCTGGCTCGAGCGCGACCGGGTCTCCCGCCATCGCCGCCTCGATCTCCTCGACGAGCCGCGCGGTCAGGATCGAGAGGTGATCGGCGCCCCACACCCTCGGTGGAGAGTGTCGTCGTCGAAGTTGCCCGGCCCCCACGTGCCCATCGGGGCCAGCATAGAGCGTCCGTGCGGCGCTGGCCGGCTTGCGCTACGCGGTGGACACACATGGCCAAAGCCAAGGTCGCAATCGTCCGCACGAAGCCCGAAACCGTCCTCGAGGACTACCACCGCGTGATGAACCTCGCGGACTACCAGGAGGTGGTCGCGAAGGACGCGGACACGGCCCTCAAGGTCAACATCTCCTGGCACTTCTTCTACCCGGGGTCGTCCACCACCCCGTGGCAGCTCGACGGCGTCATCCGCGCGATGCTGAAGGACGGGTACTCCAAGGACCTCGTCCACGCGTGCCACAACCGCACGGTCGTCATCGACGCGCACCTCGGCGAGCGCGAGAACAAGCAGATCGACGTCGTGCAGGCCCACGGCCTGCGCAACGTGCACCTCTACGAGGGCGAGGAGTGGATCCACGTCCGCGACGCCGTCGGCGACCTCGCGGACAAGTTCACCTGCCTCAACGAGGTGTTCCCCAAGGGCTTCTCGATCCCGAAGCGCTTCATCGGCGAGAACATCATCCACCTGCCGACGATCAAGACCCACATCTTCACCACCACCACGGGCGCGATGAAGAACGCGTTCGGTGGGCTGCTCAACGAGCACCGCCACTGGACCCACCCGGTCATCCACAAGACCCTGGTCGATCTCCTGATGATCCAGAAGAAGATCCACCGCGGCGTGTTCGCCGTGATGGACGGCACGTTCGTCGGCGACGGGCCGGGGCCGCGTTGCATGATCCCACACGTCAAGAACGTGCTCCTCGCCTCGAGCGATCAGGTCGCCATCGACGCGGTCGCCGCCAAGCTCATGGGCTTCGATCCGATGAAGGACCTCGAGTTCGTCCGCCTGGCCCACGAGCTCGGCCTCGGCTGCGGCGACGTCCGCGACATCGAGATCGTCGGCGACGTGGATGCGGCGAAGGAGAACTGGCACTTCCAGGGCCCGTTCAAGGAGATGACCTTCGCCTCGCGCAACCAGCACCGCATCTACTGGGGCCCGCTCAAGAAGCCGGTCGAGTGGTCGCTCAAGACCTGGCTCGCCCCCTGGGCCTACGTCGCGAGCGTCGCCTACCACGACATGTTCTGGTATCCGCGCTACGCGAAGGAGAAGATCCAGCCGGTGCTCGAGAGCGACTGGGGTCGCCTGTTCGCGAACTGGGGCAACGTGCAGGCAGACGCCGAGGGCCGCGGCTTCCCGGACGTCGGCGCCGTGAGCCCGGAGCTGATCCAGATCGGCCTCAAGCACTTCCTCGAGGGCGCGCGCCTCGTCGGCATGGCGGTGCGCGAGTCCCCCGAGCTGCAGGCCAAGAAGCGCACCGGCACCGCTTACTTCGCCAACCGCGGCTGAGCTCCAGGAGGCGGAGACCTCCAGGGCCATTCAAGACATTTCGCGATGGCTCGTTCGGCACCGGTATGTCCGGAGCCGCCCCGACGCCCCGTCTCGAGCGCGCCGCGCCCATCGTCGCGCTCCTCGGCTGGTTCGTGGTCATGGTGCTCGTGGCGGCGTCCCTGCTCGCGCGACACCTGATCCCGCTGCCACCGCCCACGCGCGATCAGAGCGCGAGCGCGCTCGCCGCCGCGCGCGCCGAGGAAGCGAAGGGGCGCTGGACCACGTTCCACGTCCTCCTCGGGTCGTGCCGCTGCTCGCGCCTGATCGGTCAGCACCTGCTGACCTCGGCGCGCCCGCCGGGGATCGTCGAGCACGTGCTGCTCGTGGGCGCGGACCCCGCCTTGCGCGCCGGGCTCGTCGCGCGCGGCTTCACGGTGATCGACGTCGAGCCCGAGGCCCTCTCTCAGCGCTTCCACATCGAGTCCGCGCCCCTCTTCGTGGTGCTCGGCCCGGAGGGCACCCCTCGCTACCTCGGCGGCTACACCGCGCGCAAGCAAGGCGCGGACGTGCGTGACCTCGCGATCTTCGCCGCGCTCCAGCGCGCAGAGGTGCCCTCCTCCCTGCCGCTGTTCGGCTGCGCCGTCAGCAAGCGACTCCTCGCCGCCATCGACCCCCTCTCCCTCCGGTAGGACCCCATGCGCAAGCTGCTCTCGTTCCTCCTGCTCCCGCGTGAGATCTCCGACTTCGAGCGGGGGTACCTCGCGCGCATGAACCGCGTCGGGCTCGGCTTCTTCCTGCTGCACGTCCCCGTGCTGACCGCGCTCGCGTTCTTCAACGGGACGGGGCCGCTGCGCGCGCTCCTCCTCACCCTCGCGGTCGTCGCGGGGCCGCTCCTGTCCGCCCGCTTCGTGGCGAACCCACGCCACCGCTCCCTCGTGCTGGGCGTCGCGGCGATGTTCATGGGCGGCGTCCTCGTGCACGTGGGCCAGGGCCCGGTGCAGATCGAGATGCACTTCTACTTCTTCGCGCTGATCGCCATGCTGTCGGTGTTCGGCAACCCGCTGGTCATCGTGGTCGCCGCGGTCACCGTGGCGCTCCACCACCTCGCGCTCTGGTTCCTCTTGCCGGCGAGCGTGTTCAACTACGAGGCGCCCATCTGGGTCGTGCTCGTGCACGCGGCGTTCGTCGTGCTCGAGTCGGTCGCGGCCTGCTTCATCGCTCGGAGCTTCTTCGACAACGTGATCGGCCTCGAGCGCATCGTGCGCTCCCGCACCGCGGAGCTCGACGTGCGCAACCAGGACATGCGGCTCGTGCTCGACAACGTCGGTCAGGGGTTCCTCACGCTCGACCCCGAGGCCCGCGTCTCGCGCGAGCGGTCGGCGGCGGTGGACGCCTGGTTCGGCCCCCTGCCCGAGGGCGCCACGCTGTTCGACCTCCTCGCCGCGCAGTCTCCGGTGGCCGCGTCCATGGCGCGCGTCGCGTGGGGCGAGCTCCGCGAGGCGGTGCTCCCGCTCGAGGTCAACCTGGCGCAGCTCCCCGCGAGCGTGGAGGTCGCGGGGCGGCACGTGCGCATCGACTACCAGCCCATCGGCGTCGCCGATCCGCCCGAGCGCCTGCTCGTGGTCCTGACCGACGAGACCGCCGAGCGCGCGCGCGCCCGCGCCGAGAGGGACCGCGGCGAGGCGCTCCAGCTGTTCGAGCGCCTGCTCAACGACCGCTCGGGCTTCCTCGACTTCTTCGAGGAGGCGACCAACCTGGTCGACAGCATCGCAGAGCGCGCGTCGGAGCCCTCGACGTTCAAGCGCATGGTCCACACCCTGAAGGGCAACGCGGCCATCTACGGCCTCGCTTCGGTGAGCGAGACCTGTCACGCGATCGAGGACACCCTCGGTGAGCGCGCGATCGTCGAGGGCGACGTCCGGCCCCTCGTCGAGCGGTGGCGCGCCATCGCCGCCGAGGTCGAGCGCCTGCTCGGCGGGCGGCGCAACGTGCTCGAGATCGGCGAGACCGAACAGCAGCGGCTCGAGGACGCGGTGCGGGCCCAGAAGCCCACCGACCACGTGCTGCGCCTCGTCCAGAACCTGCGTCTCGAGCCCACCCGACGGCGCCTCGAGAACTTCGCAGAACAGGCGCAGCGGATCGCCGCGCGCCTCGAGAAGCAGGTGTCGGTCGTCGTGCACGACCACGGGGTGCGCCTCGACGGTCGCGCCTGGGCCCCTTTCTGGGGAGCCTTCCTCCACGCCGTGCGCAACGCCGTGGACCACGGGATCGAGTCGCCCGACGACCGCCTCGAGGTCGGCAAGGAGCCGGCGGGCACGGTCGCCCTGCACACCTCGGTCCGCGCCGGCGAGCTCGTCGTCGAGATCGTGGACGACGGGCGCGGGATCGACTGGGGGCGCCTCACCGAGAAGGCCACGGCCCTCGGCCTCCCGACCGGCCAGGCGTCCCTCGAGAACCTCCTCTTCCAGGACGGCGTCAGCACCGCGCGCGAAGTGACCGACCTCTCGGGCCGCGGCGTCGGCATGGGGGCGCTCCGCGAGGTCACGCGCGAGCTCGGCGGCTCGATCGCGGTCGAGAGCCGCACCGGGGAGGGGACGGTCGTGCGCATGCGCTTCCCGCTCGCGCGGCTCGCGCCGACGATCCGCGACAACGTCACCTACTCGGTGCCCCCCGCGGCCGCTTGATCAGCGGCGCAGGCGCTCGTGGGCCCGGATCGCCCGCGAGAGGATCTTGCGCTGCTTGCGCGCGTCGGAGGCCACCCGCGCGTCCTTGCGCGCGGCGAACGCGGCCTCCTCGCGCTGCAGCTTGTCCCAGCTGCCGAAGCGCTCGAGCGAGAGCGTGCCTTCGTCGAGCGCGGCGCGGACGGCGCAGCCGGGCTCCCCCTCGTGCGCGCAGTCCGAGAAGCGGCACCGCGCCGCGAGGTCGGCGACGTCGCCGAAGGTCTCGTCCAGCCCCTCCGCCGCGTCCCACAGCCGGAGCTCGCGCATGCCCGGCGTGTCGACCACGACGCCGCCGGTGGGCAAGACCAGGAGCTCGCGGTGCGTGGTCGTGTGCACGCCCCGTCCGTCGACGCCGAGGGCGCGCGTGGCCTGCCGTTCGCTGCCGAGCAGGCGATTGACGAGCGTGGACTTGCCCGCGCCCGACGAGCCCACCAGCGCGAGCGTGCGGTGGCCCGCGAAATAGGCCGCGATCTCCGCGACGCCTTCGCCCGTCACGCTGGAGAGCGCGTGGACGGGCGCGGTCGTGCTGCTCTCGAGCGCGCGGAGGCGTTCTCGGTCCTGCGGGTGCAGATCGATCTTCGTCACGGCGAGGACCGGATCGGCGCCGCTCGAGCGGACCAGCGCGAGCGTGCGGTCGAGGCGGCGTGGGTTCACGTCGTCGGCCGCGCACACGACCACCACGACGTCCACGTTGGCCGCGACCACCTGCGGCTCGGTCACCCCGCCCGCGACGCCGCGGACGAAGGCGCTCGTGCGGGGCAGCACCGCATGGACGAGCGCCCGTTCGTCGCTGGTCGCCTCGACGGCCACCCAGTCGCCGACGGCGGGCAGATCGAGGCGTGAGGCCGCGTGGTGGCGCAGCTTGCCGGTCGGCTCGGCGAGGCGTTCGCCGAGCTCCGTGAAGACGACGTACGCGCCGCGGTGCTCGGCGGCGACGCGCCCGAGGAGAGCGGTGGGGCGAGCGAGGGCGGTGAAGGCGAGACGGTGGGAATCGGAGAGGCCCAGCTGGGCGAGGCTGTACGAGGACAATGCAGTGCTCCCGGATGGAGGACATGGGGATCCGATCCGCGCGCGAGCGCGGTCAGAAGGGGCGCGGCGAGGTGGCCGTCGCGCCGTCCGGGAGGGCGGGCTCGGCTAGACCGAGCGCGCTGCGCGGAGGGCGACGGAAGAGGCGGCAATGGGCTTGTGCATGGACGTGCTCCTTCTTCCGGGTCGGCGCTCCGTGCGCCGGTCGGAAAAGTAGCGCGCCCTGCCCTCCGCGCAAGGCCGTACTAAGCAGCCCGACGATGGACCTCGCGGAGAAGCTCTCGTCGCTGCCGGCGCGCCCCGGCTGCTACCTGTTCCGCGGCGAGGCCAGCGAGGTGCTCTACGTCGGCAAGGCCAAGTCCTTGCGCTCGCGCGTACGGAGCTATTTCCAGGAGAACGGCAGCGACGTCCGCGCGTTCATCCCGGTGCTGCGCAGGCAGCTGGTCGACATCGAGACCGTCGTCACCGCGACCGAGAAGGAAGCGGCGATCCTCGAGAACAGCCTCATCAAGCAGCACCAGCCTCGCTACAACGTGAAGCTGAGGGACGACAAGGAGTTCCTCTCGCTGCGCCTCGACGCGCGGGTCGACTGGCCGAAGCTCGACGTGGTGCGCCGCCCCGAGCAGGACGGCGCGCGCTACTTCGGCCCTTACCACACGGCGACCTCCGCGCGGCGCAGCCTGCACCTCGTCAACAAGCACTTCCAGCTGCGCACCTGCAGCGACCACGAGCTCACGACCCGCGTGCGCCCGTGCCTCCAGCACCAGATCAAGCGCTGCCCCGCGCCGTGCGTGTTCCCGGTCGATCGCGCCTGGTACGCCGAGCAGGTGCGCGCCGTCGATCTGTTCCTCGCGGGGCGGCACGACGAGCTCACGAAGAAGCTCGAGGGCGAGATGAAGGCGGCCGCCGCCGACTTCGCGTTCGAGCTCGCCGGCATCTACCGCGACCAGCTGCGCGCGATCGAGGCCATCCGCGAGCAGCAGCGCGTGGTGCAGACGGGCGCCGCGCTCTCCGTCGCGCAGGACGCGGTCGGGCTCTACCGCGAGGGGGACCGCGCCGAGATCGTGGTGCTGCGCGTGCGCGGCGGGCGCGTGAGCGAGACGGTGGATCTCAGCTACACCGGCGCCGAGGTCGAGGACGTCGAGCTGCTCGCGGCGTTCGTCGCGCAGCACTACGGGGACCCGCTCGAGGGAGGGGCGCCGCCGCCGGACGAGATCCTGCTGCCGGCACTGCCGGAGGCTGCGGAGGGCATCGGCGAGCTGCTCGCCGAGCGGGCCGGGCACGCGGTGACCTTGCTGCGACCCCAGCGCGGTCCGCGCGCGCACCTCGTCGCGATGGCGGCAGACAACGCCGCGCACGGGTTCAAGCAGAAGCGCCGCGACGCCGAGGACATCGAAGGCCGGCTCGCGCAGCTCAAGGACCGCCTGCGCCTGCCCACCCTGCCCCGCCGCATCGAGTGCTGCGACATCAGCCACCTCGGCGGCGGCGACACGGTCGGCGCGATCGTCGCGCTGGTCGACGGGGTCGCCGCGCCCAAGCGATACAAGCAGTTCCACGTGCGCGACGTGGAGGACGGCAACGACTACGGCGCGATGCGCGAGGTGCTGGCACGGCGGTTCCGTCGCGGCGCGGACGAGGGGCGCGGCCCGGACTGGGATCTCCCGGATCTGTTCGTCGTCGACGGCGGCAAGGGGCAGCTCGCGGTGGCGCTCGCCGCGGCGCACGACCTCGGGCTGCACCAGCTGCCGATCGTCGCGCTGGCCAAGGAGAAGGACCTCGACGGCAAGCAGGTGGTGGACCGCATCTTCCTGCCGAACCAGAAGAACCCCATCGAGCTGCGCAGCCACTCGGCGGCCCTGGTGTTCCTGGCGCGCGCGCGCGACGAGGCCCACCGCTTCGCGAACCGCGCCCGCGAGCAGATCGGCAAGAAGCGCCGCCTGCACTCGGAGCTCGACGACGTGAAGGGCCTCGGGCCGAAGGCGAAGAAGGCCCTCCTGTCGGCGCTCGGATCGCTCGCGGCCATCCGCGCGGCGGACGACGCCACGCTGCTCGCGGTGCCGGGGATCACCGCCCGCCACGTCCACGCGCTCCGCGGCGCCGGATAGGGGGCTATCCTGCGCGCATGGCCTGCTGGCTGACGGTGTACTGCAAGAGACCGTGCGTGCTCTCGACGCGCGACGTGCAGCGCGAGCTCGACCGCGCCGACCTCCTCACGCTCGCGGAGGCGCACGACGTCGACGAGGCTCTCGCCGAGACAGCGGAACCGCGGTTCGAGCCGGAAGACGGACCGCTCGGTGGCGCGGACCTGCTGTGGCGCGCGGTGCCACAGCGGCCCATCCAGATCCACCACTGGACCGATCCTGCGCGGGTCACCGAGGAGCTCGACGAGGCGCGCGAGCGCGACGTCCCCGAGTACGTGGACCTCGGAGGCACTGTCGAGATCCTCGCGCTCGAGATGGGCATCTCGGCCTACGAGGACCTGGGCATCGTCCTCGCGTGGGAGGTGGCCCGGGTGATCGCGCTCGCGTGCGGTCGGTTCACCCGCGACGACGACGACCGGTGGTCCTACGTCGACGCGGACGGCGGCTGGGTGCACCCGTAGCCGGGCACCGCAAGGCCGTGCCCTCACTTCGTGGCACGCATGATTCCACCGTCGGCGGCCCAGTACACGGCGGTCTCGTCGACCTCGATGGTCGTGGCCGAGCCGCGACCGAAGTAGCTGGTCCCCGAACCCATTGGCTCTGGTGGTCCCCCTTCGAGGGGTATCCGCACCGCCTGGTAAGAATCGAGATAGAGGTACGCGGCATCGATCGCGATGCGGCCGGGCCCGCAGGCCAGGTCGACGGGTGGGCCCCCGGCGAGCAACGCGGCACGTACGACCCCACCACGCTCGTCGCTGGTCCAGTAGGCCGCGTGGCAGTCGACCACCACCTGACGAACTCCAGGCGTCGACCGGGCGAAGGTCTCCTCCACTGTCGCGTCGCTCGCCAGCCGCTGCACCTGCCCACCAGAGTAGTTGACCCACCAGGTCGCGCCCGGCTGTACGAAGATGCCCTGCGGAGCGCCCTGCCCCCAGGCAATCCTCTCTGGGCCCGAGGAAGCACTCCAGCGCTCGACGGTGTTCGTCTCCAACGAGGTCGAGGTGACCACGCCACCATTCACGGCGAACGAGAATGGGCTCGGGAGAGGCAACCGGGTCAAACCAGTGCCGTCCTTGCGGGCGCGCACCACGCCGCCCCGTATCGTATTCTCGAGCCAGTAGACGAACTCGCCGTGCGAGATGATCTGCGTGGGGTTCTCGCGCCCTTCCGCGAGTGTGCGAACGACGCCGCCAACCTTGGGAGCGGCCCGGATCGCCCGGAACGGCTCCCCCTCTTCGGTCCAGAAGACGTCGCGTTCGTCGATGGTGAGTCCGAGCACCGGCACGTCGAGCAGGCGCTCCCCACGCGGCGTCGGCCCACCGCGAACGGCTCGTACGGCCAGCGGACAAGCGGTCGGTGGGCGAACGAGCCTGGCTGGAATGCACCGCGGCACGTCCGCCTCGATCGCAGAATCGGGCGTCGCTTCGACCGCAACGTCGGGTTCACCGGATGGCAGGCTCGTCCTCCCACCACAACCCAAGGCGATCGACAGCGTGAGGCTGGCGAGGCCGAACGGGCGAGACATGTTTCGATCTGCAGGTAGTTCAATGCTGTCGACGAGGCGAGCACCCGACGCCGGGCTCGCCTTCGCGCATTTACATGCAGACTTGCATTCTTTGGTGGGCTAGGCTCGCGCCATGCTGTTTCGTGCGGTTTC
>Ga0154020_10003644_pt1 | contig 18511 bp, 15 predicted proteins | sample Klosneuvirus_201_FD_109709 | JGI IMG/M metagenome (GOLD analysis project Ga0154020, IMG submission 109709) | Active sludge microbial communities from wastewater, Klosterneuburg, Austria - Klosneuvirus_20160825_MG | ecosystem: Engineered > WWTP > Aerobic digester > Activated sludge | place... | reverse complement strand
GGTTCCAACCGTCAAATCCCGCGTGAAGGAAGACGCTGTCGCGAGACCAGGAGCTGTTTTCGTAGAAAATCGTGGTGGTGGTACCCGGCACCAGTATTTCCGGGACCGTCCAGCTTTCTGAAATCATCGGGGAGTCTGGCGTCTCCGCCAGTGCCATTACCGGCCATGTAGCCGCCATCGCTGCGAGCAGGGTCGTAATGTGTGTCCGTAACAAGGTCGTCGCCGATCCGATCATGGGCATCTCCGGGCCTTCGCAATGAAATCAAAAGTTTGAAGCTGTTTTGCTGGACAGAAATATAGCGGGGTCCCAGGAAATACTCAAACGGATATGAGCCTAAACCAGCCGCGAAACAAGTGATTCCATAGAATTTGCTTCACATTTTGTCTCGAATGAACGTATACTTGTGCAAATTGGGTTTCGTTTGTGACCTGTTAACGGCGAAAATCCGTTCCCATTCACCCAGTCTCCAAGGAGGTATTCAGATGTTTGCAGTTAGACATTCGCTCAGACATAAGTTTGTGAATGCCTCGATGATCCATGGGACCCGGCTCCCAATGTGTGGCGCAACCACGCAGCATTGAATTTTCAGGCCTGTTTCACATCCGTAAGACAATTAATCAATAGTTTGGCGCGCTAAGGCGAAAGCTTCGCAATAACGTGACGAATCTCAGAAGGGCTGATGGTTCTTCTGTTTTCAGGGGATTTTCAATGTTCAGGTTTATTCAGAATTTAGTTAGTAAAACTTTTTTTTCGCAAGTTTCGCCTGTCATTAAGCTGGGCCGAACAAAAGCGCTTTTAGCGACGGAGATGCCGCCGCTTCATAAAAAATTCGACCCCTCTTCGGTCGGGGATCGGTTCGCGAGCCTCTCCCTTGGCGGGGGCACCGCATTTCTACTGAGCATTGCACGGATCATTCGTCCGGAATTGCTGTTGATGACGGGGGTGGCCGGTGCAGCGACCATCCTGAATCTGATCGGGCCGATTTTTATTCATCGGTTGGTGAGCTTCGTTTCCGGAGCGGCAGCCGGGAATGCCGATCTTTGGTCGGGTATTTTCACTGCAATGATTCTCTCCGGGACGAGTGTCACCTTTGCACTGACCTTACAGCATTATTTTTATCTCGCCCTGGGCAACATGCAGTTGATTGTCAACGGCCTGAACAAAAGGATCTATGCCAAGTCGTTGCGGATTTCCCGCCAAACTCAGCAAAGGCGGCCTAGCGGTGATGTCGTCAACTTGATGGGCACGGACTCTGATGCCGTCGCGGAGTTTTTCTTTGCGGCAACAGATCTCTTTTTCGCCTGTATCACGATTCTGGCAGTCACTGTGATGTTGTTTTGGTTCCTTGGTGTTGCGGCTTTGGCTGGTGTGGCTGTACTGGCTGGAGTAGCGCCGATAACGCGCCACCTGGTCCGACGCTTCACGCGTCTGGATAACGAGCTCATGACTTACAGAGACGATCGCGTATCCCTTGTCTCGCAGATCCTGTCAGGGATCCGGATTGTCAAATATTTTGCCTGGAGCCATCGGATGCTCGAGGAAGTCGGGGCGATTCGGCAAAAAGAGGTCGCCAGCCGAAAGCGGATCGCTAACTCCAGCTGTCTTGCGCTGATGGTCTACTTCGCCGGAAGTACTTTGGTTGGCGTCGTAGCTTTTGGCGTTTATCTCAGCCTTGGAATGAAGCTGGATGCGGCGACGGTCTTCTCCTGCATAGCTCTGTTTTCCATGCTGGACGGGCCTTTTGGAAATTTGACTGAATTTATCGCAAATATTTCAGCCGGACGCGTGAGTGCCGATCGCATTGCCGGGTATTTAGGCGACGAAGAAATGCGGAAAACAAAAGAGGGACATGAGGATCCCGTCGATTTCAGTGCGCCCGGTGAGTCGGTTTCCGTTCGTTGGGAGAATGTATCAGCGCGATATGGCGGCGCAGAAAAACCCGCAATCACTGGCGTTGACCTTACGGTGAAACCCGGCGAATCAATCGCCGTCGTTGGGCCGGTCGGTGGTGGAAAATCCAGCCTCCTGCTCAGTCTTTTGGGGGAGATACCGATCGAATCAGGGACGATTTCTTTTCCCTCCGTTGCAAGCAGGGTTAGGCCACGAATTGCGTATGTCCCGCAGGAGGCGTTTATCATGAACGGTTCTTTGCGCGATAACATCATTTTCGGCGCAGACAACCCGGATCAGGAATTTTTGACCCGCGCGATTTATTGTGCGGCCTTAGAGCGCGACCTGCAGGCGATTGCCGGAGGTCTCGGTGCCGAAATTGGTGAGCACGGCATAAATCTTTCCGGAGGGCAAAAACAGCGGGTTGGACTCGCCCGGGCTGTGGTGGCGCGAGCTGGGCTGGTGTTGCTTGACGATCCGCTGTCGGCAGTGGACCACGGAACGGAACAGATGCTGGTCGACCGTCTGCTTTTCGGAGAATGGTCCAGGGTTACGAGGATCGCGGTGACGCATCGGCTTAATCATTTGAAACTGTTTGATCGGATTGTGTTTGTAGAGAAAGGTGAAATATCGGGTATCGGGACTTTTGCGGAGCTTCTGATGTCTTCCCCGCGTTTTGCGCGGTTTTATGCGGAAATGAGCGTCGGTGCGGCTGCCGAAAATACCACAGAAGTTGTTCAAAAAGAGGGACAGGGCGGAAATTCTCTGTCGGCGCTACCATCGGAATCAGGAAACCGCATTACAGAAGATGAGGATCGTGAATCAGGAGCAGTGAAGGGAGGAGTATACTTAAATTACATTCGCGCAATGGCTGGGACCAACCCTTTCTTGCGACGATTTATTCTGCCATTGCTCGTTTTATCAACATTGGTCGTTACCGTTTTGCCGATATTGCAGAGTGGTTGGCTGGCGGTTTGGACTAATCATTTGGGGGGAGGTGCAGAAGGAACCGGCGCCTCACTCGTCGGCAGTGATGGCAGAAATGTTTTGATTTATGGAGCGATTGGTCTGGCCGTTTTGCTGGCCGTTTTGCTGCGACACGTCATCTGGATGTATCGTGCGATCGCTGCGGGCCAGGTTCTCCATGATCGAGCTTTGACGGCAGTGCTGAAAACCAATTTGCGATTTTTCGATGCGACCCCTGTCGGACGAATTTTGAATCGATTCTCCCGTGATGTAGATGCATGCGAGCGGGAGCTGTCATGGGCGTTCGAGCAAACGGTGCGGTCCACGTTTCATATGATTGGATCAGTAGTTGTACTGCTCATGGTCCTCCCTGCAGTCGCTGTGGCTATTTTGCCAATGCTGTTCGTTTATGGCCGCGTCCAGGCAGGGTACCGGGCATCCAGCAGAGAAGCACAGCGTCTCACTTCTGTAGCCCGATCGCCGCGCTTTGCACATTTTAAGGAGACCCTGCAGGGTCTTAGTGTGATTCGAGCGTTCGGCAGGGAAAGTCGGTTCGCGGAGTCTTATGAAATGGTGCTACGCGAATATCAGAGAATGTTTCATGCACTTGTGATTTTTAATCGCTGGTTTTCCATTCGTATTCCTCTGATTGGCGCCGTTGTTTCAGCCTGCGTCACCATTGGGATTGTTTTGCTTGGGCGTCACGGTGCGATCATGGCTGGCACCGCCGGGCTCGGGTTGATGTATGCACTGCGCTTTTGGGAAGCCCTCAATTGGTCGGTCCGTAGCTTTAGCCAGGTGGAGGCTAAGATGACGGCCGTTGAGCGACTGGAACGGTTTGCCCGATTAGAGCCTGAAGTCGATGTTCTGGTAAAACCGGTTTTAGGGGAGGATCATCTTTGGCCTTCACGGGGAGAAGTCAGATTTGATTTTGTGTCGGCTCGCTATGCCCCTCATTTGCCGGCGGTCCTGCGTGGGGTGAATTTTTTCATTCCCGGTGGGAAAAAGGTCGGGTTTGTTGGCCGCACGGGGGCGGGCAAAAGCACTGTTTTTCAGGTCCTCTATCGTTTCATTAACGCATTTGAAGGTAGGATTCTGATCGATGGTATCGACACGGCAAGTGTTCCGTTAACGCGTTTACGCCGCGCGATAGCGATCATTCCCCAGGATCCGACACTATTTCGTGGGACGTTGCGCAGTAATCTCGACCGATTTGCCAAGCACACCGACGAAGACATTTGGAACGCGTTGCGACGGGCTCATCTTTTTGACTTTGTCTTGTCGCTGCCTAAGGGTCTGGACGCGGACGTTAAAGAAAACGGCTACAATTTTTCACAAGGGCAGCGGCAGTTGTTTTGTCTGGCCAGGGCACTGTTGCTGGATCTTAAAATTATTGTCATGGATGAGGCTACGGCCAGTGTCGACGTGGAGACAGACCAGCTCATTCAGCAAACAATAAGGGAGGAATGCAGAGATAAGACAGTATTGATTATCGCGCACCGGCTGGAAACGCTCCGGGATTGCGACATGGTTATTGAAATCAGCGATGGCCGGGCGGTGGTTTTGAATGAGACGCCTGCCGGCGGAAATTCGCAGAGGAAAAAAGAACTAGTTTTTTCCGCGGACCATGTCGTTCAACCGATCGGATAGTTTGTTGAGGTCATCGGCCACCTCGGTGAATGCGTCACCATGGCGTAGCTTGGTTTTGGTTTCAAACTTCCCGTTCATCAGTTGGCCGATGTGGCGACGGAACGCGACAATCGGTCCGACCATTTTGTGGGTGAAGTAAATCGTCAAAATCATGTTGATTGAGATAAAGAAGATCGTCCCTATGAGGGTTGTTGTCGCCACGGATCCGAGGTATTTTTCCAGTAAAACGTGAATTTCATTGTCGGCCTGGGTCAGGGTAATCACCACGTCGGTGAATTGCATAAGCTTGCTGTAAATGTAGGTGCCAAGCGCTGCAACAAACACCAATGAAGTGATGACACTGATGATACCGAGGCGGAGTTGCTGGAGCGGCTGGAGCAGGTAGTTGACCAGCTTTCTTTGGTAAGCATAGGATTTGGATTGTGTGTTCATCAGATAGTCACTCCCGATCATAGGGTCGAACCGTTTAGTGAATGTAAAAACGGAAACTACTTATCTTTTTTCTTTTTACCGTCGTCACGCAATGCGCCAGCAACTCCCGATCCCAAAGCTGCCGCAGGGTTTCCTCCGAGAATAAGAAACTTGACCAGAGACCCGGCGTCCGATCCAGCAGATCCGCTGCCTTTGCCTCCGCTGTCGACCTGGTTGGTGGCGCCTAAGGCGGCTAGATTTTGGGCGTCGATGACCTGATATCCATTGGGTAAACCGAGCGCGGCCGGCGAGATGTCTTCAGTCTTGACGTCACTCGCGGTGACGCTGAATCCCGATGAGAGGGCCAGACCATCGGCATTGGTTCCTTGAACCTGCCCCTCGGTGGTTAGTGAGAATCCGGCGACAGTTTTTACGTCTGTATTGAGCGCCTGAAATGTTGGCTGCCCGCCGGGGGAACGAATCAATGACATACCGATCTGCCGCGAAAAACTCTGCCTCCATTTGATCGTGGGGGCATTGCAAGGCGTTTCGGATACCGTACGCGCATATTTGGGCTGGCTGCGGTCGGTCAGCTTATAGGTTCTCTTGAAGTTCACGCATTTGGTCGAGCCAACCTGACCAACGGAGCCGCTAAGATCGCTGACTGAGTCCGTAATGCTCAGGGTTGAGCCCAGACCGGCCACCATGTCGACGTTGCCGACAGCTTCATAGGGAGACAACAAAAACCGAAGGGAGAAATCCGCAGAGAGCTCCTGGCAGACCCCGGTCTCCAGACTTTTCATGAGGGTTTGGTCTTTAATATTCAGTTTTTTGATAAATTCAAGCTGCGGTTTGTCGAGTTTCCCGCAAGCATAAAAAACCCGCCCGTTGAACACAAAGGATCGGGATTCATTGCCGCGGCTGGTGTCCAGGCGAAAACCGCTGTCGCCGATATGCCACAGAAATTTTTCCTCCGCAGGACCACTCTTTCCGCTGTAAGAAACTTTTTGGCTGACGACGGTGCCCGCAAGGGCCATCGTCGGGGAACCTGCCATCAGAATACTCAGGAGTAGTTTCAAAGAATGCCTCCAAACCTGCGATCTGATCATTTAATCGTTTCGATGGAGGCTATTCTAGCTGAAGTCGGTGCGAATCGCCATTCTTTGACATCGACCATGGCCGGAAGCAAGGATGGGAGTTCAGGAAGCGATGGGTGAAATCCTGGTGCCTGTGCGCAGACTGATTCCTCCCTGTGTATGGGCCTTGACGAATGCTTGAAGGATTTCGGGATCGAATAAGTCCGTTTTCTGGGCCAGATCTGCTGTTGCTTCTTCAGCGCTGAGGTAACCCGCATAGGAACGGCCTGAAGTCATGGCGTCAAACGCATCCGCGACGGCGATGATTCTGGCAAAAAGTGGGATCGCGTTGCCGCTGAGTTGATCGGGGTAGCCAGTGCCGTCAAAACGCTCGTGGTGGTGACGAATGCCGCCGACAATTTCTGTGTAATGCTCTGATCCCTCAACAATGGCTGCGCCGATGGTCGGATGCGCCTTCATTTCTTCAAATTCTTCTATGCTCAGCAGACCTGGTTTTTTAAGAATGGCGTCGGGGACACCCACTTTGCCAATGTCATGGCAGATCGAGCTGATGAGGAGGTCGTCCTTTTCTTTCGATGAGAGGCACAGCACATCAGCAATGGCCTGGCTGTAGGTAGCGACCCGCTGGGAGTGTCCACTGGTATAAGTGTCTTTAGCTTCTATGACAGCATTGAGCGTCGCCAATGCATTGGATATGAGCAGGTTCATTTTATGCTGAAGTTGAAACGACTCAACTTTTGGCGAAACGATTTCAATGACTTGTTTGGCCAGGTCCACCACGGGTTCCAGCTCGCGTATGGCGCGTTGGTCTAATTCAATGTGTAACACGCCAGGGCCGTGAACTGATCCAAAGGCTATGCCGGCCACTGCGGTTTGCCTCTCACCTTCAACCGCAATGATCTGGCTTGCCGGCTGTCGTGAGGTCATGACGGCTTTAAGTATCTTCTTGTTGATAGAGAAACGGTGTGACGAGGTAGCCTGAACCTTTGTCGCCACGGGGTTGATTTGGCCGTTTTGCTGGTCGAGAAAAACGACTGCACGCGAGATGTCCGGGGAAATTCCCAGGAGGAAGGTCAGAAATTTTTCCGACAGTTCGTTCAGGCTCGAGGAATTGAGCACATAGGTAATGCCAGCCAGAAACGCGGCGGTCTCACTGGGCGCACAATTCAGACGAGTGATCATCTAATGCCTCCCGCCGGCTATGCTTCCTAGAAGGTGCGAGCATACTGCCTGTGCCAGTCGACTAACCATTTCAATGGCGTTGGGAGCACCTGGTGCCGTGAGTTTGGTGAACCCTGTTCTCTCAATGATGTGAATTTCGCATTCGGTTCCGGCGACAATCCGGACCTTGGATTGCAGATCCACCAATAGCCAGGACTCACCGAAGTTATGTCCGGCTTTGATTGAGTCTACCTCACGTTCAAAATGGCCTTCCAGGCGGTAGACCTTTACCTCCCCCGAGATCACAGTAAACGTGCTAGTGGGAATCTGACCAATATCGATGACGATGTCGCCTGCTTTATAAGACACAACAGATCCGACGTCCCAGAGGCGCCGCCGGTCGTCGCCGCTCAATTCATGAAACAACTTTGAGCCGGTGAACGCCGGTGATGCGTTGTGCGACTGGGTATCCAGCGTAAGAACCCGGGAATTTATCGTCACCGGTTTGGGCTGGGACATGAGAGAAATTGACGGGATTTCCGCAGTTTCAGTTGCGTTTTTCAGACTGGAAAGCGCGAAGGTTCCATCACTTGGCAGGGAACCGGGTTTTTGTGACCCCGTCATGTTTGCAGTGAGAAGGCTGGCGGTGTGTTGGGTCCTCAGCGTGATGATCTTTTCCTGCCAATTGCATTTCAGTGCGCACTTGTAGGCCTTTTCATATTCCGCCATGGCTTCCCATGCTTCGACAGCCTCATGCAATCGTTCGGTCTGTTCCAGTAGGGTGGCGACGCCTCTTTCATCATTTACCGCATGGCAAAGCTCGAGCAGAGAGTCGGAAGCTTCCGGGTTCCTGGCTGCCCATTCACATAGTTTGTGACTGATGTCTTCGTACCGTGTTTGATAGAGCTGGGTCGCTGCCATCATTTTGCCGCGTTTTACGAGCGCTACCACCAGCATGTGCTCCCAGGCGTGGGTCTCGATCAGGTGCAATAGCTGCGCATCAGGCTTTTCATCTGTTAGTAGTTTCACTAAGCCGCGCAATTCCACGGCTGTAAGTTCTGTTTGTTGCGAACTGGGCTTGTTTTTTTCGAGCCGAATCCATTCATGCCAACAGCGTGTGGCTTCAATGTTTCGTCCGGCGCTGGCGAAGTTGTGCGCTGCGCGACGCCAATCTCCCATTCGCCTTTGGCATCTAGCCGCGGAATGCCAGTCCTCAAATTCCTCGAATACCGGTGCTGCCTTGGAATATTTTCCCGCGGCCTGTGCACATCGTGCAGCATTAAGACGGTCTTGTTGAACGGCAAAACAGATTTCCGCCTGTTCCCAGCGCTTGGCTTTAACATAAAGCCGCGCCGCGTCGGCGTTTGCGCCCATGTTCCTCAGGATATCTGCAGCCTCTTTGTAATAGGCGAATTCGTATAGAAGCCTAATTGAATCGTATTTCAATCCATAGTTAAGGAGTTTTTTTGCGGACGTGAAGACGAGCCTTTTTGGGTCCGCAACACTTGCTTCTTTGCTGCGGATCTTGCGGCTTTCCTTTTGCCATGAGGGTGCCAACAGGCTTCTTAACCAGGTGGCCGGCTTTTTGGGTTTTTTGGTGCCGATTTGCGCGATGGCAGTTGGAGCCTGAGTCTCGTGATCGAGAAAAAGAAAGCGGTCTACATAGAGTTCGACGCTCTTATGCTGGGAATTTTTGTTTTCGTTTTCTCTATGTGTCATGCACCAGATCCGTTCGCAGTCGCTGCCTTTTCTAGAGCAGCTTGCCCAAGTGTCGTAGGATGCTATCGACCAGACGGGCCTAAACTTGAGTGATGTTTGAAAAAAGCACGTGGTTTCGGGGATTTAGCAACCCCCTATTTTCCGGTCCGAATATTTCGAAAAAAAACATCAGTGGTCCCGGAGGCTTAAAAAAAAAACTAAATAAATTTCAAAATCGCTCGATTGAGCTTCTTGTTGGTGCCTTCACACCGCTTAGAGGAGCTTGCACATGAACATTCTTTTGGTCGGCGGGATTTCTGAAAACTCTGCAACAGCCCAGCTGATTCGCAATACCAAGGAACGAATCGATCAAATTTTTTGCTGGCCCGGCAGCCTGATGTCGGATCTGGAATCGAGGGACATTGGCTTGCCGGCGGATGCTCCAGTTTCACAGGTCGTCAGTGCCGCGATACAACTGCGAATCGACCTGGTTGTTTTAACCTCTGAGAGTGCTATTCAATCGGGGATTGCGAATGCGCTGCAGTCCAGCAGGATACCCTGTTTTGGTCCAACACGCGTCGCGGCGCATTTTCGTTGGGACGCGCGACATACGGAAAACGTACTGCGTGCGGTCGGGATGCATCACGGTGCCCATCCCTTATCAACTGACTCTGCGGCGACAGAGCCGGGTGTTCGAGGCATGTACATCGCGATGGTTGCTGGTGGCACGGTGCAGGGAGTGGCGATCTCCAGCTCCCTTGAAAGCAGGACCACAACGTACCTTGCGGAAAGATTTGTGAGGGAAATTTCCTTAGAAGATTCGCCTTATAGTGGCTGGCTGGTGATGGATATTGTTCAAAGCGAAAAAGGCTTGGATGTAACCGGGGTACGCTGTATCCCGCCAACTGAATACATCTGTAATCTCTCAGTAAAGAACGACTTCGATTTTCTAAAGCGGGTACGAAAGCTTTTGAAGCCCGACTATCGGGACATCAACCACGTGGTTCAGCAGACTCTGGCTCCGTGTCTGGTTCCGGCGTAAATGTGTAAGCGTGGTCGAGAGAGCCAGCGCCTTTTCCCAGATTAAAACTGGCGGCAGAGGCGATGGCACCCTGAAGCCATTTCCGGCCCTGAGTGACGGCATCTATCAGGTCAAATCCTTTGGCGAGACCGGCAGTAATCGCCGCTGCGAGAGTGCAGCCGGTGCCATGAGTGTTTTTGGTTTTGATTTTCGGAAATTCCAACCACAGACTTCGCCCGTCTCGCAGGACCAAAAGGTCAGCGCAAAAATCGGGATCGGGACTATGTCCGCCTTTGACCAGAACGGCCCCGGAGCATTCCAGCAGGATTTGGGCGGCCTTTTTCATGTCGACGCGGCTCATTATTTTTATTCCCGCCAGCCTTTCCGCTTCCGGCAAATTGGGAGTGACCAGGGTTGCCAGAGGGAAAAGTTTGTCTCGCATGCAGGCTACAGCATCAGGGGAGATGAGCGAAGCGCCGCTGGTCGCCACCATGACTGGGTCGACAACGAGGCGTAAATCAGGAATCCCCTGCAGCGCGCCCGCCACGGTGCTTATGGTTGTCTTATCCTGTAGCATCCCCGTCTTTATCGCATTGCAACCAACATCTTCCAGGATTGCTTCGATCTGACCTGCGATGATTTGCGGCGGGATCGCATGAATTGTACGGACACCCATCGTATTTTGGACAGTCACAGCAGTAATCGCAGACATGCCGTAGGTTTTGAGTGTCTGAAAGGTTTTTAAGTCGGCCTGAATGCCAGCGCCGCCGGAAGGGTCAGACCCGGCAATCGTCAGGCAACGGGGCGGAGTTGTGTGAATTGTCATCTGTTACGTTCCAATTTCTCGTTGATCCACTGATCTTTTTCGCAAAAGATTCCTGTCAGCCAGGGGGACACCTCATCTGGGTGTTTCGGAACCTCATCGATGTCATATCTTTTGATCTTGACGGTAATTTCGTCGAGCTCGCCCCGGATGATTTGCGTTAACGCCGGAACATTGCGGCCGTAGAAAATGGAAACGTCGTATACCGCGCCTAGTTTTTTTTCGAGCCCGGCGAGTGATGCGAGAAATCCTTTGGGCCGGGGAAGCATGACATGTGAGGTTACGGGAAGACCTTTAGCTTTTGCCCAGGTCCTGCTCGCTTCGAGTTTTTCCGGACGAATTCGGGTGCCTTCAGGGAAAAAAAACATCCAGAACGGATCTGGACGCTCACAGTATCTTCCAAATGTCGTCATGATGGTCGCCGCGTCTTCCGACCAATTGCGTTTGAGCATGATGAAGTCTATAAATTTAAGGCTCCACCCAAAAAATGGGACGTACTTGATGACATCCTTGGACATAAACTTTGCATCTTTCATGCCTGAGCGATTGGCGAAAGACAGCAGGCAAAGTATGTCAGCCATGCTCTGGTGGTTGGCGATCACTACGGCAGTTTCGTTTGCTTCCGGACGATCACCTTCGAAGTGCAATGTGACGCCGACGATGTTTCGAATCCCCCAATCCCACCATCCCCAGACCATCCAGGCCATATAAGTATTCAAACGCCGAAACCAAAGAATCGAAAACGGCAGGATGACAAGGCTGACGAGTTGGCCGGCATTCAGTAAAACGATAGGACCGAATGCCGCAATCAGGCTGATGCTGCCCCAAATTGTGATCCAAAAAAAGCGCCCTATGGAATTTTTGGGGTGAGGGCGCAATGAGATCATGCGCAGCATCAGAATTCCCTCTTCATGACGAAGTGGGGTCCGATTCCGGATATTTCGAATTGTTCGCTGATAACCTGAAAGGAGTTGTTTCGGTAAAACTTAAGGGCGGATTTGCGGGCGTTGCACCAAAGATAGTCGCCACTGGTGCCAAGGATGTGGTCACGGCATCGATCCAGCAGTTTAGTGCCCAGACCTTTCCCCTGAACATGTGGCGCTACGGCCATGCCCCTTAGTCTCCATCCCTGACCGGATTGGTCGGGGAGTGATTCGAGATATAGCGATGCGATGCCGATTAGGTTTCCAGAGGGTTCGCAAAGACCGAAATGGATTGAGTCGGGAGCGGAATCGCCGGGGTAGGTGAGCGCGGCTATCGGTTCATGGGGGCGCAGTACGGACTGCCTCAGAGTCCAAGTGTCCGCTGCGGTAATCGTTTTCAGCGTGATGCCATCCACCTACGTTCTTCCCTTTGGAATTGTGGTCTTTGTACCAGTAATGAGACGCGCGCCTTTGCGGAATGTCACATAGGCAAGAAACCAATCGATCATGACCATGATACGATTTCTGAAATCGATCAGGAAGAAAATGTGCACCCCTACCCAGGTGATCCATGCGAAATACCCCGAAACGCGGAGAGAGCCAAATTGGGCAATGGCGGCATTTTTGCCAATTGTCGCTAATTGGCCCTTATCCAGGTAGCTGAATCTGCGCGTCGTTTTTTTTTCCAAAAGGCGCAAAATATTTTTTGCAGCGTGACGACCTTCCTGAATAGCGGCCGGAGCCACTCCAGGCACGATGTCGTTCAAGTTCTTATTGCCGCGAGTCACGCAGGCCAGGTCGCCTGCAACAAATATATTCGAATACTCCGGCACCGACAGGTCTGGATTCACCCTGACGCGTCCGGCACTGTCACAGTGACTGCTGACAGACTTCCCCAACGGAGAGGCGGCGACCCCCGCAGCCCATATGACGTTAACGGCGCGAATTCTGGTGTCGCCACAAATGACCGTTTGATTGCGGATGTCGGTAACCCGTTGGTTCAGCAGAATTTCGACACCCAGACGTTCAAGGGACAGTTTAGCCCGGTCGGAGAGTAGCGGGTCAAATGAGGCAAGGACTCTCGGACCGGCTTCGATCAGTACGATGCGCGCATCACGCGGATCGATGGAGCGAAAATCTTTGGCAATAGATTTCAGTGCCAGCTCGGCGATGGCACCAGCCAGTTCAACTCCTGTAGGGCCACCCCCGACGATCACAAATGTCATGTAAGCGGAACGAAGATGGGGATTTGGTTCCCTTTCTGCAGATTCAAATGCCAATAAAATCCTTTTCCTGATCTCCGTCGCGTCGTCGACTGTTTTCAAGCCGGGAGCCTGGCTCGCCCATGCGTCGTGGCCAAAATAGGAATGGGTCGCTCCCGCCGCTATCAGCAGGTAGTCAAAAGAGATCGACTCCCCTTGATCGAGCGTGATGGTCCTGGCATTGGGGTTGATGCCGGTCACTTCGCCCATCAGCGTCGTCACCTGTTTGAATCTCCGCATAACAGACCGGATCGGGTAAGCGATATTCGCTGGTGTCAATCCGGCGGTAGCGACCTGATATAAAAGTGGCTGAAATAAGTGGTGGTTATTCCGGTCGATGATGGTGACGCGCAGGTCATGTTTTTTCGGTGCTGCGGCAAAAATTTTCGCAGCAGCAATGCCTGCAAACCCGCCTCCGATGATAGCGACGTGAGCTTTGCTCAAGTGCGTTCCTTTTATATGTTCTGCTGCCCCGACTTCTTCCAGTCCTCCATAAACGAAGCGAGTCCTTTGTCGGTGAGGGGATGAGCGTATAGCTGTTGTATGACCTTGAGGGGAGCCGTCGCAACATCAGCGCCGGCGAGAGCACTTTCAATCATATGTCTGGGGTGACGAATGCTTGCGGCTAAGATCTGCGTATTAAAATCATAGGTATCGTAAATGGAACGGATATTGCGAATGAGCGCGATGCCGTCCTCACTGACATCGTCCAGGCGACCAACGAAAGGAGAAATGTAAGTCGCTCCGGCTTTTGCAGCCAATAGTGCCTGTCCCGCTTGAAAACAGAGGGTGACATTTGTTCGAATGCCCTTTGCCGACAACTTGGCACAGGCCTTGATGCCCTCCTGAGTCAATGGAAGCTTGATGACGACATTGTCATGAATCCGAACGAGCCGGTCAGCCTCCGCCAGCATGCCCGCTGCGTCTAGGCTGACTACTTCGGCGGAAATAGGGCCATCGATCAGGCTGACGATCTCTTTCAGCACGGTCTTGAAATCCATACCCGTTTTCGCGATCAAAGTCGGATTGGTGGTGACGCCATCACATATTCCCAGATCCGCAGCCTTGCGGATTTCTTCCAGATCAGCGCTGTCGAGAAAAATTTTCATATTCTAAAAACTCCGGATTCCTGTTTTTTTGAGTGGGATCAAAATGGCCATGATAACCTATGCATGCTATTCTATAACCATGCAAAATGAAACGAAATCAATACATTTTCGGCCTCCCGATTTGCAGCCCGGAAACCGGCCTTTAGTTTCGCCTGTGTACCAGTCAGTGAAATTTACCTGGGAAAGTTATGAGCAGGTTGCGTCGTTGCTGAAAGGCGAAAACCAGGGTTATTTCTATTCCCGTGTCGCAAATCCGACTGTCGCTGAGCTGGAATCTCTGATCGCCGGAATGCAGGGGCGTGACGGAGCCGTCGCATTTGCCTCCGGGTCAGGGGCAATTTCATCCTTGATGTTCTCACGCCTCAAGGCTGGGGATCACGTGGTTCTTTTCAGGGAATCGTATAAACCAACGCGGCAATTGATTCGCGGCATACTTCATAAATTTGGGGTCCGACACTCTCTCCTCGGCATTCACGACATCGCAGGCCTGGAAGAAGTTTTTAAAAAGGAAAGCACGAAGCTTGTCGTTTTCGAAAGTCCAACGAATCCTATGCTGTGCATTGCCGATATCGCGGCGATTTGTGCGCTGGCGGCAAAGTATCAAGTGACAACCGTTATGGATAATACCTTTGCCGGATTTCATAATCACGGTGGGTTGCCCATAGATTTTTTTGTTCACAGCCTCACGAAGTTTGCCTCTGGCCACGGCGATGTGATGGGAGGAATGGTCGTCGCGCGTCGTGAGCTTATCGACCTGTTGTTCACAGACGCTATGACCATCGGGTGTACCCTCGATCCCCATGCGGCATTTTTGATTTTGAGGGGAATGAAAACCTACCACCTGCGTTACCGGGCGGCCGCATCGGGGGCGACTGAAATTGCGAACGGTCTGTCCAAGCATCCGGCTGTTCGAAACCTGCGGTTTCCCGGATTGAACGGTCATCCGGACTATCATTTGGCATCACGGCAAATGCAGGATTTCGGCACGATGATCGCATTCGATGCTCCCGGGTCCAATGAGTCGGATCTGGCTGAGTTTTTAAATCGTTTAAAGATTTTCAAGGTTGCGGCGAGTCTTGGTTCGCCCGAGTCACTGGTTGCTCCCTGTAAGTTACTCTATGGGACCGATCTCGGTACCGAAGAGCTGACCGCTGCCGGAATCGGGGAGACTACGGTGCGTTTGTCAATCGGGCTGGAGCACCCCGGAGATCTTCTCGCGGATCTGCTGCAAGCGCTAAAATAAATTTTTTGGGGAGAATAGAATGAAGCATATGATTTTTGTGATTCTGGTGATGGCATTTCATTCGGGTGTTTCCCACAGCCAAACGGGCACAGTTCAGCATCCTGATCCCAGATCAGGTTTGGGGAAGCCTGTTGGGGCTTGTTTTGAGAGAAATCTGAATGGCGCTATTGTGTCAAAGGCAAAAACACAAAAGGCCTGTGCGAGCCATTCCGTGCCGTCGGTTTGGGTTGAAGGGAACAGGATCGTTTCGTTTGGACGATCTGCGCCGCCCAGTGTTGCCACAGGCGCGAAATCTGCGGCCCCCCAAAAAGCGCCGCTTTAAAGGGAATTCCTGTGACCAGAGCAAGTGATCCAGGTGAGGCCGAACGACTTAGCAGTATGAACGCGGACATTGTGCAGCGTCAGGTTGATGCTTATAACCGTCGCGATCTGGACGATTTCCTGAATTTTTATCATCCGGAGACCGAGGTTTATAATTTGTCAGAAATGGAGCCGGTCATCAAAGGGGTTCATGAGCTTAGAGAAGTCTATGGTCGTATTTTTCGCGAGAGCCCAGCGCTTCATTGCGAGGTGGAGTACCGCAAGATCTACGGTGATTTTTTTATTGATGGCGAATTTGTCACGGGCCTCAAGAGTTTCCCGGATGGACTGCGGACCGGGGTGATCTACCAGGTGGTTGATCGCCGGATCCGCACGGTTTGGTTCACGCGTTAGGTTGCGAGCAATGCCTATTCAGGTTTGACGCTGATAGGGGCTGCCAGAGGATAAGTTATTCCGTCAGCAAATGTGTACGCTGAGCCCATTTCTGCTAAAGTCCCGGACTGAGGTCCACCCAATGCCGTACACAGAGGTGCGGGAAAATCTCCAAGCGTATAGGCATTATAGGATTTTGTGCCCGGGGATTCCGTCCCGGCAATGAGATAGAAGCCACTGGCTCCCTGGATAATTTTGTTTTTCTGAGCGGCAGTGGCCGGGTACAGACAGGCACCGGAACAGTCAGCCGCATCATAAACGCATTGCTCGCCCGAGAAGCCCCCATTTGTCGGGTTAACCTTAAATATGCCGCCATCTGAAAATTGAAATGAAAATGCGGATTGATCGAGGGACTTCAGGTAGCCGGTGAAATCAGTGCGGCCAATGGTTTTCCCCGCGCCATCAACAACCAAAAAGGCCAGCGGTGCAGCTGGTGCCGGTGATGCCGTTGATGTTGGTGAGGCGTTCTGACCGGAATTAGGCCCTTGAGAGCCCCCACTCGCCACTCCACTAGCCCCATCAGTGGCAATTAAAGTCCAGCTGCCCCCATGGCAAAGGAAGAGTTTCTTCGCGTCTGCCACCCAGGCCAGCTTGCCCTCGTCATCTGCGCTGCAGTTCGGAAGTTCTGTTTCGGTTGCGACCCATTCCGAATGTTTGGGTTGCCCGACGGCGTCATCGCTCGCGGGATTTAGCGCCGGTGGGGGTGTCGTGCTGGTTTTCTTCTTATCCCCGCATGCCTGAATGAAAACGAGGGCGCAGATCAACGCCAAAGAGGTAGCGGAGGCTGTTGCAGACAATTGTTTCCCGAATGGCATAAATGTGGTCCTCAGTATGTTTTCGTTACTAATGTCCCGATGTCTGAAGGCCATTCGGTAGAAATGGCGTGATCATTAAGGTTATTTTTGCAGGCGATCAATTGACAGTGTTTTGGAAAGAAACAAAAACCCCGCGATTCCTGGTGAAGGAATGCGGGGTTCATTCTTACGAAAAGTGCTGCAAAACCTGGCTATCTGGTTGTGGTCGTCCGAATCTCAAGCGTCAGATCCATGCCATTGAACATAAATGTTGGATGGGATTCGTAGATTTTGCCGTTGGTGATTCGCACCCGAACTCCCGTTTGTCCGTTGGGATCGCTGGATGCATTGACGGCATAGTCGGTGCCGTCGTTGGATCGAATGACACCGGTATAAGCGACGAGCTGCTTGCCGGTGGTGTCGAAGGTGCCAATTTGATTCCAGCCGGTGCCTTGGTTGTTTGAGATTTTCAATCCGGCCACATATTCCGTCGTTACCGCTTTTCCCCCAACGGTCGGTGCCGGGGCATATGTTGTCTGGCCGACAACGAGGGAGTTGCCGTTTTTACATATGGGTGCGTTGTTAGATGGAATACATGCGGGTACTTCCGACAGATCGGTAAAGGCGTGGCGGTGCTGCATCGGTGCACGCAAGGCCACAATGTTGTCGATCATGTAGTCGGCGTAGGTCTGACCATCGAACGTCGGAGTATGGAAAAGGATGAGTCCCTCAGCACCTGAAATGCTGATGTCGTTGTTACCCGGAGGGCCTTGCGGACCTTCCGGCCCAATAGGTCCCATTGGTCCCATAGGACCTGTCGCGCCGTTCGCACCCATTGCGCCCGTTGGCCCCATAGGTCCAGATGGACCGATCGGTCCCGCAACGCCCGCATCTCCTTTTGGCCCTTGTGCTCCGGCAGGTCCGGTTGCTCCTGCGTCGCCCTTTGGTCCTTGTGCTCCGACAGCACCCGCCGGTCCCACTGGTCCCGCAGCGCCAACGTCACCTTTTGGTCCTTGCGCGCCGGCAGCACCCGCAGGTCCGACAGCACCTGCAGGTCCCGCAACGCCTGCGTCACCTTTTGGTCCTTGCGCTCCCGCCGGTCCGACAGCACCCGCCGGTCCCACTGGTCCCGCAGCGCCTACGTCACCTTTTGGTCCTTGCGCGCCGGCAGCGCCCGCAGGCCCGACAGCACCCGCTGGTCCCACCGGTCCCTCAACACCCGCATCGCCTTTTGGTCCTTGCGCTCCCGCCGGTCCCACTGGTCCCGCAGCGCCTGCGTCACCTTTTGGTCCTTGCGCTCCCGCAGGTCCGACAGCACCTGCAGGTCCCGCAACGCCTGCGTCACCTTTTGGTCCTTGCGCGCCGGCAGGTCCCGTGGAACCCGCAGGTCCAGCGGCTCCAGTGGGACCGATCGGCCCTACAGGGCCTGCGATACCGCGCTCTCCTTTTTCCCCTTTTTCTCCTTTTGGACCAGCAGCACCAACAGCGCCGACAGGCCCCGGAGCGCCGGCGACACCGGTATCTCCCTTATCTCCTTTTTCCCCTTTATCTCCTTTTGGACCAGCAGGCCCGGCGGGCCCGGCAACGCCATTGGCCCCGGCAGGACCGGCAGGACCGGCAGGACCGGGAAGTCCCCGAGGCCCAATTTCACCTTTTTCTCCGGCATCGCCTTGTGGTCCTTGTGCCCCCTGAAGTCCGGCAGGTCCTTG
>Ga0154020_10003643_pt1 | contig 18513 bp, 14 predicted proteins | sample Klosneuvirus_201_FD_109709 | JGI IMG/M metagenome (GOLD analysis project Ga0154020, IMG submission 109709) | Active sludge microbial communities from wastewater, Klosterneuburg, Austria - Klosneuvirus_20160825_MG | ecosystem: Engineered > WWTP > Aerobic digester > Activated sludge | place... | reverse complement strand
GAGCGGGGCGGTCTTGGCGCGTTCGAGAGCTTCGAGAACTTTGGTGGCGTTCTTCTCGCCGAAGGTGCGCGGCTCGTCGTCGGTGCCGAGATTCAGCTTGCCGAGTTTGTCGAGCGTAAGGTGGAACAGGTCGAGCGGATCTTTGACCATGCCGCGTTCCACCAGTTTCTCGGCCACGATGCCGCCGAGTGATTCGATGTCGAGCGCCTTGCGGGCGGCGAAGTATTCCACGCGCCGCATCAGTTGCGCCGGGCAGCCCGCGACATTCTGGCAGCGCCACGCGACTTCGTCCGCTTCGCCCGCCGCGCCTTTCTCCTTCGCAATCAGCCCGCCGCAAGCGGGGCATTTCCCGCCGATGTGCGCGACCAGATCAAATTCCCTCGCGTCGGCTGGACGCTTGGTTTTCACGACCTCGAAGACTTCGGGGATCACCATGCCGGCTTTGCGGATGACCACGGTGTCACCGATGCGGATGTCTTTGCGGCGGATCTCGTCCTCGTTGTGGAGCGTGGCGCGGGCAACGGTGGAGCCTTGCACAAAGACAGGTTCCAGTTCGGCCACGGGCGTGAGCACGCCGGTGCGGCCCACTTGCACCGTGATGGCCTTGAGCACGGTCTCGGCGGGCGTGATCCACGGGACAGGCTTGTGGACGATGGCGTAACCGGGCGCACGCGAACGGCCCGGGATGCGCGGCCAGTCGGCAAGCGTGTTGACCTTGATGACGATGCCGTCAATTTCGTAGGGCAACTGGCGACGCAGGTCGCGGTCTTCGTCGTAGTGCGCAACGATCTTCTCGCGGTAAACTTTCAGCACCTCCTCGATGCCGTCACAAACCCACCAGAGTTTCTGCGTGGGCAGACCGAACTGGGCGAGCGCTTCGAGCATTTCGGAATGTTTCTCGAACTCGATGCCTTCGCACGCGCCCACGGCGTAGAACACGGCGCGGATCGGGCGCTTGGCGACCTCAGCGGGGTCTTTCTGCTTGAGCATGCCGGCGGTGGTGTTGCGGGCGTTGGGGAAAGTCTTTTCACCGGCGGCAGCCAGCTTCGCATTGAGTGCGTCAAACTCCTTCGTCGCGATATATGCTTCGCCGCGCGCTTCGAGAAGCGCAGGCGGGTGGTTCGAGTTCAGTTCGAGCGGAATGGCGCGGACGGTTTTGAGATTCGCCGTGATGTTGTCGCCGAACTGGCCGTCGCCGCGCGTGACGCCGAGCGCGAATTGGCCATCGCGGTAACGCGCACTGACCGACACGCCGTCCACCTTGGGCTCGATAATGTATTCCACATGGTCGCGCCCTAGGTGCTTGCGGGTGGTGGCGTCAAAGGCGCGGAGTTCGGCGAGCGTGTTCTCATCCTGCGCGCGGTTGCGTTTGTCGCGGTCGGGCTCCTCGTCCTTCGTCGGATGATCGGCGGCTTCCACCTTGTCGAGCGACAGCATCGGCTGGAGATGCTTCACGCGCGCGAAACCTTCGGTGGGCGCGCCGCCGACGCGTTGCGTGGGCGAGTTGGGAGTGATGAGTTCGGGGAATTGCTTCTCCAGTTCCTGCAACTCGCGGTAGAGCAGGTCGTATTCGCGGTCGGTGATATCCGGCTTGGCGAGGACGTAATAGGCGTGATCGTGCCGGCGGAGTTCGTCGGCGAGTCGCGTGTGGCGTTCCCTGGCTTGCGCGAGTGTCATGACGGAAAGCATGCCGCGAGCGGGCGGTGATTGCAGGTGTTTTTATGCGGCTACAGCATCAACCCGCCCGCTTGATGTCGATGCGCATCTTCTGATTCTCAAGCTGCCCCATGTGGGCAAACATGTCCTTCACGTAGGCGATGGCACCGCGGAAAGTCAACCGGATGCAGGTCTGTTCCCGATTCGCCCAGTTCGCCAACTGGGCGGCCACCAACCGTTCGCCGCGCCCCAGTTGAATTCGTTCAGATTCGTCCAGCGCGGCATTGCCGTTGAATGGAACAGGTGATGAACCCGCGGAGTTAATCCGCTGGCGGTGAAAGTTCAGCAGTTCCTCGATTCCCGCGTTCAGCAGGACGGCGCATTTGATTCCGCCTGTCACATCCCGGTTGATGGGGCTGTCCGTGGATTCAAGAATCCGGCCGTCGGCCAGGCGCGTGCGCAGAACGGTCTTCTTCGTCTTTCCAATCGCCGATGAACCTCCGACGATGGATGCCAGCACTTGGTGGTCGCTGCTGAAGTAGAGCGTTTCCAGCCCCTTCACCAAACTCGTGTTCTTGCGAGTGGCGAAATCGCCGGCGTGCCACAGCCCGATGCGCGCGGCGCGTTCGCGGGTTTGAATCCAGTATGGGCTTGGCGGATAAGGAAGCGGACCCTGCACCTGCTCGACATCGCCCGCCAGATACTGCTTCTCACACAGACAAACGATCACAAAGAAAACAAGAAAGGCGGCAATGAGCGCAACGACGCCGAGACCAATGTAAACCAACACCTCGCCCAAGCGACCGGTCCTGGGTTCAAGCGCTGTGTTGGCCAGCAGGGCGGCGGTGAAGTTCATGCGTTGATGACATCACTCCGGAAAACCGGCATCAAGTCAATTGATGCTGGCAGAGCGGCAGGCCGGCTACCGTGAGTTTGTCTGGTGCTCTGCTTCGCCAGTCATGGGCACGAAGCGGACGGGCAGCACGGCGCGCTTCTCCAGTTGGTCACCGGTTTTGCGGAATAGAACCAACTCCTGATAACCGCTCGCGCCGACCGGGACAACCATCCGCCCGCCATCCTTGAGCTGGTCAATGAGCGGTTGCGGCACCTTCTCCGGCGCGCAGGTGACGATGATGGCGTCGAATGGTGCCTTCTCCGGCCAGCCCTGATAGCCGTCGCCCACGCGCACGTGAAGGTTCGTGTAACCGAACCGCTTCAAATCTGCTTCCGCCCGGCGGGCGAGCGGCTCGACGATTTCAATGGTGTAAACCTCCGCCACCAGTTCGGCGAGGATGGCGGCTTGATAGCCCGAACCGGTGCCGATCTCTAGGACGCGATCCGCCGGTTTGGGTTCCAACTTCTCCGTCATGAAGGCCACAACAAAAGGTTGGGAAATGGTCTGGTCGTAGCCGATGGGCAGCGGGCCGTCATCGTAGGCGCGGCTTCGCAGATCTTCGGGAACGAACTCGTGGCGGGGCACCTTGCCCATGGAGGCCAGCACGCGCTCGTTGGTGATGCCGTGGCCCCAGCCCTGGAGTTGATCGCGCACCATCCGTTTGCGCGCGGCATCATACCGTTCCCCGCCCAAAGTCGTCGCGGTGCTTCCCAACCTCAACCAGCTCCCCACGACGAGGAGCATCGCGCCCGCCGAGAGAATCGCTGCGATCACCATGGGTTTCATCAGGCCGAACCTAGCGCGTTTTGGGCCAGCCCGCCACCGGACGACCACCGGGCCATATTCACCCACGCTGGACAATCGGGCCGCGCCGTTTCACATTTCGCGCATGGCTTTGACACCTTCAACAATGCTCGCGCTGGGAACGGCAGCCCCGGACTTTCAACTGCCCAACATCGACGGCAAGCACGTCTCGCTCGGTGACTTCAAGGCCGCACCCGCGCTGGTGGTGATGTTCATCTGCAATCATTGTCCCTACGTGAAGCACCTGCGCGCGGCGCTGGCGGAGTTTGGGCGCGAATGCGCGGGCAAGGGCGTGGCGGTGGTGGCGATCAGTGCGAATGACGCGGCCAATTATCCCGACGACAGCCCGGCGAAGATGAAATTGGAAGCGGAGGCGGCGGGTTATTCGTTCCCGTATCTCTACGATGAGTCGCAGAAGTTGGCGATGGCGTATCGCGCGGCCTGCACACCGGACTTCTTCCTGTTCGATCGCGGCCGCCGGCTGGTGTATCGCGGGCAGTTCGATGCGAGCCGGCCGGGCAATGGGATTCCGGTGACGGGAAAGGATTTGCGCGCGGCGGTGGACGCGGTGCTGAAAGGAACGCAGCCTTCGCCGAATCAGGCCCCCAGCATGGGCTGCAACATCAAGTGGAAGCGCGGGAATGAACCGAAGTATTCTTGAAGCGCGGAACGCGGAGTGCGGAACGGGGAACCCTGAATGAGCCTCCTCACGTCGGCTCCTGCCATCACGACTTTGGGATCTGTTCCTCCACGATTTCGCAGAGGACGTGGAAGAGAAACTTGTGCGCTTCCTGGATGCGCGCGGTGTTGTCGCCCGGGACGAGAATATCGAGCGTGGACTTGCCGATGGTGAATCCGCCGTCACGGCCGAGGAAACTGATGCTCAGCACGCCTTTCTTGTTCGCCTCCTCGATGGCACGCAAAACGTTCTTCGATTTGCCGCTGGTGGTGAAATTGATCAATACATCACCTTTTTCGCCAAGGCCCCAGACTTGCCGGGCGAAGACTTCGTCGAAGTGGTAGTCGTTACCCATCGCGGTGAGGAACTCGCCGTTCGCCGTAAGGGAAAGCGCCGCATAGGGACGACGGTCGCCAAGGAAGCGGCAGAGAAATTCCGTGGCCATGTGCGTGGCGTCGGAGGCGCTGCCCCCGTTGCCGCAGATGAGCAACTTGCGCCCCGAGGTGAGGCTGGTTAGCACCATCTGCGCGGCGCGGTTGAGTGGCTCCTCGAACGCGGCGAGGGCTTGGGTCATCGCCACATTGTCCTGGATGGCCTGCTGAAGCTTGGTCATGCGGCAGCGTATGCGGAGCCTTGGCGGAGTTCAAAACGCAAATGCGCGCCGGCAAACCGCGAAAGGGCGGGCGGTGACGCAACAATCTCGGTTGCAAGTTGGCCAAATAATGGGCAGAACCGGGAGTAGCCAATGGCAGATTAACGTCGCGGGCGGACGCCCGCCCAAGAAAGGAATCATATGTCGCTCGAATATGTTCTCGAAAAGTTTCCGGTAAAGGCCCGTCTCAAGGACGGCACCGAAGTGGTCATCCGACCGCTCTCCAAACGCGATGCCACGGCGTTGCAGAAATTTTTCTACGCGGTGCCGGAGCCCGAACGACTGTTCATTGAGCGCCCCGTCACCGACAAGAAATTCTTCGTGGACGCCTGCACCAAGCTCGATTTCAACCGCAACTTCACGCTCGTGATGTGGCATGGCTCCAAAATGATCGGCTGGATCAACCTGCATCAGCGCATGGGCGGCTGGCGGCGGCACATCGGACGCATCACGCTGTTGACGCACCCGAACTATCGCGGACGTGACGTCTCGCGGTTGCTGCTCGAAGAGATCGTCACTGGAAGCCGTTACCTTGGCCTGTGGAAGTTAGAGGCTGAGTTGAACGGCGAACGCTCCATCGCCATCCGCTCGCTCGAAGTGTTGGGCTTCCGCAAACTATATTGCCTGCCCGAATACGTCATCGATATGACGCGGCAGACGCATGACTTCCTGCTGATGGGTCTTGATCTGAAGACGGATGAGGAATACGCGTCGGCGGGCTGAGCTTTTCCGTTTAAAGGTCAGGAGCGCGGACCGCTGAGTCCGCGAGTCTGGGACGAAGTGGAAAGGAACTTGCGGACTCATCGGTCCGCGCTGCGCTGAAGCCGGCCAGTGGCAACTTTCTGATCGGAGGCCGGCGCGGAGATTTTCTGGCCGCCCGGCAGTGTGATGACGATTGGGCCTTCCGCCACCGGGTCATACGAAAGATTTCGGCTCGCGCCTTCCGGGCGGAGCAACGGGATTTCACCGGTCCACTCCAGATCCTTGATCATCTGGTCGCGGCGGCTGATCAGTTTTTCGGTAAGCAGCCGCACTTCCGCCGAATCACAGCCGGAAGCGATCAAGCCTTGAATGATTTGCTCCTCCGTGAACTGACCGATCATTCGCGCCATCCAGCGTGCGTCGTCCAAAGTCATTTCCTTGAAGGCAGGCACCGGATCAATCGGGCGATAGTTTACGATGCGAAAGGGAATCGTCATCCGGCCCGGCCCCTGTCGCCGCAGGGGTTTTGTGAACGTCCAGGGGAAGATATTCGGTTCGTCCGAGCGCCAGGAAAATGTCCCCACGCCCTTGCCCAAGCCGCCGCCAAGGTCCGAGAAATAGTGCTTCACTTCGGTCGTGTCACCCGTTGCGACCAGCTTTAGGCGCGTGTTGTCAAAGCGCGCGTCCGTCCACCCAAGCCACGCCGCCAACAGCGCCAACCCGCGTAGTTCGCGTAAATTCTCGTGCCCCAGCCCGCCGAATTCCCACGGCCCGAGATTCTGCACAGTCGCATCCCGGACTTGCACGTTGGCGGCGCACGTAACCAGAAATTCGATCCTTTCCTCAAACGCCGGATCGAAATTCACCGGATTGTCCTCGGGATGTTCGTCCTCCGGGTCACGCAGCAGGCGTTGCTTCAGTTGCCGCCCCGTCAGGCGGCTGCCATCATTCAGCACGGCTTCGGCAATGAATTGAAATGGGTCGTAACGTTGCTGCACGGCCACATGGCCGGCGGGTAGGATCCCCAGCAATCGAAAATGCAGATCCAGTTCCCTGCGCAGATGGAATTCGCGGAACAAACGGCGGTCATATTTGATCCGGAGCGAACGCGCGTAATCCGTCTGTTCCACGTTGTAGCCAAGTGCGTGAAAGATCCGCACGGCAAACGGCTCGGAGTGCAGTTCCCGAAACTTGGCCTTCAGTTCGAGGTCGCCGTGCTTGAGCTTGAAGCCGGGGTTCGAGCCGAAGCTCGTCTTGGGTTCGCTGTATTCCCACAGGATATTCTCGTAGTCCGGCCAGTCGCTGCGCCCAAGACAATGAAAGAGATCCGCCTGGGCAACGGCCCGCGGTTTCGTCCAGAAGGTGGAGTCGGGTGGATCAATCCGGCTTGAGTCCGAACTGCCGGTCGGGCGTTGGATGTTCGCCGCGACCGTTGTGCCCTTGCCAACGGGCCGGTGCAGGTATTGGCAGAAGACCACGGGCATCAAGGTGACTTCCATCTGTGTCGGAATCGGTGGACGATGCAGATTCTCCAGCGAGCGCGCGATCTCGATCATGAGTTGCATCGTGTTGGTGCGCTCGGCTGCGGTGATGGCGGCTTGCAGCGTCCGACAGCGTGTTTGGAGTTCACGTAACCCGCGCAATTCATTGTTCGTTGGCAACTCCAACGGCGCGGCGAAGTAACTTCTCAACTGTGCCGCGCTCATTTCCGCCAGCGGTTTCGTGTCGTGTTGTTTCTTCTGGTCCTTCTTTCGTTGTGCCAGAAATTGCTCCTCGCTGACGATGAGTTGATCTAGGTCGCACACCAGCTTGGACACGCTGTTTGTTGAGGTCAGGATATAGCGCTGCTGATTCGGAAGCTGGAGGCGAAAGTCGGATGAATCGGGCGATGCCAATCCGGTTATGGGCGCGAACACGAAGAGCGTCGCCACGGCTGTCGCGGCTGCGCTCAATTGGATTGAAGTGATTGAAAGTGCTTTGCCCAACCCGGGTTCAGGCTACCGTATTTTTGGCCGCCGCCAAATCATTCCGGCGCTGGGCCATGCTCTTGAAGAACTCATAACCCTCGCGCAACCGGCGCACGCAAACGTCCTTGTCCTCGAGCATGGTCTTGATGATGCGGAGCACCGGCTTCGGGCGCAGATAGTAGCGGTGGTAGAAGCGCTCGACGCTCTCGTAGATCTCATCTTTGCTGAGGCCGGGATATTCGAGCGCGCTTTGCTGGAAGCCGTCACCTTCCACGAGCGCGGCCTTGTCCTTCTTGCTGAACCAGCCGTTGAGCCGCGCCTGTTCGTAAAGCTCCGTGCCGGGATACGGCGCTGCCAGCGAAACCTGCATGCTGAACACGTCGAGTTCCTGCGCGAAGCGGATGGTTTGCTCGATGGTCTCCCTCGTCTCAACCGGCAGGCCGAGGATGAACGTGCCATGAACCACCACGCCCGCCTTGTGGCAATCCTTGGTGAAGCGGCGCATCTCGTCGGTGGTCACGCCTTTCTTGATGCGCGTGAGCGTTTCGTCGTTGCCGCTTTCGTAGCCGACGAGGAAGAGGCGAAGACCGTTGTCCTTGAAACTTTTGATCGTGTCGTAATCGAGGTTCGCGCGGCTGTTGCAGCTCCAGTCCACGCCGAGCGGGCCGAGCTTCTTCGCGATCTCGCGGGCGCGCGGCAGGTTTGCCGTGAACGTGTCATCGTCGAAAAAGAATTCCCGGACCTGCGGGAAAATCTTCTTCATGTAAGCCATCTCGTCCGCGACGTTTTGCGCCGAACGGACGCGATACTTGTGACCGCCGATGGTCTGAGGCCAGAGGCAGAAGCTGCACTGTGCCGGACAACCGCGACCGGTATACATGCTGACGTAGGGATGCTGCAGGTAGCCGATGAAATACTTCTCGATCTCCAAGTCGCGTTTGTAAACGTCCGCTACCCACGGGAGTGAGTCCATGTCGGAGATCATCTCGCGCTCGGGGTTGTGTTTGATCTTCCCCTCGGCGTCGCGATAGCTGAGGCCCGTGATATCCTTGAGCGCGCGGCCCTCGGCGACTTCCTTGCAGGTGAAATCAAATTCCTTCCGGCCCACCCAGTCGATCGCCCATGACGCCTTGAGCGTCTCAGTGGGCAACACCATCGTGTGCGCGCCGACAAAACCGATCTTCGTATCAAGCCGCTGCTGCTTGATCGCCTCGGCCACCTTGCAGTCGTTCTTCAGCGACGGCGTGGAGGTGTTGATGATGACGTGGTCGAAGTCCTTTGCGATGCGCAAGCACCCGGCGAGGTCAATGTTGTGCGGCGGGCAGTCGAGTAATCGCGAGTTCGGCACAAGGGCCGCGGGCTGTGCCAGCCACGTGGGATACCAATAGCTCGTGACTTCGCACCGCGCCTGATAGCGGGCGCCCGCACCTCCGTCAAAACCGTCAAAACTGGGCGGTGAAAGGAATAACGTCCTGCTCATGTCGCTCTTCGTGTGGGAACGCCACGGTTGGACTAGACGCGGCTCGATTCTTTGATCTTCGCCAGCAACTCATCCCGCTCGGTCGTGTCACCCGTGCCGCAGTGGCTGCCGACGTGCGCTTCGTGGGCGTGCGGCTCTTCCTTGCGCGTGAACGCCGCCTGCGCGCCATTCATCGCCGCGCGCGGGCTGTTGATGGCGGCCCGGGCTTCGGCGAGATGACCTTTGCCGATGGTGACGCCGTTGAAGGCGCGCTTGGTCAACTCCTCTGACACCGGGAACGGCTTCGGCTTGGCGCCGAAATTATATTTCATGTTCTTCCAGTTGTCGCCGCGCTGGTAGTTCGTGCCGAGCGCGCCGCTGGGATCGTAGCCGCAGTGGACCATGCAATTCTCACAGCGCGGATCGCGCGCGACGCCATCCACCACGCCATATTTATCCCAGTTCACCTTGCTGAGCATCTCCTGATAGCCGTCGTAATGCCCATCGGTCATCAGGTAACACGGCGCCTTCCAACCCTTCACGTTGTAAGTCGGAATCGCCCACGCGGTGCAGGTCAGTTCGCGTTTGCCGGCGAGGAATTCCTGATACACTGGGGTGCCGAAGATGGTGAACTTCTCGCCCCACTCCTGGATCTTCGCGAACTTCTGCCGCGTCATCTTGCGCGTGAGGAAGAAATCTTCCGGCTGCTTGCCGAGGCGCTTGACCATGTCCTTCTTCGCGGCGTCGTATTCGTAGCCGGGTGAAATCGTGTGGCCATCTACGTTGAGCGACGACAGGAAGCCGAACATGTCTTCCAGCTCCTGCACGTCAGTCTCCTTGTAAACCGTGGTGTTCGTCGCGGTCTGATAGCCAAGGATCTTCGCCATCTTGATGGCCAGCACGCATTCCTTGAACACGCCTTCGCGCTCGACGATGAGATCGTGGGTGAACTCGAGTCCGTCCACATGGACGTTCCAATACATCCACTGGCTGGGGGCGATGACGGTCTTGCTCTTGGCGGTCGCGTCGGATTTGCGGATGACTTCAGCTTCCTTCTCGGTGACGAGTTCTTGCTTCAGCAACGCTTGCAGTTTCGGTTCCTGCTCGGGCGAATAAATGGAGGCGAGGTAGTCGCGCATTTTCTTCCGCATGAATACACCGTTCGTGCAGATGTAAACGATGCGGCCCTGCGCCAGGATGCCGTTCACCAGTTCCTCGATCTTCGGATAGATCAACGGTTCGCCGCCGCAGATGCTGACCATCGGTGCATCGCACTCGCTGGCCACCGCGAGGCATTTCTCCAGCGGCACCATGTCCTTGAGGTTGGTCGAGTATTCGCGAATACGACCACATCCGGTGCACGTCAGATTGCACGTGTGCAGCGGCTCAAGTTGCAGCACCATCGCAAAACGCGGGGTGCGTTTGACCTTGTGCTTGATGATATGACCGGCGATTTTCGCCGACAGGGCAAACGGGAAACGCATAGGAAATCAATGAACTTGGGCAACTTCTACGGGAGCGACTGGTTCGGGCAGCGGGGCCGTTGGATCGACTGGCCGCGGCTCGTTGTGCATCAGGCCGGGCAGAAGGAATGTGGCCGGCGAAACGCTGTGGGACGTATTGATGCCACTGCACCCGCTCGTCAACAGGACGAGCGCGCAAGAAAAAGCACCAAATACGACTTTCCAGTTTAATTTCACTAAGGCGCAGTATAATTCACAGCATGACCTTCGCAACGCATTATTCCCCCGCCGGGTGCAGGGGTAACGCAGCCAAGTGGTTGAACACCGCGACAAGCGCGCTGGTTGCGTTATTCCTGTTGGCGTTTTCCGCGACCGGCCGTTCGGAGAACGCCACGAATGCTTCCACCATCTATTTTGAAACCGTGTTTCAAGCGCGGCAGCAGGCGTATCAGGCGAGCCGCACCAACAACGAGTTGGCGTGCCAGTTTGCCCGCGCCTGCTTCGACCGGGCCGAGTTTGCAACGAACGACACCCAGCGCGCCCAACTCGCTCAACTCGGCATCAAGGCCAGTCGTGAAGCAGTCCGGCGTGATCCGAAGTGCCTGCAAGGCCATTATTACCTCGGTATGAATCTCGGTCAGCTTGCGCGCACGAAAAGCCTGGGCGCCTTGTCCATTGTCGATGAAATGGAGATCGAGTTCAAAGCGGCCCGCGCACTCAATGACAAATTTGACCAAGCCGGGCCGGATCGAACCTTGGGGATGCTATATCTCGACGCACCCAGCACCATTAGCATCGGCAGCCGCAGCAAGGCGCGCACGCACCTGCAACGCGCCGTCGAACTGGCCCCTGATTTTCCGGAGAACCATTTGAATCTGGCTGAGGCGCGGGTGCGCTGGCGTGATCTGGAGGGGGCGCGGCGGGAACTGGCTGCACTCGAAGCTGGACTGGTCAAGGCCCGCGCTGATTTCACGGGCGACGCTTGGGCGGCGGCGTGGGTTGATTGGGAGCTTCGTCTTCAAAAACTTCGGACGCAACTCCAGACCGCATCCAAGATCAAGCCGGCAACCTCGCCGAAGGGCGCGCCACGGTGAAAGTTCTCAGACCGCGCTGTCGCCGCGTTCATCGGTGCGGATGCGCCAGGCATCCTCGATTGAACTCACAAACACTTTGCCGTCGCCGATCTTGCCCGTCTTTGCCGCTTTGACGATGGCTTCGATGGCCTGCGTCACCAGCCCGTCCGCGACGACGGTTTCCACTTTCACCTTGGGCAGAAAGTCCACGGTGTATTCGCTGCCGCGATAAATCTCCGTGTGGCCCTTCTGGCGGCCAAAGCCTTTTACTTCGGTGACCGTCATGCCTTGGATGCCGAGTTCATTCAGGGCGTCCTTCACGTCTTGCAGTTTGAACGGTTTAATGATGGCTTCGATCTTCTTCATACAAATTAGTCGTTGTAGGCGCGCTCGCCGTGTTGGGACAGGTCTAGGCCCAGACTTTCATCTTCTTTGTCCACACGCAAGCCAATCAGTTTGTCCACCAGCTTCAAAAGGAGGAACGAAACCCCGCCGGAGAAGGCCACGGTGAACAGCACGGCTTTGAGTTGATTCATGAATTGCGCCCCGCTGCCGGCCAGCGAAACGGTCTGACCTCCCGTCTGGAAGGTTGCGGCAATGGCGGTATTCACCTCCGCGCTGGCGAGAAATCCCAGCATCAACATGCCGATGACGCTGCCCACGCCGTGCACGCCGAAGACGTCGAGAGAATCGTCGTAGCCAAAATGCGCCTTCAGCTTCGTGACTGCGGTGTAGCAGGCCGCGCCGGCCACCAAACCAATGATCACCGCCGAAGGAATCGTCACAAATCCCGAAGCCGGTGTGATGGTGGCCAGCCCCGCAACCATGCCGGAAGCCGCACCGAGCACGCTGGGTTTGCCTTTCAACCACCACTCCGCGAGGGTCCAGCTTAGCGCCGCCGCCGCGGCTGAGAAATGGGTTGCCGCGAAGGCACTCGTGGCCAGGCCGCCAGCATTCACAGCGCTTCCGGCATTAAATCCAAACCAGCCGACCCACAGCAGTCCCGTGCCAATGAGCGAATAGACCACGTTATGCGGCATCATCGCCTCGCGCGGAAAGCCGTCGCGCTTGCCAATCACGAGGGCGCAAACCAGCGCGGCCACGCCCGAACTGATATGCACCACCGTGCCGCCCGCGAAATCGAGCACGGGAATCTTCCCGCCGAGCGCCCAGTTGAAAAGCCCGCCCTTGCCCCAGACCATGTGGCAGAGCGGCAGATAGACAATCGTCACCCATAGCAGGATGAACGTCACATAGGCGCTGAACTTGATGCGCTCCGCCACTGCCCCGCTGATGAGCGCGGGCGTGATGATGACGAACATCATCTGGAACATCATGAAAGTCTGGTGCGGAATGGTCGGCGCATAATCCACATTTGGCGTCGTGCCCACGCCCTTGAGGAAAAGATACTGCAGTGGATTGCCGAAGAACGCATTCCCCTCGCCGAACGCCAGGCTGTAGCCAAAGACCATCCACAGCATCGACATCGCGGCCATCAACACGAGGCTGTGCATCATCGTGGAGAGCACATTCTTGGTCCGCACCAGCCCGCCGTAGAAGAGGATCAACCCTGGAGCCGTCATCATCAGCACAAGTCCGGTGCTGACGAGCATCCAGGCGTTGTCACCATTGCTGACCGTCGGGCTTGCGGCATCGGCGGCAAACAGCGCCGTTGGGAACAGCAGCAATGCTAAACACACCCATGAGGTAAATCGCTTAACTTCGGTTTTGTGATGAATGGAGCGCACGGGGGCGAAGTTTTCCGAATGGCCAACTCGGTGTCAACGCCTTCATCGCCCCATCGTCAGTTTCCGCAAAATATGGCCATTGTTGGTTAAGAAAAGGCTGGACTGACAGCCGGAGCAGCGCGGCATTCCGGCGTTACCTATCAATGCCTTTGGCGCCATGCAACGAGCCTTGTTTCTACCCGTGGTAATACAGCTATACTGTGCGCCGATGCAATTTGGGCCGCTGACATTATCGAGCAACTTGTTCCTCTCGCCGCTGGCGGGTTACACCAACCTGCCCTTCCGGCTGGTGCTGCGCGAGATTGGCGGTGTGGGTCTTTGCACCACGGACCTCGTCAATGCCCGGTCGCTGCTGGAGAAGCGCGAGAAGGCGTTCAAGCTCATCGAGACCAACGCGACGGATCATCCGCTGGCGGTGCAACTTTTCGGCTCGGTGCCGGAGGAGATGCGCGACGCGGCGCTGGTGCTCGAAGCGCGCGGGGTCAACTCGATTGACATCAACATGGGCTGCCCGGTGAAGAAAGTCGTCAAAGTCGGCGGCGGCTCGGCGATGATGACGGAACTTGGCAAAACCTCCGCGCTGGTCAAAGGCATGGTGGACGCGGTGAAGATTCCGGTCACGGCCAAGATGCGGCTCGGCTGGGACGACCAGAACATCACCGCGCCCGACTTGGCCCGCGCGCTGGAAGATGTGGGCGTGGCGGCGATCTTCGTGCATGGCCGGACGCGCGAGCAGGGCTTCGGCGGCACGGTGAATCTCGCGGGCATCCGCGCCGTGGCGCAGGCGGTGAAGCGCATCCCTGTCATCGGCAATGGCGACGTGACGACCCCACAGGCCGCGAAGCACATGCTGGAGGAAACCGGCTGCACCGGCGTCAGCGTGGGGCGCGGCGCGTTTTATGACCCGTGGATTTTCAAGCGGACGAAGCGTTTTCTGGCGACGGGCGAATTGTCGTCGGAGCCACCATTCACGGAGCGGGTGCGAGTGCTACGCCGGCATTTTGATTTGATGGTCGAGGTGTTCGGCGAGGAACTGGGTTGTCGGATGTTCCGCAAAGTTGCGCCGTGGTATGCCAAGCGGTTCGGCCCGGCGGCGGAATTCAACAAGGGCGTGGTGCGAATCGCCACGCGCGCGGACTTTGAGGCGGTGCTGGCGCACTATCTGGGCTGGCGCGCGCAATTCGTGGACGAGCGGGGTGAGTTGCTGCCGCGCTTTCAGCAGGCGCCGATGGTGGCGTCATTCATGCAGGAGCCCGGCGTGGCGCAGCGGCAGGCCATCCCCGTGCCCAAGGGGCCGGTGGATGTGTGGTGATCACCGCGCAAAGATGCTGCGGATGACGTCTTCGATGGGGACTTCCTCGATGTCGAGGTCTTGCACGGGCAGTTCATCGAGCAGCGCTTTGCAGACAGCCACCACACGGTCGCGCTTCACCTTGAGTTTTACGCTGTGGGCGTTTTGTTCGACAACTTCGCCGTAGCGGGCCAATTGTTCCGCCGAGCAGGTGGGAGCGCCGGCACAATGAATGGTCAGCAGTTTGAAGTCAGCGAAACGGTCCACGATCTCGGCGAGCTTGCCGTCGAAGAAAATCTGGCCGTGGTCGATGATGATGACGCGTTCGCAGAGTTCCTGGATGTCAGTCATGTAGTGGCTGGTCAGGACGATCGTGGTTTTGCTCTTGGCGTTGTGCGTGCGGAGAAATTCGCGGACGGTCTTTTGCGAAACGACGTCGAGGCCGATGGTCGGCTCGTCGAGGAACAACACCTTGGGCTGGTGCAGCAGCGAGGCGATGAGTTCCATCTTCATGCGCTCGCCAAGGGAAAGCTCGCGGACCTGGACGTTCAGCTTGTCGCGGACGCCGAGGAGTTCAGTCATCTCCGAGACGGTGCGATCGCGGTCGGCGTTCGAGATGCCGTAGATTTTGGCGTTGAGGTCGAGGGATTCGCGCGCCGGGAGATCCCACCAGAGCTGGTTCTTCTGGCCGAGCAAAAGCGCGAACTGCCGACGGTAGTTGTCCTCGCGTTTCCACGGAACGTGGCCGAGCACGGTGGCATGACCACCGCTCGGGTAGAGCAGGCCGGCGAGCATTTTGAGCGTGGTGGTCTTGCCCGCGCCGTTGGGGCCGAGGAATCCGACGAGTTCGCCGGGCTCAATTTTGAAGCTGACTTCCTTGACCGCGTAGAGGGTCTCGTATTTGCGGCGGAAGAGTCCTTTGACCGCTCCTGCGAAGCCAGGTTGCTTCTGGTAGGTGCGAAAGGTCTTTGTCAGGCCGTTGACTTCGATGACCGGCATACGCGCAGTTTCGAAATCGGCGGGGAGCTTGTCGAGCGTCGAGCGGCACTCAACGCATGAGCTGCTTCTCGAGGTAATTGACGACCTGGCGGACGTTGGCGTCCACTTCCATGCGGTCTTTCACCAAGCGGCAGGCGTGAAGCACCGTGCCGTGGTCGCGGCCACCGAAGGCTTCGCCAATTGCGCTGAGCGAGTTTTCGGTGAGCTGGCGCGAGAGATACATCGCGATCTGGCGAGGGAAGGCGATGTTTTCCGGGCGACGCTTGCTGGTCATGTCCGCAAGGCGGATGTCGTAATGCTCGGCCACCTTCTTCTGGATGACCTCCATGTTGATGGTGAAGCGCCCTTCCTCGTGGAGGACTTCGCGGAGGAGCCCTTCGACAACTTCAGGATTCAGCTTCTGACCCGTCAGCGAGGCAAACGACGCAACACGGATGAGCGCGCCTTCAAGACGCCGGATGTTGCTGCGGATGCGGTGGGCGAGGAACTGCAGGATGTCGTCGGCCAGCTTGATGCCCAGCACCTCGGCCTTTTTCTTCAAAATGGCGAGACGCATCTCGACATCCGGCGGTTGCAGGTCGGTGACCAACCCCCACTCGAAGCGCGAGACGAGGCGTTGTTCGAGGCCTTGAATTTCGCTGGCGGGACGGTCGCAGGTCAGGACGATCTGCTTGTGGGCCTCGTGCAGTGCATTGAAGGTATGGAAAAACTCTTCCTGAATGCGCTCCTTGCCGGAAAGAAACTGGATATCATCAATCAAAAGGACATCGGTCTGGCGGTATTTCTTCCGGAACTTTGCGAGTTGATTGTTCTGGAGGGCGTCGATGTATTCGTTGGTAAACTTCTCCGACGAGACGTAAGAAACCTTCGCGCCCTTCTTGGCGGCAGCGACGTGCTGGCCGACGGCGTGCAGCAGATGTGTCTTGCCGAGCCCGACGCCACCGTAAAGGAAGAGCGGGTTGTAGGCCTTGCCGGGCGATTGCGCGACGGCGAGCGTCGCAGCATAGGCGAAGTTGTTGTTGTTGCCGACGACGAAGCTGTCGAACGTGTTCTTCGGATTGAACGCGATGTCACCGTTCGTGCTGTGCTTGTCCGCTTGAGCAGATTCCGGCTGGGCTTTGGTCTTCGCGGACGGGGTGATCGCGTGGGCGTGAGCGGCGGACGGGACCAAGTTTGAAACTTTGAACTTAATATCCAGCCGGCGACCGGACGCGACCGCGAGCACGTCCTGCAACAAGCCCATGTAGTTTTCCTTGAGCCAGACCTCGCAAAAGTCGTCCGCCACCTCGAGCACGATGGTGTTGTTTTCGACTCCGGTCGCTCGTAACGGAGCGAACCAGAGATTGAAAGTGTCGGCGCTCAACATGCCCTTTAATTGAGCCTGCGCTGCGCCCCAAACCTTGTCTGCTAAAACCTGCATTTGCCTTCCCTAAGCCCTTTTTTTGGGCGTTTTATTCACCTTGGTTCTTCACACCGCTGTAACACGCATTTCGGTTTGTCGTTTTATCACCAAATCAGGCGCGTGCCAGAAAAAACATTCGCCTCCGCCACAAATCGCGTCAGGCTGCCAAAAACAGCAGCTACAACTAATTGAATTCTAATGGATTGCATTTCTTAAATCCTCCGGGGTTTTCTCGGGTCAAGAGATGAAGCGTCTGACGCACGCATTCTTCCGAGAACACGGTAGTTTTTAGGGGAAGCGTGAGGCCCTGACGAGGACAACATATTTTTTGTTGTTCACGAGTTGTTCACAGCGGGTTTGGGCCAATAAAGATGCGGTTGGCATTGCAGTTTTGCGATATAGAAAGCCAAGCCTCGCCGCGGGCCCATTGTCAAAAACAACATCGCCTCATTTCGTATAGTAGGCGGAGATTCCGCGAATGCGTTGAGACGTTTGAATTCTTGGGATCGGCACGCATTGAGGCGGCCGCTCCGAGGCTCGTTCTTCCGAAAATCTTTCGTGACCGGCTCATTCTTCGAGTGTAGTTGGTCTTATCGCTTATTCTGGTCAGCCGTATATTTTATTTGTTCCAAGAATGGTTTGACACTGATAAGCACCTATGATTACTTGTTCGCGTAGCCGCAAGTAGGAAGAGCGGTGACGAGCAAGCAGCTCGAAGATCTTTGAAGTTTTTATGATTTCGGCGCCGGGAATAAACTAGTTCAGGTCGGCGTCGATGTTCTCCGAAATCCTGCTATTGAACTAATCGAAAATTCCCCGGGCCTTTCAGTCACCCTCTGACTGTCTGGCCCGGTTTTTTATTTTCCGGCACGTGCCGTAGTAATTTCCAGCCCCGCGTGAATACTTCCGCTGGGAACCCCATCGCCACCTTCAGTCTATAGTCCCGCTCAAGAACGTTGGGTTGACTCGCTGAACTTCGCCAAGCTTCCCAACTCACGAATCCCCTGAGCCAAGCCCAAAGTCCATTCACTGGCACAGGGTAATCGCTGCCGTGGACCATCCGCTCAATCACGCCGGGCTTTAGACATTCACGAATATGACGGCCTCGCAGCGGCACGTTGAAGGCGCTGATGTCGCCGAAGAGGTTTGGATATTTTTTGAACATCGCCATGAGTGCGAAGAAATACTCAGGGTCCGTCAACCCGCTCTTGGTGGCGCAATGCGCTGCAATTACTTTGACGCCGCACTCCAAGGGTAGTCGTAACACCGCCGGATCAGCCAGATCCGGCCGGATCACTGGCACCGTGTGTTCACCGCCTGTGTGGGCCAGCAATGGCAGTCCCGACTCCGCCATGCGCTCCCAGAATTTGGTAAACCGCCGGTCATTGCAATCGATGTTGTGACAGTTGGGCAGGCACTTCATCGCGACCGCACCAGCAGCCAGACAGCGCTCCAATTCCTCCAGCGCATCCGGTCGCGCCGGGTGAATTGACACGGCGGGCAAGAACTCGTGGTTTTCCCGCGCCAGACGTAACACATAGTCATTCGGCACATAGAACGAGCCCACGCCCTCCATTCGCCGGCCGCGCTCATCATAAACTTCATCGTGCGCGAGAATCATCGCCGCGCCCAGCGATGAACTCCGAACCTGCGCCAACAGATGTTCGACATAGAGCGCGTCAAAGTTTCGCTCGAACGCATCCGCCGACATGCCGACGCCACG
>Ga0154020_10003642_pt1 | contig 18515 bp, 10 predicted proteins | sample Klosneuvirus_201_FD_109709 | JGI IMG/M metagenome (GOLD analysis project Ga0154020, IMG submission 109709) | Active sludge microbial communities from wastewater, Klosterneuburg, Austria - Klosneuvirus_20160825_MG | ecosystem: Engineered > WWTP > Aerobic digester > Activated sludge | place... | reverse complement strand
TGTCACGAAAATTCATCGTTTCATATTGCCGGAAAAAACTTTTCAGGAAAAGACATAGAAAACATTGAAAATATTAAAACCGGACAAGCCCAATCGGCTGAAATTTGGAATGCTCAAAGTATAGGAACTCCTATTTTAACTGCTCCTTATGGTTCCGTGGATGAATACTATTCAATTTTTAAAGATTGCCTGAAAAAGAAACCTGCGGAATTACTTGACGAGCTAAGATTATCCGGCGTAAGAGGTCGCGGTGGTGCCGGTTTTTCAATGGCATTTAAACTTGAATCGTGTATGCAGGTTGTTGACGATACCAAATTTATTGTTTGCAACGCAGATGAAGGCGATCCGGGTGCATTTTCCGATCGTTATATCATGGAACAACGTCCTCATTCACTTTTAATGGGAATGATGATAGCCGGGTATATTACCGGTGCCGATCAAGGTGTGGTTTATATACGTGGCGAATACCCCGAATCGGTTGACATAATTAGTGAAGCTGTTAAGGACTTACAACAACATCAACTACTTGGAAATAATATTTTAGGCTCAGGTTTTAATTTCAACTTTAAAGTCATCAAGGCTCAAGGAGCTTATATCTGCGGGGAAGAAACCGCCTTACTTTCATCCATCGAAGGTCAGCGCCCCGAAGTAAGAGTGCGTCCACCCTACCCTACCCAAAAAGGTTTATTCAACAAACCTACTGTTGTAAATAATGTTGAAACATTAGCAAATGTTCCGTTTATAATGAAAAATGGCGGTAAAGCATTTGCAGCCATTGGCACAGCAAAGTCCACAGGCACCAAACTTATTTCATTGGACGGTTTTTTTAACCGACCCGGATTGTACGAGGCGGATATGGGAACGCCATTAAGCAAGGTGATTTATGAGCTGGGTGGAGGATTTAGAGTACCGGTAAAGGCCATGCATATAGGTGGGCCCTTAGGCGGACTGGTGCCGGTAAGCAAAATTGAAAATCTAAATCTTGACTTTGATTCGTTTGCAGCAGAAGGATTTTTGCTTGGACATGCCTCGGTAGTTTGCATACCTCAAGATTATCCCCTCATTGCATATCTTGAACATTTATTTCGATTTACAGCCCATGAAAGCTGTGGAAAATGTTTCCCTTGCCGACTTGGTTCCACAAGGGGTTATGAGATGATAGACAAAGCCCGAACCTCTGATTACAAAATGGACAGAACGCTTTTGAACGATCTGCTGGAAACCTTGGAAGTGGGTTCACTTTGCGCCTTGGGTGGAGGTTTACCGTTACCAATAAAAAATGCATTGCATTATTTTAAGGATGAGTTGGATGAGTATTTTGAGGGGTAGTTTGTTACTTAAGATTCCTGTTGCTGATCGTATATCATTAATCAAGTTATTATTCAATTAAACTCAAGCATACGAACTGCTTGATGCATTGATTGATTGTTTATTTTTAACAAATATATCCCTTTGGCAGGTTTTATGCTCCATTTAAACTCATTACCAAAGAATTCAACTTCAGTCACCATTCTTCCTGAAATATCCAATAATTGTAAACTGTATTTTGAAGATTCACTTGTTTCAATGGTAATAAAATCATTTGCAGGGTTTGGATAAACCTTAAGCCCACTTAATCCAACGCTTGCAATTGCTAAATTAAATTCATAAGGGTCAGATTTTAAAGATACGCAACCATTGGAATCGGTATGGGTAACATGAAATTTAGTTTGCCGAGATGGATTATAAGATTTACCAATGGCACCGCCAATTTTAACGGATTCTTCATACCACTGATTACCAAAAGAATAATTCGAAAACAATGTTTTACCAATTTTAGTAATTACCGGTTTAACAGGTCTTGTCCATACAGAATATTCTAGAATATTTGAAGTGTCATAACAGCCATCTTTGTTTTGTGCTATCGAATAAACTATTTCACGATTCTGTATATCGTTAATAAAAACCGTATCCTTATTGGTACTTCTCCATAATTTATTGTTTCTGTAAATATCAAAACCATCCTCTCCCAAGAGTTTCAATTTTAATACATCGCCTTCACAATAATTGGTTTTCACAGGTTCACTTGATATATTAATAATAGGTAATTCAATGACAGTTAAAATCAACTCATTGGATTTCTGACTACACTTGCTCAAATACCCAATGCTAAAAAAGGTGTCGTTGGAATTAAAATCTAAAAATTGAATTGAGTCATTTGCGGTACTTAAAAGCAATTGTCCATTTTTAAAAACATCATAGCGAAGAGCACCAGTTTGTCGTAAATTCAGTAAATCTCCTCTACAAAATGTATCCGAACCTGAAATGTTTTCCAATTTAGTTTTGGGAGCATCAAAAACTTCAAACTTTATAACTTCAGTTGTGTCTAGACAATTGCCAGTACTATAACCGATGATAAAAATAGAATCATAATTATTCAAATTATTCAACTGCAATGTGTCATATGTTACGCTACGCCAAAATGCATTATTATAGTAAATATTATAACCATCACCACCATTTAAACTAAGAATCACCTCATCTCCCTTACACATCATTTTATTACCTTTTGAAACATTCATTTGAATACTAGGCAAAGTGTTTACTGTAAAGTTTAAGACTAAACTGGTATCTATACAGGTATTTGCATCAGTGGCAATCATAAAAATTTTATCCATATTTTTTAGATCCAATAAGTTTAAACTATCCAAGGGGCCACTTTTATATAGACTATTGTTTTTATAGGATTTATAACTTACACCTCCGGAAAGTTTTAATTGTACAGCAGTACCTTCGCAAATGGTGTCATTTCCTTTTTCTATTTCAATCATCGCTTTGGGTAGTGGGAAAACCACAAACTTTATTTTATTAGATGTATCATGACAACCAATAGAATTATAACCAACTGCACTTAAAACGTCTCCGTTAATTAAATCAGATTTAAAAATAGGGTTAGAGCCTTGTGAAGTCTTCCAAAGCACTTCATTTTTGTACAAATCAAATTTATTTGAACCAGACAAACTCAAATTCAATTTATCTCCATGGCAATGGCTATCATCTACATCGTTATTCACCAACCAAATTACTGGTGAGGCTAAAAAACTAAAGGTTAAGGAATTAGATGTTGTTTTACAGCCATAAACATCTGTCCCCTTTACATAAACGTTATCCTTTTCTTTAAAGTCTCTGGAATTATATGTTTGAGTATTTATGGTTTTATAAAATTTGCCATTTTTGATTAAATCATACATTACACCTCCGTTAAATTTAAGTCTGACAGTATCTGTCTTACACATACCACCCGTATTAACCAAGCTGATTTTCATGCTTGGCCTGTGAATCGTGAATTGAAGTTTGTTAGAAACATCAACACATGCATTGCTATTGGTTCCTTCTACATGCACAACATCTTTATCGTTGAGCATATTTAACCAAATAACGTTGGATGAAGTTTTGGTATAGTAAATATTATTAATAAACATATTATAACTAACTCCACCACTGAGATTTATGCCAATCGAATCAAACTCACAAGCAAAGAGGCTAGTATCAATAGCACTAATCTTTACATTTGGCAAATCATTTACTTTGAGGGTATCGCTTTTACTCCAGTTAAAACATAAATTTGAATCAGTTCCCAATAATTTAAATCTGTCTTGGTTATTGAGAAAATTGGATTGGACATAACCTGTAAAACCTGAAAGAAAAGCTGTATCATTTTTATACAATTGATAAGAATGCCCTCCGGAGCCACTAAAAGTAAGAATATCTTTTTTACAAATCACCAAATCCTTATCTGAAATATTAAGTATGATGCTGGGATTATTTGCTCTCACCAAATTTAAAGTATTGGAAAGCGCGTTGCAACCAGATTGATTGTAACCTCTTATCGTTCTTTTAGATAGGGCATTAATTAGCACTAATTTTATTGAACTGCTATGGTAATTATTAATATATCCAAGCGTATCATCCAATAAATCAAAGGTAGATACTCCAGATATTTTCAATTGAATGGTATCGTCATCACAAACGGTAAGCTTAGGATGCGAAATAGAACTGAAAGTCACTACTGGTAAAGTATCTGAAACAAATAAAAGTGTATCTGAGACAAGTCTGCAATTAGTAGTGATATTTGTGCTCGCTGTGAGGTAATGCTTTCCTGGATTAAACTTTAATTTAAAGCTTTTAAGACTTCCAATGGAATCCATTTTTTGGTGTCGGTCATAAATAGTAAATCCATCATATTTAGATTTTAAATTTAATGTAACAGAATCGGAACAATAAAAAGTATCTTTGGATAACAGCTGTGGTTTCACGAAAGGATAGATGGTAAAAGTATTTGAAAAAGCATCTTCAAAAATTGTTCCTGATGGGTTGGTGGAAATAACTTTCAATCTGTAATGGTTGCTAAATGCCAAGCTTGATGGCAAAATTGTTTTAAAGGTTCCATTTGGATCCTCAGAAACAATAGTATCTAATATTGTATTTGAATTTGTAAAAACACCGGAAGTATCAGAAAGAATAAGCTTGAAATCATTTCCTTTATTAAATTCAAAATTAGAAGTATAATCAATTTTTAATGTATCGGAAGTACAATAAACTTTCTGATTAGTTTTACCCGCTTTTACCAAACTAGTATAGGTAATGTATTTTTTATTTGTTTCTACAGCTTTTGCAAAATCAAAATAAATGGCAGCTTTATTAGGAAATTTAATTTCGTGATCTAAGCGAGGATCAATATCGATTGAAAAAGCCATATGGCCAATACTATTTTCCTTGGAGGCTGCAGTATCCGGCAGATAAATATTGGGGAAATATACCTTCAAAACATTGTTTTGAATACTAAAGTTGTAGTTATGACTGGCACCTTGAATGTCGATGGTTCGTGCCAGTAAAGCAAAATGCAATGTATCTTCCAAACGGATATTAACTGCAGTATCTGTCCCCGTATTTTGAAATTGTATAAAATAATTGAGTTTGTTTCCTTCCCGCCAAGCATAACCATTAGTATTTTGTTCTTCTTTTATGTTTGGATCAACTGCTGCTACTATTTTTATTTTCTTTATTTGATAATTATCAGTTAGGTCAGCATCATTTGATAAGCCTGAAGTGTCTAGGAATACTCGCATACTCATTGTATCATCCAATTTACAAGTTGCAATATCTGCATTAAAAAAAACATAGAAATTAAGTTCTCTATCAAGGCCAATATTTTTCAAACTCCAAGTTATTGTACTATCTGTTTTGGATAAATATTTACTGGAACTTGAATATTTAAGTCTTTTATCAAACTTTAAAATAACCGAAGATGAAAAAGGTAATGTACCTAAATTTTTAACCACCACAGTAGCAATGGATTTAAACCCTCTTCGGTAATTACTTGAAGTCAATATGTATGCTGCTGCATTTTTCACTGTTCCACTGTCGTAAACGGCAATGTCTTTTTGACTAAATACAGTATCGGTAAAAATACTTACCTCGTGAGGTGCACTTGGGCAACGAATATGGCTTAAATTTTTTCGGCCTTGAATCCTGATTTTATATTCTCCCCCTGGAATATCCAATAAATATCTACCTGCAGAATCAGTTGAAGAGGTAAAATCGCCTGGCTCTGTGTAAATAAATCGATTTTTTAAACGGGGTTCTAAGCTGTTGACCTTGCAATCCTTTATGGTATCTTCATATACAGTACCCGAAATTTTCATTGAAGGTAAGCCAGCCAACTCAAGGAAATACTTTTTACCGTAAACTGGTTTAAATGATTTGACACAGGCATAAGAGCCAAATGGTCCTATAATCATAAAATCTGAACTATCTGTCGGGACCCAACCCGAAAAATACCCATTGGAATCAGCAATAAAAACGGATGATTTTCCTCCATTGGCAGAAATTGCCATATTTGGAATCGTTCGTTCTGTGCTATCTCGTTTACAATTCCTATTAATATCATAAAATGTGTTACCTTCAACCCAGGCTAACTCAGTTTGTTTTCTTACAAATACATTGAAACTTTTTTGGGTTATGGCATTAAAATCACATGCATTATCTCGCGCCTCAAAAATGAGCAGTTTGGATTTTTTACTTTGAACACCAGAGGGTTGCCATTCAAAAATACCAGAAGGATGCTTTGCCGAAGAATCAATAATTTTAAAGTTGCCATTTTTAAATTGGCTCAATATTTTGTTTTGGAGCGACAAACTAACGGTATCGTTATTAACAGTTTTTCCTATCGGGGGCACGTAGGGTTGATCAATAGTAGTTATAACATAGCTATTTTTAACACTGTCTGCAAAATAAAGATCATTAGCTCCGGTAAAATTTGGAGCATAATTATTGGGCATATTCACAACATAACTCTGCCAATCTCTCGTTACATAACCCATTAAATTGTATTTTCCTTTGCTGTCCTTGCGATAATCATAAATTCTAATCGAAGTTACAGTGGTCTCGTTACAATTAGTGGGAGTAAATACTAAGTCTCCATTAGACTTATTTAAATAAAAACCTCTGGGTGGTGAAAATTTAGGTCCTGGTGTGCAAGAGCCTTTGCAATAAACTGTAAAAGGATTTTGAGCATCAAAGCCACTTTTCCAACTCATTTTTCCAGACCGAGATGTCATTGGATCAACCAATTCATATACCAGCGAATCTTGATCGATATAATCGATGGCTGAAACATTTAAGTACTGAGGTAAGCCGCATTTTAGGATAGATATTGGTTCTGATACAAACTGAGGTGAATTATTATCCTTACCTAAACATAGGTCCAACATACTAAAAACCCAAAAATCTTGGCCACTTCCTCCTGTTGTAATATATGTATTTCTACAACATTGTCCGGCTCCAATTTGAATTTGACAACAACCATTCTTAATAAAGGTAGAAAAATCATATGAAAACACAAATGTATGTTTCTCAATTGCAGGAGTTGATGACGAAATAATTTCATTAATAGGACTACACTTTTTCCCAACTTGGGCACATACAGGTGTTATATCAACTATACTTTTCCTAGAATAACTTGGTTTAATAGAAGAAGCGGACCCTTTAATGCATTGTATTTCAATTGTAATACCCTGGCTATCCAGTGGTATTCCTCTGCAATCTCTGAAAACATCAACAGTAAATTCATATACATTTTTACCTTTAGAAATATAGGTAATTTGGGCTCCTATTATGTGAGAAGCAAGCACTTCTGAAAATCCGGTAATAAGAAAAAATGATATTAGAAACCAGTTCAAAATTCGTTTCATAATGAGTGATTTAGGATTATACAAATATATTTTTTTTAGTTAGAAAAAATATATTATCATTTTGTGTAGCAATTATTGCTTATAAATAATTTACACTATGAAGATTAACAAAATTTACTTCTTATTACTATCTCAATATGCTCATAATAAACAATTTAATCTCAACAAAACCCAACTCCACCATTCCCAAAAACCATTCTAATTTGTTTTTTGCCTTTTTTATTTTAGTTTTACACATTGTATTTTTTATGGCATTTGAAATAAAAAGCAATCCCGTGGCCGATCGTGAGGAAAAGACCGGTCAAAACAGGGATAACGAAGTTCCGGTAAATACCAAAACAGCCTATATCAACGATGTAGCTTGCGAAATAACCGAAGGCGAAACCATCCTCAAATTTGTACGCCGCCATTTAGGGAAGGATTTTATCCCAACTTTATGCGATGCTCCCAATTTGGATCCTTTTGGTTCATGCCGGGTTTGTAGCGTAGATGTGACCTTTGTAAAAAACGGCAAAGTCAAAGCTCAGGCTTCCTGCCACACCCCCGTTATACCCGATTCGTATATTTATACCGACAGCGCAAGAATTAAAAAACTGCGCAAAAATATTATTGAACTTGTTCTTACGGATCACCCTTTAGATTGCCTGACTTGTGAAGTAAATAATAATTGCGAGCTACAAACGGTTGCCGCTCGCGTTGGTATCCGTGATGTTAGATATCCAGAAGGAAAAAATCATCTCGCCACAAAAAAAGACCTGAGTCACCCTTACATGACTTCGGATTTTTCAAAATGCATTAATTGTTTTAGATGCGTTAGAGCCTGCGACGAGGTGCAAGGCGAAATGGTGCTGAGCATGGCCGGCAGAGGATTTGACAGCCATATCATTAAAAGTTTTGATGATAATTTCTTTACTTCTGATTGTGTGAGTTGTGGTGCTTGTGCTCAAGCTTGTCCAACTTCGGCTATTTCAGATGTTTTTGAATCTAAATCCATTGTGGCTGATGAAAAAGTGAGAACTATCTGTACCTACTGCGGTGTGGGATGCAATTTGGAAGTGGCTACAGTTAATGGCACTGTGAAATCTATTCAAGCCCCTTACGATGCCGATGTAAATGCCGGCCACACTTGTTTAAAGGGACGATATGCTTTCTCCTTTTACAATCATACCGACAGGTTGCGCACTCCATTGATACGAATTAATGGGGAGTTACAACCGGCAACTTGGGACGAAGCCTACGATTATATTGCCGAAAAACTAACCGATATAAAGAATAAATACGGAGCCGACGCTATAGGTGGAATTTCTTCAGCCAGATGTACCAATGAAGAAAATTACCTGATGCAGAAATTTATTCGTGTAGTGGTAGGCACCAACAATATTGACAGCTGTGCAAGAGTTTGTCACTCACCAACAGCCCTGGGTATGCAACGTACCTTTGGAACCGGAGCTGCAACCAATTCAATTATAGATTTAAAACATACCAATTGTGTAATGGTAATTGGGGCTAACCCAACAGATGCGCATCCTGTAACCGGTGCCAAAATAAAGCAGTTTGCCATGAAAGGAACTGCAATTGTGATAGATCCTCGTAAGACAGAATTGGCTAAATACGCTAAATATCATTTACAATTGCGTCCCGGAACCAATGTAGCATTATTGAACATGATGTTGCATTACATAATTAAGGAAGGTTTGGAGGATAAACAATTTATTGAATCCAGAACAGAAGGTTACAATGAATTTAGAGACCATGTTTTTAATATGAACATGGATGAACTTGAAAAAATAACCGGCGTTGATAAAGCCTTGGTACGTGAAGCTGCTATTGCTTATGCTTCTGCTCCAAATGCCATGTCTTTTCATGGATTGGGAGTTACTGAACATTCACAGGGAACATACACGGTAATGCTTATAGCTGATCTTGCAATGATCACAGGAAATATTGGACGCAGAGGCGTTGGAGTAAATCCATTACGTGGCCAAAACAATGTTCAGGGAACAGCCGATATGGGTTGTCAGCCACATCAAGGTGCAGGGTATTTCGACGTTACTGATCCACAGTACCATAAAATGTATGAAGAATTTTACAACACCAAACTACCGGATTATGTAGGTTATAAAATTCCTCAAATGTACGATGCTGCCATTGCCGGAAAATTCAAAGCTTTGTTTTTGATGGGCGAGGACAATGTGCAGACAGACCCAAACACCAATCATGTAAAAAATGCCATGCGCCAGTTGGATTTGCTGGTGGTACAGGAAATATTTATGACCGAAACCGCTAAAATGGCTCATGTTGTTTTGCCGGCTTCTTCATTTCTTGAAAAAAGCGGAACCTTTACCAACGGCGAAAGAAGGATTCAGAAAGTTCAAAAAGTAGTTGAACCTATAGAGGGAACCAAGCCCGACGGACAAATAGTGGTTGATTTGATGAACCGCCTTGGTTACCCACAAGCCGATTATGATCCAAAAACCTTATTGGAGGAAATCTCTCAAATAGTTCCATTTTTTGCCGGTGTAAAATGGGATGAGTTAGGTGAAAACGGAAAGCAATGGCCGGTAATGCCTGATGGTTCTGATACAGAGATTCTACATACCGAAACCTTTAAACGAGGAAAAGGAAAATTCCAAATGGCTACATGGAGAGAGTCAGAGGAAATAATAGATAATTCTAAAGAGTTTCCATACATATTAACTACCAACCGCGAACTGGAACATTACAATTGTGGATCCATGACCCGCAGGACCGGAAATGCTGTAATACTAACCGACGATGTATTACTAATTCATCCGGCAGATGCTGAAAAACATCTACTTTCTGAAGGAGACTGGGTTTGTATAAGCAGTGCCAGAGGAAAAATTGATGTGAAAGCACATATAACGGATGAGGTAAAAGAAGGAGTTCTGTCTTCTACATTTCACTATCCTGAAATAAGTATGAACGACCTTACCTCGAGTGTAAGTGACAGTGAGGCCCTCTGTCCGGAATACAAAGTAGTAGCCGTCAATATTCGTAAAACCAAAGGGAAGTATAAAGAGTTATTGTCGAATTAATTGTGTCTGATTTAGGATAATATTCATCTAAAGCAATTTTTAAAAAAGCGCTTTAATTTGAAACTTAAATGGAAATTATTGATTAAAAAAAGACAATATTTTCTTATCTTTGAAATATAATTTTTTTATAATGTTAATAGAAAGAACAAATAATGAAGTAATTATTAGACTTCCTTCAACCGTTGATACTGAAGGGCTTCAACGTTTGGTAGACTATTTAAGCTATAAAGAAGCAACTTCAAAATCTCAAGCAAAGCAATCGGATATAGACAAACTTGCTAAAGAAGTTAAAAAAGGCTGGTGGACTAAAAACCGTAGCCGTTTTATAAAGTGAAAATAATTATTGACACAAATATTATTTTCAGTGGGCTTATAAATTCTAATGGAACAATAGGAGACTTAATTCTTAACTCACACAATATTTTAGAGTTTTACAGTTGCAACTATATGCGCTATGAAATTGAAAAGCATTGGGAAAAATTAAAGCGTATTTCAAAGCTTTCAGACAGCGAATTAGATGAATCCCGTTTTAATATATTTTCAAGGGTAAATTTCATTAAAGAAGACCTAATACCTGAAAAAATTTGGTTGAGTGCAGAGAAACTAGTTTCTGATATTGATATAGACGATTCTGATTTTATCGCTTTAACCAAATATCTTAAGGGATATTTATGGACAGGAGACAAAGAATTATATAATGGCCTCAAACTCAAAAATTTTAAACGGGTTTACAATTCAGCCGAACTTTTATCCTTGAGAAATCACAGAAATTAATTAAATAAAAAGTTTGAACAGTTATTCAACTAATAGTCTAAAATCTAACATCTAATATCTTCCATCTAATTTTTATGATAAATATAACAAATAAAGTCAAAACCCATAGATATGCCGTTGCTCAAGCCATTGTAAAAGTAAGCACTCAGGATACCATGGATGCCATAGTTAATAAAACTGTTCCCAAAGGTGATGTGCTTGAGGCCAGTAGAGTGGCAGGATTGTTTGCCATTAAACGCACCAGCGATATGATCCCGGATTGCCATCCGTTGCCCATTGAACATGCATTTATCCGCCATACCATGGAGGGTCTCGAAATTGGAATTGAAGTAGAAGTTGAAACCATTTACAAAACCGGTGTAGAAGTTGAGGCTATGCACGGTGCATCCGTTGTGGCGCTAACCATTTACGATATGCTAAAACCAATCGATAAAGGGGTGGAAATACTGAATATTAAATTGATAAGCAAAAAGGGAGGAAAATCCCAATATAATGATTCTCTTAAAAGGGTTTTAAAAACGGCAGTAATTGTTTGTTCGGATAGTATTTCAACCGGACGTAAAGTGGATTATGCCGGTAAAGCCATTATTGCCAAACTTGAAAAATACAATGTAAGCATCGAAGACTATATAATTATTCCTGATGAAATAAATGATATACAGGAAAAATTGATGATACATTGCGATAAGAAAACAGATCTTATAATTTTTACAGGAGGAACCGGAATTTCATCGCGCGATGTAACTCCGGAAGCGATCCGCCCCTTGCTTGATGTTGAGATCCCCGGAATTGCCGAAGCTGCCCGGACCTACGGACAGGAACAAATGCCTTATGCAATGTTATCAAGAAGTTTGGCAGGTTTAAAAGGCCGGTCACTAGTGTTGGCTTTACCCGGCTCCACCCGCGGTGCTCAGGAAAGCATGGATGCCCTATTTCCTTACCTTTTACATGTATTCAAGGTATTGGATCATGAACCTCATGATTAACAGGTTATAAAAGCAATCGCTACTTTCTTATAAATGTTTCGGTATCAGTAAATCCTTCTTGTTTTACAAACTTTTTAAACTGCTTTTTGGTTGCAGTAAATTGGTATGGTGGAATAGTATCTTTCGGCGATTCGGTAATTTCTACCAATGTTTCCAGCTCACTTTCTGCAGAAATGCTGCCAATTGTTAGTTTACCTCGATGTAAACTTAGCTTTTTTACCTCCCAATTTTGTTCGGCATAACGTGTATTCAAAAAACAATAGCCTTTCATTTTTCTTAAAATATGATCGGCGTTTAGTTCGAATAAGGTATCGGTATAAAAAATATGAGCCATTAGGCTGTCTCCCATTTTCTTCACAAACGTCTTTTCGTTGGTTTCCAAATTTATTATCGTGTCATTTCGAAGGATCATTGTGCTATCCAATTCGTTGCGGTGAATCTTGGTGTCGAAATCATAAACGCGTTCAATCAATTTATCGCTTATCCTTAGTATTGAATTATCCGATAAACTCACATATTCTCCTTTTAAACGGTTAGGAAATTTTGAAAGATCCTTTGTATTTGCAGGTTGTGGCTCATCAAAGGTGACAGCAGGGGTGCATGCTACTGCAACACAAATAAAAATGATTGACGACAGTATTCCGGAAATTTTCATGTTTTTTGGGTTAAAACGAAAGAATAAGTCTAAAAAGTATACATAATTTTGGCTCTTAGTTAATCATTCCAAATCCTATCCGTAGAAACATTATGACAACTTTGACATTGCCCGCTGAGAATTGGTGATTGCATAAATTTCTTAACCCCATTGGTATTTTCATGAACAGGATACAAACCACCTTCAAAATTTATGGATTTGGTGGTATAAAAATTGCCTTCACCATCCACTTCAATAGTGTATTTTAATGTTCCCTTGCCATCAGGATCGGAATAAAGATATATTTTACCATCGGGATTATGGCTTAGTTTATCACTTTTGTAAACAGAGCCGGCCACTTGAAACCAGCCTTCCCCTTCACCCCCGGTTTTATGGCAATCCATGCAATTTCTACCATTATTGTGACTTTCATCATCTCCAATCTTACTGATTTTAGTCTCCTTTTTTTGCATTTCATAATGGCTGCAAGAAGAAAGCATTGAACCTGAAATAATTAGAATGGGCCAGAACAAAATTTTCATTTTAAATTTATTTGTGAAAAGCATTTTATGATATACAAAGATACCTGTCAACTTTAAATTTTACTTTTTTTTGTTTTCAACTTATCACTTATAGTATTGTCTGAACTCCTCCTTTTGTCTGAACCATGATTTATAGGATTTAAAGGATTGGCTTGATTTGACTTGGTATTGTTGATCAAAACTCATAGCTTCTGAACTCATAGCATGTGAACTCATAGCTCATAGCGTCTGAACTCTTAACTCATAACATCAAAACTCAAAGCATCTGAACTCCTCCTATTGTCTGAACCATGATTTTTAGGATTTAAAGGATTAGAATGATTTGAGATAGTAATGAAGATCACAACTCATAGCTTCTTAACTCATAACTTCATTCCTCATAACTCAAAAAACTGTTCGTTCTTCACTTTTAGTTTTTAACTTTTAGTTGTTCACTTTTTAAATTACGTTTGCACTATGAACCAGTACGAGCAATTCCTGAAATTTGTTTACGAAAATGGAACAGCCAAATCTGACCGCACCGGCACTGGAACTCGCAGTTGGTTTGGGGGACAAATGCGGTTCGACTTAAAGGACTCTTTCCCTTTAATTACAACCAAAAAAGTTCATTTAAAATCTATTATTTATGAATTGCTTTGGTTTATTAAAGGCGAAACCAATATCAAATATCTAACAGATAATGGTGTTACAATTTGGAATGAGTGGGCCGATAAAAACGGAGAACTTGGTCCGGTTTACGGCAAGCAGTGGCGCAGTTGGGAAGGTGCCAACGGGCAAACATTCGATCAATTATCCGAAGTAATTCAAACTCTAAAAACCAATCCCGATAGTCGCAGAATTATAATCAGTGCATGGAATGTGGCCGATATTCCTAAAATGGCATTGGCGCCCTGTCATTGCCTTTTTCAGTTTTACACTACGCCTCCAACAGAGGAACAAAAAGCAAGAGGAATAAAAGGTTCCTTATCCTGCCAATTGTACCAACGCAGCGCAGATCTATTTTTAGGTGTACCTTTTAATATTGCAAGCTATGCCTTATTTACAATGATGTTGGCTCGCGAATGCCAAATGGATGCTCATGAGTTTGTTCATACTTTTGGAGATGCGCATATTTACAGCAATCATTTTGATCAGGTGGAACTTCAATTAAGTCGTGAGCCAAGGCCCTACCCCACAATGGAACTTAACCCTTCCAAAACCTCCATTTTTGATTTTGATTTTGAGGATTTTGTGGTAAAAGCTTACGACCCACATCCGGGAATTAAAGCACCGATAGCGGTTTAGGGGGTGGATTTTGAGAAATTTGATTTCTTGAAATTTTACACTAATAAACTTAAATGTAAGACTTATTCGTTTTACAACTATGCATAAATACCTTACCATACTTTTATTCCTCAGTTCCTTTGCTGCCAAAAGTCAAACTGTTCTTATTCCCTACCGTGAAGGAAAACTATGGGGTGTATGCGATACCCTGGGAAATATTGTAGTGAAACCGGCTTATGATAGGGTTGAAATTATTGACAAGTTTGCTCCGGGATATTTCAGAACATTGAAAAAGGGCAGATACGGAGTTATTAACAGTAAGGAGGAAATCATTAAACCTGTTTTTAATAATATAAATTGTTGGTGGAACTCATACTTTGAGGCAGACTCTTCAAATTCAAAACACTTTTTTAATTTAAATGGCGACCCATTGTTTCCGGGAAATTACACTTCAATGTGGGCACAAACTAGTATAGAAGGAAAGCCGAAAGACCCTAAAAATTCTCGCAGTCAAAAACCTTTATTTCTATTTTTTATTGGCTTTGACACAAATTACAGAACGGGATTATTCTGTTATAATATTGAAAAACCTGAGGACTCTAAATTATTATCAGAAGGAAAGAAAAATTATGAAATAGATATAGATGTAAGGCATATAAACTATTATAGCAGTGTTTTTGGAGTGGCTGGCAAGTATTTTCTCGTTTCATATAATTTTAAGAAAAAGAAATTGATTGTATTAAAATTCAAAACTGAAAAGGAACTAAAAAAGGCAGAACAAAAAATTAGAGATGAACGAAGAAAAGAAATTAAAGATCAATTACAAAAATCTGAGAGTGTTCAAGAAACCAAGACTAAAATATATACTCCGCCAAAAGTCAGAATACGTTCAGTATATAAACTTGTCAATGGTGAATTATTCTTAGAATCCTCTTACGAGAATCAACAAAGTTTGACTTATCACACCACTCTTAAAAAAGTTGACTTTAATTCAAAAGATTATACTATATCAATCAAATTAGGTTATGCAAGTAAAATTAAGGAGGATACCTCTTTTAGTTACCTTAAATATGTTTTGTACAAAAAAAACTATAAACATGGGTTTATCTGGGCTGACCAAATAATTCCAAATATTTATGATTCATTATATTTTATACAATGCGATTCGTTTAAATATTTTATTTATGGAGTAAGAGATTCAACAGGAAAAATGAAACTTGGAACTATGAAACCGGATGGAACCGTGGTGATTGCTCCTGAATATAATGAGATCAGCTATAAAATTTATAGCTATTATGATTACATTAATGTACCATCTTCATATCAATGGATTGTTAAAAAAGGAGCAAAGTTTGGTATAATTACCCCTAAAAATAAAATTTTATTGGACTTTAAATACGATACTATTTTCAAAGCCAATAATTTAATACACCTAAAGAAAGATGGATTATATGGGGTTTATTATTCCAGTTATTCTGATGAACATTTCACAGAACCCATAGTTCTTGTTGAGCCATTTGTTCCTTATAAAATCCTAAAAATAGTTTATTTACCAAGAACCGAAGATATAACCAAAAATCATATTCAATTGCTTGAACTTGCGGATAAAGACGGACGAATAATGGGTTATACAAATACAAAGGGATTTAAATATTTTAAGGATTAGAAAATATAAACTTCCGGGTAACCTAAAATCAGAGTCTCTTGTATTACTTACCCCACATGGCATTGGCCGTTCCGGGATAATTTAATGTAGTTTCAGGCACATCAAGTACCAATCTGTTAATTAACTCCACGCCTTGCATTAAGCTATGATCCTGATTACTTACTTCATACTTCCAAGCGCCAAATCTTCCTCTGCTATAAATATTTTGAGCCTCCAACCAAGGATGAAGCGGTTTCAATAACTGATCTCTATCCACCGATGGCGTTGGGTAACCATATTCGTAACTGATCATAAATTCAGAGATCACATCCGAGGCATTTTCAATAAGTCCATCCTCTACTAAAGCTCTTACCGTTTCGGCTATTAAAGTTTCACGGTTAACCGCCTTGGCCGGAGATTCGCTTACCTCCGCCATCAAACTCCAATGTTGGTTTATGTCGGGTACGTTATTTGGACTGTATTTTGAAAAGAGTGTCACTCGATAATAAGGACTATTGCTCTCCGGAAAATACATCCAGCATTTGGAAGACAATTCAAAGTTTGGTTTGCCTTTTAAGCCGATTCCTATGATATTGGTTCTTGAATGTTTAAGTTTTGAGGAAGTTGAAATTAATTCGGAAGGTGAATTTTTTACCGTTTTAAATAAAATGTCAATAGGCATGGTGCTAATCAATTGATCGTATTCAAAAATTTCACCATTGGTTAGGATTACCTTTTTTTGCACCGCATCCACCTCCTTAACTTCTGCATTTAAAGTAAAATTCTCTTTTCCAATAAGATTTTCACCAACGGCTTTCCAAATTCCACCGGTGCCTCCATGCTTTGGAAATTGGAAGGTATTATTTGGTCCCCAGCTTAAATCGTCTTTTTCAAATATTATATTCTCGGTAACCCTTTGTAAATCGGTAACTGCTACGCGTTCACCTATCCAATTATATGCCATTTCTTTAGGTGGGTAAGCCCAAACTTTATAATTATACGGCAACATAAACTCCTCAGCAATACCATTACCGAAAGTAGCTTGTATCCACTCCTCAAAATTGTCGGGTTTTTTGGAAATTGGATTTTGGTAATTATGAATAATCCCGTTCAAACACTTCCACATGCTTTCTTTAGGCAAATACCTAATATTATTTTGAAACGGATAAGGCACAAAACGGTTTTTCATCCATACCCAACTTTCACGTTGATGGGTTAGCCATCCATCTTCACCTAAGGCGGCCATCATTAATTTATCAAAGTAGGTATAATGCGAAAATTGCACATGACCTCCTACATCCCAGGTAAATCCTTTATCGTCAACAAAACTTGTAGCCAATCCACCAATATAATTTTCCTTCTCAATAACATGGTAATCGGTTATTCCCAACTCTTTTAACCTATAGGCTGCACCTAACCCCGTTGGACCTGAACCTATTATTAGATACTTGTATTTTCCTGACATTTTTTTTAGAAAGTGCAAACCAACATTTTTAGTTTGAATTAACTATAACCTAAGGTCATTTATTTGAAAAATTTATTGGCAAAGGGCGGATTTTAAGTTAAAAACTAAAAGTTAACAGTTAAAAGTAACACCTCATTTTCACGAACTCACCTTTTTTTTAAATAAACCGGAAATATTAACCAAGCAATTTATTACAGTATCTTCCTAAAAACGGAAATAACTCTAAATCCGTAATTCGTAATTTTTAATTCGTAATTCGCATTTCGCAAATCTGAACTCATAACTTCAAAACTCATAACTCAAAATCCCCGCCAATACCCTTAATTTTGCTCTACCCTACCACAATGAAATTCGTATTCCAACTCATTCTGATCTCCTTAAGTAGTTTGTCGATGGCACAATACCAAATAGTTACTATCGACAACCAAACTTATATGCCCAATGAACCTTCCATTTACATAAACCCGGCAAACCCGGCTCAAATTGTGGCCGGAAGTAATATTAATAACTTGTACGTTTCAAACGATACCGGCAAAACCTGGCAAATAAGCACGCTGCGTTCCAGCTTTGGTGTATATGGAGATCCTGTTGTTTATGCCGATGAATACGGAAATTTCTATTTCTGCCACCTTTCTGCAACAAAAGGTAAAAAATTCCCACATTGGATTGATCGTATAGTTGTGCAAAAAAGTCAGGATGGCGGAACCACTTTCTCCGACGGATGCTATGCCGGATTAAATGGTGACAGAGAGCAAGACAAACATTGGATAATTAAGGATCAGCATAGTTTGTTACATAAAGACAATATTTATTTGAGCTGGACAGAATTTGACAAATACGAAAGCAAAGATTCCGGAGATTTTTCGCGGATACGTTTTGCGCGCTCTGTGGATGGTGCACAAAGTTTTGAAAACGCCA